>Ga0255360_1000059_pt1 | contig 33061 bp, 33 predicted proteins | sample GFST50metaG_FD_186004 | JGI IMG/M metagenome (GOLD analysis project Ga0255360, IMG submission 186004) | Peat soil microbial communities from Stordalen Mire, Sweden - G.F.S.T50 | ecosystem: Environmental > Terrestrial > Soil > Wetlands > Peat | place: Sweden: Norrbotten County, Stordalen Mire... | reverse complement strand
TTGAAAAATGTTTGAGTATAGAAGGAGTGGAAAATCTTCTTATAGCCAAGGGCAAAGAAGTTATTAATGGCACTGATGATGTTTTAGATTTTAAGTTTGAAAGAAATGTTGTAAAACCCTTTAGTGAAGATGATAAAGGAACTGTTGACTTTAAAAGCATTGGTTTTGTAGCCTCAGTGGAAAAAGGATTTATCCTAGCTATTAAAAAACCAGGCAACGATGGGGAAGATGGAATTGACATATATGATAATAAAGTTAAGAGAAAGATGGGTAAAAGAATTAAGATAAATATTGGAGCTGGATGTGTAATTCAGGATGAAAATATCGTTATTTCTGAAAAAAATGGTAAACCTAGTTTTCTAAGTAATAAATTTTCAGTGGTTGATGTACATGAAATTTCATCAGATGTAAATATAACTACTGGGAATATAAAATTTAGGGGAGATGTAGTAATACATGGGGATATAAAAGAAGGAATGCTAGTTGAATCGGGAAATAATGTAAGTGTACTTAGAAATATGGAAAATTCAAAGATTAATGCCAAAGGCAATGTGACAGTTTTACAAAATGTTATATTTTCTACTATTCTAGCAGGTGGAGAAGATGTACTTAAACTGGAAGAGTTAGATATGTATAGCAGTCTTAATGAAAACATTATAAAACTGATAGAGGCAGCTAAACAGGTTAAAAATTATAAACTGCTTGGCGAAGGAATTTCTAATGGTGAAATAGTAAAGGCTTTAATAGAAAATAAATTTAACAAAATACCTAATCTTTGCACTAACATTTTAAGAGATAATTATAATGAAGAAAATGAATTTATTAATATTAACAAAATAATTAAAGAAAAACTTATAGGATTAGGACCGCTACAAATAAAAGATTTTAATGAATTATCAGATTTAAATTCATTATTGACTGAAAGTATAAATGGTATTAAAGAAAATTTAGCAGTGCCGGTTAGTGTCAATATCGGTTACTTGCAAGATACAACAGTTCAAAGTTCAGGTAATGTAATAATAAGTGGAAAAGGACAGTATGTTTCTAAAATAATTGCTAAGGATTATGTTAGATTTTTAAAACCCACTAGCATAGCAAGGGGCGGTTTAATAAAAGCAAATGACGAGATTAAATGTGGAACAATAGGAAGTTTAGGTGGAGTTTCAACAAAGATAGTAGTGGGCGAAAAGGGTAACATATACGCTGAAATAGCATATCAAAATACAGTGTTTAATATAGGAAGTAGAGAGTATGTATTTGAAGAACCATGCAAACAAATTCACGCTTATTTAGACAAGAGTGGAGATATGGTGGTAGACAAACTATTAATGCATATATGAAGTATAGCACATTAATATGTGGCATTAGGATAAAAACGAGGAGGCAAGAAAATGAACGGTTCAGAGCTAGAAGTATTAATTTTTATTGTAGGCGATGAATATTATGCAACGGATATTGCAGAAGTTGAGAGAATTCTTGGATATGAAGAAACAACAAGGCTTCCAGATTCGCCTGAATTTGTAGATGGACTTATAAATTATGAAGGAGGTATACTTCCTGTTATATCCATAGCAAAAAGATTTAATTTGAATTATAATGTATCAAAACAGGATTCAAAAATTATAGTATCAAAACAGCATGATGGGAAATTTGGCATAATAGTAGATGGAGTTTCTGAAGTGAAAAATATAACTAGGGACAATATTGAAAGTACGCCAAAAGTTGTAAGTGGACTCTCTAAAAGATACATAAAAGGACTAATAAAACTAGATGGCAAAATAATAATATTCCTTAATCTTGCTAATATGTTAACGGAGGAAGAGAAGGCATTATTATAGAGTTGATAGGGTGAAGAGATGGAAAATGTTAAAGAAATAAGAATAGGAATAGCAGATTTAAATATTGCATTTCCACCAGATAGGTTAATTACCGTGGGTCTTGGCTCATGTATAGGAATAGCTTTATATGATAAACTAAATAACATTGCTGGCCTTGCACATATAATGCTGCCTGAAAGCAAACAATTTACTAATATTACAAATCCTCATAAATTTGCTGATCTTGCTATTCCCATTCTAGTGGATAGAATGTTTAAAGAAGGAGCAATCTTAAGGAATATTAAGGCCAAAATTGCTGGAGGTGCCTCTATGTTTAATTTTTCTGATAAAAGCATGAATATGGATATTGGAAATAGAAACAGCATAGCAGTTAGGGAAGCACTTAAAAGTTTAAATATACCAATAATAAATGAAGATGTTGGTGGAAATAAAGGAAGAACTATGATTCTTGATACTACATGTTTTTCTGTTAAAATTAGAACAGTAGGTCTTGGGGAAAAAGAACTATAATGGAGTGATGGCTTTTGAAAAACATAAAAGTTTTAGTTGTGGATGATTCAGCGCTGATGAGAAAAATAATATCAGATATTTTAAATGAGGATCCGGATATAGAAGTTATAGAAACAGCTAGAAACGGTGTAGATTTGTTTGAAAAGATAAAGAAGAAGGAACCGAATGTGATTACACTTGATTTAGAAATGCCATTAATGAACGGCATTGAAGTATTGAAAAAAATAAAAGAGAGTAACATTAGTATACCTGTAATAATGCTTAGTAGTCTGACTAAAGAAGGTACTAATCAAACTATGGAGTCATTACATTATGGTGCTTTTGATTTTGTACCAAAGCCATCCGGGACAATATCAATAGATATTAATAAAGTAGCATATGAATTGATTTTAAAAGTTAAGAGTGCATATTCAAGTTATTCATTAAAAAGTATAGCAGTCAAACCAGTTACAAAACAAAAAATTGACAATACAGATTACATAAATAAAATTAAAAGTACTTCTTTTGGTAAAATTAAAGCTATAGTTATTGGTGCTTCTACAGGAGGACCAAAGGCACTGTATAATGTTATAACCAAATTTCCTAAATTTATAGGAACACCAGTATTTGTAGTTCAACATATGCCCGTTGGATTCACGAAGGCATTTGCAGAACGCTTGGATGCAAATAGTGAAATTAAGGTGGTAGAGGCTAGTGATGGTCTTATTTATGAAAATGATGTAGTATATATTGCTCCAGGAGGTTATCATATGGAAGTGTGGAAAGATGGAAAGATTCATCTTAATACAGAACCTTCAATTTGGGGCGTAAGACCTGCAGTTGATAAACTTTTTATATCAGCGTCTAAGGTATATGGATCAAGTATTGTTAGTGCAGTTTTAACTGGTATGGGTAAAGATGGAGCTGAAGGAACTCGAATTATTAAACAAAATGGGGGATATACTATATCGGAAGCTGAATCAACATGTGTAATATACGGCATGCCGAAGATGGCATTTGAAACGGGTGCTGTTGATTTTGTTCTACCAATTGATAGAGTGGCAGATGAAATTGTAGATATAGTAAAGGGAAGGAGATAAATATGGACTTACAACAGTTCAAGACTTGGGTTCAAAAAGAATTTGGAATTAATTTGTTTGCATACAAAGAAAATCAGCTTCATAGAAGAATTCTCAGTTTAATGTCCAGAGTTGGAGTTAAGGATATAGATGAATATGTCAAATTACTGAAAACTGATTCTGGACAAAGACAAAAGTTTCTAGACTTTATTACAATTAATGTAACAGAATTTTTTAGAAATCCAGAATTATTTAAAGAACTTGAAAAAGAAATCGAAATATATTGTAGAGAGAAAAATAGCAATCTTAAAATATGGAGTGCAGCATGTTCTATAGGTGCTGAGCCATATTCTCTAGCAATAATATTGGACAACTTAAACAAAAACAGTAATAATTCAATAATAGCCACTGACATAGATACAACAATTTTAGAAAGAGCTAAAAAGGGAGAGTACGCTTTAAGTGAAATAAAAAATATAGAAAAAGCAAATTTAGGTAAATATTTTAACAAAGTTGACGATAAATATCATATAGATACTAAAATTAAAAATATGGTAACATTTAAAAAACAAGATTTGATTTTAGATAACTACGAAAAAGGCTTTGATTTAATTGTTTGTAGAAATGTAGTAATATATTTTAATCAAGACATTAAGGAAAAAATTTATGAAAAATTTAGTGATTCATTGAAAAAAGGTGGATTACTATTTGTAGGGGCAACAGAAAGCATATATAATTACAAAGACTATGGTTTTGAAAAAGCTTCTACTTTCATATATAGAAAACTATAAGGAGGGTAATATATGGATACTTCTCAATACTTATCAATGTTTTTGGAAGAATCAATGGATAATTTGCAAACATTAAACGAGGCATTACTTGAACTTGAACAATCACCAGATAATGTAGATAAATTAAATGAAATATTTAGAGTTGCACATACGATTAAGGGAATGGCTGCTACTATGGGATTTAACAGAATGGCAGAATTGACTCACAAAATGGAAGATGTACTTTCAGAATTCAGAAATGGAGAATTGAAAGTAACAGAAGAAGTAGTAACAGTTTTATTTAAATGTCTTGATACATTAGAGCAAATGGTTGATGGAATATCTAATGGGAGTGAAGAAGAATTACCAATAGAAGAAATAATAGAAAGACTTGGAGCTATATCTAAAAATGGACAAAATGTAGAAAAACATGAGGTTGTGTCATCTAAAAAGGTTGAAGCTAAAGAAGCAGAAATTCAAGTAGATGAAAAAGAAGAGTCGCAGATTATAGAACTAAATGAATACGATATAAATGTAATAAAGCAAGCTATAGAAAAAGGATACAATGCTTTCAAAATTGATATCTTAATAAGCGAAAGTACGCTCCTTAAATCAGCAAGAGCATTTTTAATATTTAAAAGTCTTGAAGAACTTGGAGAGATTATAAAATCAATTCCTAGTACAGAAGATTTAGAAAATGAAAATTTTGATTTTGAGATAAAACTTGTGTACATTACACATAGGGATAAGGCTGAAGTTAGAGCAGGGATTTTAGATATATCTGAGATTAATAAAGTTGAAGTTCATGAAATTGATATAAATAAAATTAGAGGGTCATATGAAAAGACAAAAATTAAAGTAGATAATCCTGTGCAAAACAAGACAGAGGTAAAAGCAGAAACTTCGAACTCTAATACTAAACCTGCAGCGGTACAAAAAAATAACACGGAGACACATAAAAAAGTACACCAATCTGTAAGGGTTGATCTTGAAAGATTAGATAAGTTCTTAAACATGGTATCAGAACTTGTTATCAATAGAACAAGGCTTGAGCAAATAAGTAGTAGCTTTAAGTTAACTGAGTTAAATGAAACTATTGAACAAGTGGCAAGAACTACTAATGATTTACAAGATTTGGTAATGAAAATAAGAATGCTTCCACTTGATACAGTATTCAATAGATTTCCAAGGCTAATAAGAGATTTGTCTGTGGAACTAGATAAGCATATGGAACTGATAATAGAAGGACAAGATACAGAACTGGACAGAACAGTTATAGATGAAATAGGAGAACCATTAATACATCTTTTAAGAAATGCTGCAGACCATGGAATAGAAAACAAAGAAGAAAGAATTGCAAGTGGAAAAAATCTCACAGGAAAAATAAAATTAATAGCTTACCAGGAAGGAACAAAAGCTGTTATAAAGGTTCAAGATGACGGTGCTGGTATTAACGTTAAAAAAGTTAAAGCAAAAGCTGAAAAAAGTGGTATAAGTACTGCTGGAATGAATGAAAATGACATTAAAAACTTGATTTTTGCCCAAGGCTTCAGTACAAATGAAGTTGTTACAGATATATCTGGAAGGGGAGTGGGAATGGATGTTGTAAAAACAAAAATTTCTGCACTTGGAGGAACTGTAGATGTAATAAGTGAAGAGGGGAAAGGTTCAACTTTTACAATTAAACTACCACTAACTTTACAGATTATAACTGCTCTTTTGGTGAAAATAGGTAATGAAAGTTTAGCAATTTCCTTAAACTATATAGATAGTGTTATAGATTATAAAGAAGAAGACATTAAGAGAACTAACAACAAAGAAGTCATAATATATAGAGGAAATGTTCTTCCTATAATAAGGATAAATGAAAAACTAGGACTTGAAAAAACAAGTGATGGAAAAGTTTATATTGTTGTTGTTAAGGTTGGAGAAAAAATGGCTGGACTTTTAGTTGATTCACTTCAAGGTCAGCAGGATATTGTAATAAAGCCTCTTGGAAAAACTCTTAAAAATTTAAAGGAGTATATTGGAGCAACGATACTTGGAGATGGTTTTGTTACATTGATTTTAGATGTCGCTGCCTTTGTATAGGAGGAATTTTATGAATTATTCTAAGCTTACACCAATGCAACTTGATGCACTGAGTGAAGTTAGTAATATAGGTGCTGGAAATGCAGCAACCGCATTATCTCAACTGCTAAATATGAAAATTGACATGACTGTACCAGCAGTTAAGGTAATATCATTTAATGCAATTTTTGAAAGTATTGGAAGTGAAAAAGCGGCAGTAGGTATAATGGTAAGGGTTTTAGGAGATACTCCAGGTAATATATTGTTTGTATTTGAGCAAGATACTGCTTTTGATATTATAGAAACTCTTACAGGTGACAAGGCAAAGGAGGTTGATGAGCTTGGAGCTTCAGCTTTATGTGAAATTGGTAATATAATATCAAGTTCATACATGAATGCTATAAGTAAATTTACTGGATTATTAATGACACCATCTGTACCAGCATTTTCATTTGATATGATGGGGGCAATATTATCAACGACTTTTATTGAGTCAGGTCAATTTGATGATAATGTTTTAGATTTTGAAACTGAATTTTTAAGGGATGACTCAAGAAAACTTAGTGGGCATTTTTATTACATACCAATGCCCGGCTCACTTGAAAAATTATTAAATACATTAGGAATAAATTAGGTTGGAGGTTGAAAAAAATGGCAAGAGTATTAATTGTTGACGATGCTGCTTTTATGAGAATGATGATTAAGGATATATTGGAAAAGAATGGATTTGAAATCGTAGGTGAGGCTAGTAATGGTCTCAAAGCTGTAGAAATGTATAAGAAGGAAAAACCAGATGTGGTTACAATGGATATCACAATGCCTGATATGGATGGAATTGAAGCAGTAAAAGCTATAAAGGAATTTGATTCAGCTGCTAAAGTAGTTATGTGCAGTGCTATGGGACAGCAAACAATGGTAATGGACGCAATTAGAGCTGGAGCTAGAGATTTTATTGTCAAGCCTTTTCAGGCAGATAGAGTTATTGAAGCTATTAGCAAAGTAGTTGGTTAAAATACTAAATTAGATTTATTGGGGGTGAAAAATATGCAAGTAGTTATTTTCAAACTAAAAGATGAACAATTTGCGGTGGAAACCTCAGGGGTACAGACAATAAGTGAAGCAATGACAATAACAAAGGTGCCTAATTCACCAAAATATGTAAAAGGACTTATAAATTTAAGAGGCAATGTGTTATCAATGCTTGACTTAAATTTACTTTTAGATATTGGTGGGGATAACACAAAGCAGCAGAGTACTATTATATTAAAATTAGAAGAAGAGCTTGTAGGAGTTTCTGTAGATGAAGTAGATGAAGTTTTAGATGTAGATGAAGAGATTATTGAAAATATTGAAAATGAACACAAAAAAGCATATGAAAAAGGTGTCATAAATTTCAAAGATAGAATAGTTACATTTATTGATATAGATAAACTCATAACAACAGGTTAAGGAAAAGAGGGGAAATAATGCCAGACGTTTTATCACAAAGTGAAATAGACGCACTATTATCAGCCCTTTCATCTGGCGAACTGCAGCCAGATGAAATTCCAAAAGAAGATGAGAAACATAAAGTGAAACTTTATGATTTTAGAAGTCCACAGAAATTTTCTAAGGATCATATTAGAACACTTGAACTTATTCACGATAATTATGGTAGAATAATTTCAAATTATCTTACAGCCCAGGTTAGAAATAATGTAAAAGTTAAGATAGAATCAATAGAACAAGTTACTTATGAGGAATTTATACATTCAATTTCTAATCCAACTATCTTAACAATATTTAAATTGCCACCTTTAAGTGGTTCTATATTGTTTGAAACAAATCCAACGTTTGTCTATAAGATAATTGACATTTTGCTTGGAGGAAGTGGAAAAAGTAAATCTAAAGCACGTGAATTTACAGATATAGATAAGAATATAATTATGAAAATAAATCAGGGTCTTATAGATAATTTAAAACTTGCTTGGAGTGATATTGTTGATGTTGAACCTGAAATTGAGGCTCTAGAAACAAATCCAGCATTAAATCAAACATTAGCTCCACATGAACCAGTGGCACTCATAACTTTCTCAGTAGAAATTGGTGATGATAGTACTTTCATTAATATATGTATACCTTATTTGAGCATAGAAAAGGTTCTAGACAGATTAGTAGTTCAATATTGGTATCAAGAAAATGATGAAAGTTTAGTACAAGAATCCAGAGAAAAACTTAAAGAAAGATTAAACATTGTTGATGTACCATTAACAGTAACATTAGGTGACACCAATGTCACTGTAGATGAGTTTCTAAAGCTCTGTGTTGGTGATGTTATCACTTTAAATGATAAATGCAGCAGTCCTGTTTTAGTACGTATTGATGAAAATGTACACTATACAGGAAAGCCTGGTATCATAGGCAAAAATATGGCAGTACAAATACTAGATATTATTGATAAGGATGTGGAAAATTATGAGTGATGGATTTCTTTCACAGGATGAGATAGATTCTCTACTAAATGGTGGGTCTGATAGCAATGATAAAAAAGAAGAAAAAAGGGACGATGTTCTTTCAGATATTGAAAAAGATTTACTGGGCGAAATTGGTAATATTTCTATGGGATCAGCATCAACTGCTTTATCCACAATAATAAACCAGCAAGTAAATATAACTACTCCTGTGGTTAGTATAACAACATTAAAGGAGCTTAGAAGTACTTTTGAAATGCCTAATATAGCACTGGATGTAAAATATACAAGTGGTATAGTTGGTGAAAACTTACTGGTTATGAGAATTATTGATGCAGCTGTAATTGCTAATTTAATGATGGGGGGCGACGGACATACAGAAGTAGAAACCTTGTCTGAAATTGAATTGAGTGCAGTGTCAGAAGCTATGAATCAGATGATTGGTTCTGCAGCCACGTCTATGGCAACAATGCTGCTTAGAGAAGTTAACATATCCCCACCAACCTCAGAAATACTTGATAGCGAGACTACAGTATTGACATCAGGTATTACAGATGATGAATTAATTGTGGAAGTAGCCTTTAAACTTAAAATAGGAGATTTGGTTGATAGTAGCATAATGCAAGTGTTACCTATAGAAACAGCAAAAAAAATCAGTTCTATTATGATGGGAGTTCAAGGTGGGGACAGTTCTCAAGCAGCTACAAAGAAAGAGCAACCAGCTAGAGCTGAAACCACAAAAACTGTACAAGAGGTCTATACTGAACCACAGCCAAAAGAAACAGTGCAATATGTGGAAGAAAGGCATGAACGTGTTAACCAGCCACCAGTAGAAGTACAAAAAGCTGCTTTTCAACCACTTCAGCAAAGTCAAGCATATTCAGCTCCTAAAAATATTGATCTTATTATGGACGTTCCACTTGAGATTTCGGTAGTATTAGGTAGAACAAGGAAAAATATAAGAGATATCTTAAATTTGGGTACTGGATCTTTAGTTGAATTAGATAAACTAGCAGAAGAACCTGTAGAAATACTAGTAAATGGTAAAAAAGTTGCTTATGGTGAAGTTGTTGTTGTGGATGAAAACTTTGGTGTAAGAATAACTAGTATTGTGAGCAATGAAGAAAGAGTAAGGAGTTTGGGAAGATAGCAGTCGGGTTTACCTGACTGTTTTATTTTTTACAGAATCAGTCTAAGGCATCTTGTGTTACACAAAAATTATCTTGCAATCTTCATTTGTTATTTTTTTAAGATGCCTAAACTTTAATTATAAAATAACGATAATAAAATAAGAGATAAACAAATAACGTAATAAACTTTTAACGTAGGGAGTGTAGAAAAATGGATATAAATGGAGTGAGCTCTAGCAAAGTATTGAAATTTTATAGCAATAACAATAGCTCAAGTGTAAAAGATACAAATACAAAAGCACCAGCTAATGACTCACTAGAAATATCAAATTTAGGCAAAAAGTTAAGTAGCTATTCAATAGATGATAGTTTTAGTTCTTCACAGGATAAGATTAATGCCATAAAAGATGATATAAGCAATGGAACATATAATAGGAGTTCAAAGCTTGTTGCACAAAAAATAGTTGATTGTATGAAAGGAAAGGGGGTTTAGTATGATAGGGGAATTGAATGAGGTAATGGTAAATGAATTTAATGTTCTTAGCAATCTTTTAGCAGTTCTAGAAGAGCAGCATAGTGCCTACGTGAAAAAGGATTTATTTGCTCTTGAAGGTGTTGTAAAAAAAATACAGGATGCAAATGTAGAAGTTGCTAAGATTGAAGTTCAGCGAAGAAAGTTAGTTGGTAATAACTCTATGAAGACTCTCATAAAGGAATTTAACAATGTAGAATTAGAAGAAAATTTTAATAAGATGAGTAATATATTAACAAAATTACAATCTCAAAAAGAAACTAACCAATTTCTGATTAAACAGGGGCTTAGTTTTACAAATAGAATGTTAAATATATTTAGACCTAATAAAAATGCAAAGACTTATAATAATTATGGAAGAATGAAAGTATAAGAAAGGTGGATTAAAATGGGTGGACTATTTTCAACATTAAACACAGCAGATTTAGGTATGTCGGCAATGCAAAGTGCTTTAAATGTAACATCGCATAATGTTGCAAATGCAGACACTGCAGGGTATACAAGAGAAACAGTAAATTTACAAGCATTAGCTCCCACGAATCCTTCACTGGGTTCATCTTCTGCAAATGAGGTTGGAACTGGGGTAACCGTAGAAGGCATTTCTAGAATAAGAAATGTTCTGAATGATTATCAGCTAAGACAAGCAACAAGTGCTAATTCAACGCTTACAACTACAAGTAGTTATTTATCACAGATTCAGACCATAATGAATGAACCGTCAGATACAGGAATTTCATCACTTATAGGTACCTTTTTTTCTAATTGGTCAAGTTTAGCACAAAATGCAGGCCAATCTAGTGACGAAACTACCGTAGCACAAGGTGCACAAACGCTTACAGATGCATTAAACAATGTATATAATCAACTTCAAAGCTTAAAAACTGATTGTCAAACTTCTATCCAAACCCAAATAGCTAGTGTTAATACTCAACTAAGTGAAGCTGACAATTTAAATCAGCAGATTATGGCTGTTACTGCTAATGGTGGTACGCCAAATGATCTTATGGATCAGAGAGACCTATTACTTGACAATATAAGTCAAAGTTTTGATGAGACAACAACAGGTGGAAATTTAAATAGTATTACATTAACAGTTGGAACGACTAATCCAACTGCAACAACAAGTTCAACAGCTACTGCAACATTAATTAGCCCAACAGATCCAAGTAGTGAAAGTAGGCTTGTATATATAAGTTCTATATCAGGACCTGCTACTGATGGTTCTTACGATATAACTTACTATAAGAATGGAGATACAAGTAGTTCTGCAAATCAAGTTACAATTAATGTTACAGCTACTCCTGACCAAATAAGTCAACTTGAAGAAAGCAGAGTGCTTGTAACTGATCAAAATGGAAATATAGTTAATGCAACTACAGATGGTAATGATGGCACAAGTACAAAACCATTTGCAATGTCTGACCTAACAACATTAAATTCCACTGATGGTGTTCTTCAAGGATTAACACAATCCCAGCAAAATATAGATAAATACACTACTCAATTGAATAATGTGGCTAAGGCAATTGCACTTGCTGTGAATACTGTGGAAAGTGGTCAAACTGATGAAACTCAGGATAATAATCCTTTCTTTGTTAACTCAAGTGATGCGACATATGGTACTGACAGTAGTGGTAACGTTACATTAAATTCAACCTACACAAGTGGTATAACTGCAAATGAAGAAGCTATCACTGCAGGAAATATATCTGTAAATACATCAATACTAGATAATCCTGCATTAATTCAAGCAGGAAGTGGTACTTCTGGAACTACAGATGGTACTAGAGCTTTGGCAATAGCTAATTTGGGTAATTTGAACCTAGATATTCAAGGTATATCTTCAACTGATGGTAGATCTTATTTTGGGTCACTTACTCCTGATTCAAATAATATTCCAACATTATCTGCTAGTAGTAATGGAACGACATGTAGCGATTATTTTACAAATACTATTACTAACTTAGGAGGAGACACAAGTGAAGCACAACAAAACCTTACAACACAAACATCAGTGGTTAATGCACTAACACAGACAAGAACCTCTGTATCAGGAGTGTCCACTGATGAGGAAATGACTAATTTAATACAATATCAACATGCTTATGAAGCAAATGCTAAAATAATTTCAACAGTTGATGAATTACTGGGCGTAGTAATAAATAATTTAAAGACAAGTTAAGTCAAATGTAAAAAATGAGGTGATAAAATGAGAATAACAAGTCAAATGCTTTCAAGTAATTTTCTTTATGATTTAAATAATAATCTTAACAATATGCAAAATTATCAGCAGCAGATGGCATCTGGAACCCTTATAAGTAAGCCATCAGATAATCCACTTGGGACATCTAAAGTAATGAAGATAAATTCGGAAATGGCTGAAAATCAACAATATAGCACAAATATAAATGAAGCTACAAATTGGATAAATGTTACTGATTCTACATTAGGAGAAGTTAACAACGTTTTGCAAAAAGTAAACGAGTTAGTTGTGTCAGCAGGAAATGCAACATATACTTCTGCCCAGTTACAAAGTGTTAAAGACGAGATAAATCAAAATGTATCGCAACTAGGACAATTGATGAATACAAGCTACGGTGGGAAATATATATTTGGAGGAACTAGTTATAATACGGAACCAATGGGGACAACAACTGGTAATTCAACAGGAGATGCAACAGATATTGCAGCTGGTACAATACCTGGTAATGAAAATATAGGATTAAATTATGTTGATAGTAGTGGGAACTCTATTCCTACAGATACATCATCACAAACAACAACTCAGACTAATCAAATAGCAGACATAAATTCACCTTTGGAAGCAGAAATTTCTCAGGGAGTAACAGTACAGTATAATGTTACTGCAAGTGAAGTTTTGAATTTTACTGGTGTTAATGGAGCAACAAATATTGGAACATTATTAAATAGGATAACTAATGACTTAGATAATTCCAATACAAGTAATTTGACAGGTGCTGATTTAACTGATATTCAATCTGCCATAACAAACGTTTCAAATGTCTCAACAAAAGTAGGAGCCCTAGAAAATAGAATGTCAAGTGCTAAAACTGAAAATCAAAGTGAAAACACAAGTTTAACAACAGTTCTATCTTCAACAGATGATGTGGACTACGCACAAGCTTCAATGGATTACTCACAAGCTCAATCAGTATATCAGGCTTCCTTACAGGTTAGCGGTGATATATTACAAAAATCTTTGCTAGACTATTTAACGTAGAGGTGTAAATTATGAAATTATATTCTAAGTATCATGGTGTTATAGAATATCAAGAAGGTGACGTAATAACCTTTCCAAAAGGATTGCCTGGTTTTAAAGATTTAAAAAAATATATATTGTTTCCTATGGAAGAAAATAAGGTATTTAACATGCTTCATTCAGTAGATAATTTGGAAATTGGTCTATTAGTAGTATCTCCATTCTTGGTTGTAAAAAATTATGAATTTGATATTGAAGATACTTTATCCAGAGAGTTAAAAATAGAAAATCAAGCTGATGTAATTGTATTAAATACAGTATGTATGAATAATGATATGAAAAAAGCTACAGTTAATTTAAAAGCTCCTATAGTAATAAATAATAAAGAAAAAATAGGGGAACAACTAATATTAGATAATGAAAAATATCTTACAAAACAGCCTCTTTTGAGGGAGGAATAAAAATGTTAGTTATTACACGTAAAAAAAATGATGCAATATTAATTGGTGACGATATTGAAATCACTATTGTTAAAATTGAGGATGGTTCTGTGAAATTGGCAATATCAGCTCCGAAAGATATTACAATATTAAGAAAAGAACTTTATAAAGATATTGCCGAAGAAAACCAAAAATCAATTTTAATTGATAGATCAGTATTAAAAAAAATGAAATAATTTGATAAGAGGTGTCAATATGGATGTGAAAGTTTCAAGTCAAGGAGGACAAAATTTATACAATATTACTGACAACTCGGTTTATAGCACAGACAGTATTCAAAATGTGAATACTGATGAAAAAACATCTGATATAAAGTCGGAAGGTAATCAGCCGATAAGTGTAGAAGATGCTAAAAAAGCCGCAGATAAAATTAATAAGCTTCTAGAGGACAAAAATACGCATATAGAATATGAACAGGATAAAGATTTTAAACATGTTATGATAATGAAGGTAGTGGACAATGTTACAAATCAAGTCATAAACCAAATACCCTCAAAACAATTTTTAGATATGGTTACACAGTGCTGTGATCTAGCGGGAATGTTACTAGATACAAAGGCATAATTTTACGGGAGGGGGGAATATGGATTATAGATTAAATCAAATAGATATGGAACTAAGGGAAAGAATAAATGAAGCAACATCAGAAGGAAGAGTGCATCGTAAGGATTCAGTACAGGGTGCAAATAATAAGAATGAAAGAAATAAAAATGGGGAAAAGAAAAAGTTTGTTTTAGAAGATAAAATGTCAAAAGACAGTAAAATAGAAATAGAAGCAGTAAAAGTTGAAGAGACGTCTATTGATGTAGATGCTGTTAGAGATAATTGTAATATTTCAGATCCCGACAGGGGAAGTTTTTTAGATATAAGAAAGTAGGTGTTATAATAATGTATACAAATAATGCTTATAGCCAATATAAAACAAACAGTATAAATTTTGCTTCCAAAGAGCAACTGTTATTAATGTTATTAGATGGGGCTGTGAAATTTGCTAAAATTGGTAGGCAAGCTATATGTGATGGAAATATTAAAGTAGCTAATGATAATCTTAAAAAAACTCAAAACATATTTTATGAATTAATTTGCAGTCTTGATTTAAAACTGGCAGGAGACTGGGGACAAAATATGGTATCAGTGTATAAATTTATAATTGATAGACTAGTACAAGCAAATATAAAAAAAGATATAACAATAATGGATGAGGTAATCCCTCTTATAGAAAATGTTAAAAATTTATGGAATGAAACTTATCAAGTTGCCATAAAGTCAAGATAAAAAAGGAGTGATATTATGAGTTCAATAAGTTCATCAACAACAAACCCCTTTCTAATTGGATATAGTACTAGTGATATTATAGGAACGAATTCTGTATTGCAACAAGCTGGTCTTAGCAGTAGTACATCCAGCAGTTCAAGCAGTTCATCAAGTAGTTCTTCACAATCCTATTCACAAGGTCTTGTTTCTTCTATGTCTGGTTTTAATGTAACCAGCATGGTTTCAGAAATGATGACACCTGATTACACAAAGCTAAATCAGCTTTTAGGAACACAGCAAACTACTCAATGGACTGAAGACCGAGAGAGATCAGAAATAACTAATTTAAATAATTTTAGTAGTACCTATTTTCAGCCAGATGGCAGTAATTATGTGCTTTCGCCTAGTTCATTTTTGGCTTACAATGCAACTTCATCTGATCCAACTTCAGTTACGCCAACGGCTTTAAATACTGCTGCGCCTGGTAATTATACTATATATGGAACTAAAGCTACTGCTGCAAGTATTAGCTGTGTATCTAGTAATGATAGTCTTACAAATTCATCTGCATTTTCAACCATAAATGGAGGTCAAAAATCAGGAACACTTTCACTTACTGTAAATGGTACACCTGTTAGTTATGCTTATACGAGTAGTGACACAATTCAATCAGTGATGAGTGCGTTAAGTAGTGAATCAGGAGTGAACTTTAATTATAGCGAACTTACTCATACATTTACAGCAGCGTCAAAAACCACTGGAGATAGTTCGACATTAACTATTGTTGCCGCAGCTAGTTCAGGAAGTGATACAAGTCAATTTTTGACTAATGCGTTTGGTTATAATGGAAGCACTAGCTATGTATCAGCTTTGGCAGCAAGTGCTTCTCTTACAAATTCATCTCCATTTTCAACCATAAATGGAGGTCAAACATCAGGAACACTTTCACTTAATGTAAATGGTAAATCTTTTAGTTATGATTATACTAGTGGTGAAACAATTGGGGATGTGATGGCTGGGTTAAGTCTTAAATCAGGTGACACTTTTACTTATGACGAAAGTACTAATACATTTACTGCAGAGACATCAACCGGTCAACCAGTAAATATTGCTTCTACTGATACTCTAGGAAGTGCTACAAATGAATTTTTGGTTACGGCGTTTGGGACTAATGTAGATGGCACTGATAGTAATACTGTAACTACCAAAGGAGCAGATGGACAGTTTTATATCACAGAACCAAATGGGTCATCAACACCTACTGAAATAAATGAAAGTTCAAACAATTTTACAATTGATGGTGTAAATTATGATGTAACTAATGACATAAGTTCAACTTCGCCTGTTACAATAAACGTTGCTTCCGATGTATCTGGCGTTGTTAGTGAAATTCAAAATTTTGTAAATACTTATAATAATGTAACTTCTGGTATAAGTAGTGCTTTAAATGAAAAAACTAACTATAATTATAAAACACTAACATATACTCAAGAGACGCAAATGAATGCATCACAAATTTCTTCTTGGAATGACCAGACTCAACAAGGGTTACTAGCAGGTAATGAAAACCTGTCAAATTTGCAAAATGAAATGAGACAAGCTTTTTATGAACCGGTTTCAGGCTCGGGACTTACTATGTCTGATATAGGTCTTTCAACTTCAAATGATCCTACACAAGGAGCAGTACTTACTCTTAATACAGCAACGTTAACAAGTGCATTAGAAACAAATCCTAATGACGTAATTAATCTTTTAACACAAGTGTCTTCTACTGCTCCAAGCAATAGCACATATCCATTATCTAGTTCTAATTATCAGTCAGTGTATAATGGAGAAGGCATATTCCAAAGATTAAGTGATATAGTTACTAAGTATGCTAGCACCACACCTATTAACTCTAATGGTACCAGAGGAATACTTGTAAATGAGGCTGGTCTTGCAAGTGATCCAGTGGATAACAGTACTCTTGGTCAAACACTAAAGCAGGAGCAAACTGCTGTAACAGACCAAAATACCCAAATTACTAATGATAAAACAATGTATACAACACAGTATACAGCATTACAAACAGCACTTTCCTCTATAAGTAATGAGCAAAGTGAGGTTTCTTCAATGATAGGAAGTAGCAGTAGTTCTTCAAGCTAAAAAATGATTTCAAATGAAGGTGAATTTGTATGAAGGACATTAAAAGTTTAGTATCTGAATATAGAGAAAAGACGGTAAATATGCTAATAGCTATAGAACAGGAAGATTATGACAAACTAAACCTTTTGATTGAAGAAAGACATAAAATTATAGATCTGTTTATGGAAAATCCTGAAGATTATGATAGAAACAAAATTAGGGAAGAGTTTAAGAATAATGATATTTTTGAACTAAATAAGAAGGTTAATGAATTAACTGAAAAAAAATTCTTGGTTGTAAAAGAAAAATTACAGTCCATAAATTCAAATATTAGTATTAAGAAAAAATATAATCAAGGTTTTTCAGGAAATTCGCTTTTTTTCAACAAAAAAATTTATTAAAAGTGTAAAGTATTAAATAATTGCTACGATATATATAATATAAGTTGTGAAGCTGAGTGGCCATGAGGCTTTGCAGTTTATAAAATAAATTTTTGGGAAAGGATTCCCAAGTAAAATTCAAGGAGGAATTTATTATGATAATCAATCACAATCTTAGTGGAAATACTGCTCTTTACTATTTAAACAAGAATGCAGATAGTGCTTCTGATTCAATGGAAAAATTAAGCTCAGGTTTAAGAATTAACAAGGCAGCAGATGATGCAGCTGGTCTTTCAATATCACAACAAATGCAAGCACAAATTAATGGTCTTACTCAAGCTTCTAGTAATTCACAAGATGGTGTATCATTACTACAAACTGCTGAAGGTGGATTAAGTACAACTCAAAATATACTTCAAAGAATGAATGAACTTGCAACAGAAGCTGCTAATGGTACTAATGTAACAACAGATACAAGTGCAATACAATCAGAACTTACACAACTTGCATCTCAAATAGATGATATTGGACAGCAAACAAACTTCAATGGAGTTAGCCTTCTATCAGTGGGTGTAGGTGCGGTAACTTTGACTTTCCAAGTAGGATCAACTTCTAATGCTTATGATCAACTTGGCTTAAATTTAGGAAGTATTGAGGTTGATTCAAATAGTTTAAATGTTGATACTACAACTATAAGTGTTGCAACTACCACTGAGGCTTCAGCTTCAATAAGTATAATACAAGCTGCAATAGATACGGTTTCAGCTGCAAGATCTTATATTGGAGCTTTACAAAATAGACTTACGTACACAATGGACAACGTTTCAACTGAAAATCAGAACTTGACAACAGCAAATGCAAATATTACTGACGTTGATATGGCTTCTGAAATGATGAATTACTCTAAAGAGAATGTTCTTCAACAAGCAGCTCAATCAATGCTTTCACAAGCTAATCAAAATCCACAACAGGTTCTTAAATTATTACAACAGTAAGAATATAAATAAAAAAGTCTTTCGCCTTGCGAAAGGCTTTTTTATTTATATAAGCTAAAGAATAATCATATATTGTCGATAAATAATATATGATTACGATGATGACGATGGGGGAATACTATGAAAATTAGTTTATGCATGATTGTCAAAAATGAAGAAAAATATATTAAAATGTGCCTTGAAAACGCAATGAAGCTCGCAGATGAGGTAATAATTGTAGATACAGGATCAACGGATAAAACAAAAGAAATAATCAAAGAAGTTGACCAAAATATAAAAATTATAGATTACAAGTGGGAGGATGATTTTTCAAAGGCAAGAAACATATCAATTGAAAATGCCACGGGAGATTGGATACTTATTCTTGATGCAGATGAAAAATTATTGTGTGATGCAAGTAAAGTTAGAGAAATACTTGAAAATACACAAGCAGATGGATATAAAATACCACTGTATAATATTATGAGCTCAAGCATGGTATTGTATTCTGCAGTATATATCAAATTTTTTAGAAACAATAAAGGGTATAGATATGAAGGTAGCATTCATGAACAAGTAAATGTTTCTAAAGGGATAACAGAAAAATATATTTTAGAAGAAAATATTTGTAAAGTTATTCATTATGGATATTTAACCTCTGTTGTAAAGGAAAGAAATAAGGCTGACAGAAATTTAAAAATATTAAAGAAACAATTAAAAGAAAAGCCAAATGATCCATATGTTTATTATAATATAGGTGCGAGTTACATGGTGACTGAAAATTATGAAGAAGCACTTAAATATTTCTTTAAATGCAATAAAGTTGCAAGTAAGAAAAGTCTTACGGGTTTAACTTTATATGAAATTGACATGGCTAAAAGAATAGCAGAATGCCTTGTTAAGCTTGATAGATATTCTGAATGTATAGAAATGATTGATAATCTTTTAAGTGATAAGGCCTATGAAGGTTATGTTGACCTAGAATACATAAAAGGGTTTTGTTATTACCTTAAAAAAGATTACAAAAAGGCAATACAGTGTTTTGAAAAATGTATTGAAATAGGAGAAACAAAAAAATTCACTTCAATGATGGGTATGGGAAGTTTTAAGCCTAAATTGATGATGGCAAGATGTCATGGTGAGCTGAAAGATGAATTAAAAGCAATAAACTGCTTTATGGAAAGCGTGTTTAATCCAAACAATTTTACCCATGAAGGGGTGGATGTTTTTAGAACATATTTAAAAATAACCAATAGAATTGAAATATTAGAGCAGCTAAATAAATTGGTTGGCGAAAAACATTAAAAGGTGGTGGCCTCATGGTACTTGAAGACATGTGGGTAAATAATAAAGCACCTTGAAAAGTATGGTGAAACTTATAATATTATGAGGAGATATATATATATATGAATAGATCTGAAATAAATAAATTACTATATGAAATAAGGGAAAAATGTAATAAAGATAATGCAGAGGAATATCTTATTTCAATTCAGGATATATTTCAAATAAAACCAGTTACAATGTTGTTTTTTAATGTAAAAGCAAAATTGTTATGTGAGATAGGCAGATATGAAGAAGCAATAGACCTTTTAACTGTTACAGTAAATTTAATATTACCAGAACAAGAGCATATAGAAACTTGCAAATTGTATCAAAGGGCATTTATAGCAATAGGCAAGGACACACTTTATAAACAGTGGAGCTGCATGGAAAATTACATTAGATATATATTAAATGAAGATGAAAGTTCTTTTAAAAATGTTCAAGAAATAGAAAATAATATAAATAAGATACAAAATGCTTTTTTAGATAGTTTACAGCATAAACAAACGGAAATGGAATTGGCAAATGCATATTATGAGTCATGGTATTCAGTAGAGGGAACTATTTTATATGCGCTTTCATTGAAAGGTAGCAATGTAGATTATAAAAACGGTTCATTTTATAAAGATAGAATTGCATTTGAAACAAATCATACTTTTTTATTTGAACAACTCTTAAATAAAGAAAGTACGTATGTTTTGCTGACAAATAGCGATGACTATGCAAAAACTATGGTTATTGGCAAAGCATTAACTAAAATGAATAACAAAGTTTATGTCATAATGCCAGCAGTTTCAGCAAAAGTAGAATATCAAGTTGATTTAAATGAAACTGTTAAAATAAGCAAAGATAATATTGAAGTAGATAGGGACGGAATAACAAAAATTAGACCACTAGAAGTAGTGTTAGAAGAGGAAGTAATTGGAAACAATAGTGCTTTGCTAATAGATAATTTAACTAAGGAAACGGAAGAAGATTTTTCAATTGTATTAGGTACTGCCCAAATATTTACTAATGTAAATGATATGCCAGAAGCTAGAAAGAGAATGCAGCGTTTATCACAATTTCGAGGAGATTTGCTTGAAGCAGGCTTTGCTTTTGGTTATTTCGGTAGTTATACATCATATCTAAGTAAAATTTATTCCCTAGATGTGAAAGAGGAAATAAATAAGCCTAGTGAATGTGAATTTTCTATTGTTATACCTGTTAGAAATTCAGCAGAGTCGCTAAGGTACACATTGCAAACCTGTCTTGAACAGAGAGGAATGGATGATAATAGCTATGAAATTGTAGTTAGTGACAATTCCTATCCTGAGTACATGGAAGTTGAGACGCTCATAAAGGAATTAAATAACCCAAAGATAAAATACTATAGAACACCACGTCAATTAACTTTAAGTAGAAGTTTTGAGTATGCATTTATTAGATCAAAAGGTGACTTTGTTTTTTCTATAGGGGCAGATGATGCAGTACTTCCATGGGGACTAGAAGTGCTAAGAAAAACTTTAAAGCAGCGTCCTGATGATATTTTACAATGGGATAGGGGATTCTTTGTATGGCCAAATAATGATAAGGCAAGTTCTCAAGCTGGACAATTTGTTATACCAAGAAATTACAATAAAGAAAATATAAATATTACAAAAATTAATGCAACAGAATATCTTGTGAAAGTATTAAATAATCCTAGTTTGATTTATGGCATGCCAATGCTTTATATTAATTCTGGTTGTAGAAGACGTTATTTTCACAAAATGTTAAAAGATACTGGACGACTTTGGGATGGAATAACTCAAGACTTATACATGGGTATAGTTAATCTTACAATTAATGAAACAATTAATTATCTGCAATATCCTATTACAATTGCAGGAATGACATCTAATTCAGTAGGATTAACCGAAAGCAAGTTTGGATTTACTATTAAACAAATGTTGAAAAAAATAGTTGAGGGAAGCGATTGTGGTATATCGGTAATATATGGTAAAGGACTTAACTTTTTGTATGTCAATTTAGATATTGCTTTTCTTTACTGTGTTTTTTATCGTGTTGCAAATATAGATGAAAGTGGAAAACTTGATTTAATATCAAGTAAAATAAATTGGAAAGAAATATTTAAAAATATGGCTATTAAATATCATTGTGACGATTTAAGGTTTGATTATAATATAAAATTATTGAGATATTCAGCATATTGTCATGGAAATGAATTTGGAAAATGGTTTGATGATAATATATTAGAATATATTATCACACCAAGAGCTATAATCCATAGTGACAAAAGGATTTATTCAGAAGGATTTCTTCCTGGTGGAGGATTGCAACTAGATGCCAGGAAATTTGATGTGAAAAATGTTCATGAAGCAACAAAACTTTTCGAAGATATATGCAACCTATAATAATAGAATTATATAAACAAATATGATTAATAAATCATATTTGTTTAAGGGCAGTGGCATAGAAAATAAGGAGGATTTTAATGTATAGAATAATATTATTTGGGGCAGCTAGTGGTAGTGATAAAATTATGAAAATGTTGGATTTTACTAAATGCGTTATAATAGCGTATATTGATAATGATATAACTAAGCATCATAGTAAGAAAAATAATATAGATATACTTCTGCCTGAAGAAATAATAAATGTAGATTATGATTATATAATTTTAACTAGTCAACATTATAAACAAATGAAAAAGCAACTAATAGAATTGAATGTAGATGAAAAGATTATAATAGAAAAACCAAGTCAATTGTATAAATACGATTTTAATAATTTTAAAAGTATTAATACAAAATTCACAATTATTTCTGATGATTGTTTCGGTGGATATGTTTACAATTTATTAGGAGTGGAATATTCGTCTCCTTTTTTATGGACATATATAGAAAATGATGATTATATAACATTATTAGAAAATTATGACAATTATATCCAAAAAGAATTGATATTTATAAATAGTAAATATAATTATCCAACGGCAAAATTAGGAGATGCAACAATACAGTTTATGCATTGTGAAAATGAACATGAAGCTAAACAATGTTGGTACAAAAGAATTAAACGTATGAATAGTAATTTATATGTAAAAATGACCTGTGATAATGAAGATATTATTAAAAGATTTAATAAATTGCCATTTAAAAATAAAGTTTGCTTTACTTATAACTGCTACGATAATTATGAGTCATGTGTTTGGATTAAGGATTTTAAAAGTATTGAACCAACTTGCAATAGTAATGTATTAACAACATTTTTAGATCATTTTGATATTTATAAATGGATAAAATAGTTTTAACCTATTGAAAAGTAATTTTATTTTTTAGGAAAAGGTGATACATAAATGAATAAAGTAATAGTTTTTGGAGTTCGAAATAGTGCAGATGTTTTGGAAAGTATAGCTGACAGAAAAAAAATGGAAATAATATTTTATTGTGATAATGATGCTACTTTAATTGGTAAAATCCAAAATAATGTAAAAATAATAAAGCCTAATGATTTAAATAAAGTGAATTTTGACTATCTTATAATTTCTCCAAGAAATGCTATTGCTAGGAAACAAATTAAATTACAACTTGAAAAGCTTAAAATTTCAAATGAAAAAATAATAGATTTTTACGATTATATTAGTGGTTTGGAGCATAAGTTAAGTATATTAGCTCAGAAAAAAGATTACGAAGTGTTTGTGACAGGTTTATCATATGCGATGCTTGGAATAGATGAAAAATATATGAAAAAACCAACAATAAATTTTTCATATGAATCCCAAGATTTGTATTATGATTACAATATAGCGAAGCATGTAATAAATAATTATGATAACCAATTTAAATATGCGGTGTTAGGAATAAGCTATTATAGTTTTGATTATGATTTATCTAAGTCAGTAAATCAGAGTAAAACTTTATTATATTATGAAACACTGAAAGATTTGCACAATTATAATAAAAATAATATTGGGGATTTTATAAAAAATAAAAAAGATATTTATTCAAAGTGTGAAAAAGTTTTTATAGATGATTTTATAAAGATATCATATGAACTCCCTAATAGTATGATGTCAAAAGAAAAAATTGTAGCTCAGAGAGATTTACCTTATTTAGATTCAAATAAAGACTATCCTGAAACAGTTAAAGAGAATGTAAACATTTTATATTCTTATTTAAAATTATTAAATGAGAATAATGTTAAAAGTATTATTGTTGTTTTTCCATGTAGTAGCTATTATTATAAGCATTTTTCAACTAGACTTGAAAAAAGATTTTACAACATTATCAACTCATTAAAAAATAACATTCAATTTGAATTTTATGACTATTTTAAGTCTGATTTATTTAAAGATGATGATTTTATTGATATTTCACATTTGAATAAACAAGGTTCCCAAAAAATGAGTGAAATTATTAGCAATATTATTGATAATTAGACGAATCCAAAATTACATAAATATTAAATTTAATAAAGGAGAATATTAATGATAACTAAAAACATACGGACAAAGAAGAGAATTAATCTTAACGAGGTCATACCCTTAGAGACTCCATTATCAATAACAATAGACCCATGTAATATATGTAATTTTTCTTGTGAGTTTTGCCCTACAGGTGATAAGAAATTAATTGAATCTGTAAGCAGAGAATCTGCAATTATGGAGTTTGAATTATTTACTAAAATTATTGATGACATATCAAATTTCCCTAATAGACTAAAGAAAATGTTTTTCCATAAAGATGGTGAACCTTTATTAAATAAAAATTTGCCTAAAATGATTATGTATGCTAAAGATAAAAATATTTCAGATGAATATTGGTTAACAACAAATGGTTCACTATTAAATGAAACAATGAGTTTAGAGTTAATTGACTCTGGTTTAGATTTAATAAGAATTTCAGTAGAAGCAGTTTCAAATGAAGGATATAAGAAAATATCAAAAGTAGATTTTAATTATGATAAATTAATTAAAAATATAGAGTTTTTATTCAAAAACAGAAAAGAATGCAGAATATATGTTAAAATATTAGATTATGGACTTACAGTTGAAGAAAAAAATAAATTTTTAAATGATTTTAGGAATATCTCAACAGAAGTTAGTATAGATTTATTATCTGGATGGTCATTCTCTGAAGTTAAAGATTTTACTCTAGACACAAAACCCAAAGTAAATTCAGATAAAGAAAATTTTATAATCAAAGAAGTATGTCCTTATCCTTTTTACAATCTAGTTATTAATTCAAATGGAACTGTGTGTAATTGTTGTTGTGATTGGTCACATAGTACAATAATTGGTGATGTTAGAAAGCAATCACTTGTAGAAATCTGGAATGGACAACAAATGTTTGAATTCAGAAAAATGCATTTAAATAAACAAAGGAATATAAATAAAGCTTGCAAAAGTTGCTATGCTATAAAAACTTTACCAGATAATATAGATGATTATGCTGATGAAATATTAGATAGACTTAGTAGACAACAAGAGAATATATAGAAAAATTTTATTTATTAAAGGTAGTGAAATGTGTGAAAAAAATATTAATAATTGGAGCGTCAGGTTTTATAGGTAAAAATTTATATGAATATTTAAATAGTAGAAATGACGATTATGATATATGTATTCCTTCAAGTAGAGAACTAGATGTTACTGATGAATTGGTAGTAAATAATTTTTTAAAACAAAAATATTTTGATGTTATTATACATGCAGCTGTACATAACCCCGTTGTTAAAAAAGATAAAGATAGTACAAAAATGTTGGAGTATAGTCTTAGAATGTTTTATAACTTTGAAAAAAATCAGCATTTGTATGGTAAGATGCTATATTTAGGATCTGGTGGAGAATTTGATAAACGATATAACGTATCAAATATAACAGAAGATGAATTAGGAAGAAGCATTCCGAAAGATGATTATGGATTTGCAAAGTATATAATTGCAAAATCAATAAAGGAAAGCAAAAATATAATAAATTTAAGGCTGTTCGGAATTTATGGAAAATATGAATATTGGCCATTGAAATTTATATCAATTTCTTGTTGCAAAGCCATAAAAGGTATTCCTATTTCAATTAGACAAAATGTATATTTTGATTTTTTATTTATAGAAGACTTTTGTAAAATTATAGAATGGTTTATATTAAATAAACCTAAGTATAAAGACTATAATGTAGCAACAGGAGAAAAAATTGATTTATTTACATTGGCACAAAAGATAGTAAAAGTAAGTGGAAAAAATTTATCTATACATGTATGTAGAGATGGACTTGATAAAGAGTATTCATCAAGTAATCAAAGATTAATACAAGAAATAGGTGATTTCAAATTTACAGATGTAGATGTGGCAATAAAAAAATTATATGACTGGTATTGTGAAAATGAAGAAATAATAGATTTGTATCCACTTTTATATCAGTAAATAGAAAGAGGGATGAATAGTGAAAAAAAGAGTAGCAGATATAATTATGGATATTCTTTTTGAAAATAATATTACAGATTGTTTTGCAGTAGTTGGCGGAGGGGCAATGCATCTTGACAATGCTTTAGCTATTCGAAATGATATAAACAAGTATTTTAATCATCATGAACAAGCTTCTGCAATGGCAGCTGAAGCATATGCAAGATTAAGTGGGAAAATGGCAGCGGTATGTGTAACAGCTGGTCCAGGGGGCACAAATACCTTAACTGGAGTTATGGGCGCATGGCAGGATAGTTTACCACTAATAGTTATTTCAGGGCAAGTTAGATACGAGACATCAATAGAAAAATCTGGACTTTCACTTAGATATAGAGGAATTCAAGAGTTTGATATTATTAATTCAGTTAAAAATATGACAAAGTATGCGGTGATGATAAAAGAGCCGTTATCTATAAAAAAGGAATTACAAAAAGCTATTGATATTGCTATGAGTGGAAGACGAGGACCAGTATGGATTGATGTTCCATTAGATATACAAAGTGCAATTGTTGAAGAAGAAGAACTTTATTCTGTTGAAAAGGATATTGTTAAATTGCCAAGTGTATCAAATGAAGATATAGAATTTATGATTAATATATTGAAAAATGCAAAAAGACCTTGCATTCTTGCAGGATCAGGAATAAGAAGTAGTAATACAATGAAGGAATTTGTTAAATGCATTGACAAATTTGGTATTCCAGTAATTGGTGGAGCTTGGGTTGCAGATATACTTTATGATGAGCATCCGTTATATTATGGATTATCAGGGAATGTTGGACCGAGAACTGGAAACTTTATATTGCAAAATGCTGATGTCATTCTTACTTTAGGAAACAGTTTATCCTTTAGACAAACAGGGTTTAATCAAGAAGGCTTTGCACCTAATGGGAAAATAATTATGGTAGATGTTGATGAAAATGAGCATAAAAAACCTGGGTTAAATATATTTAAGTTCGTACATACAGATTTGAAATTATTTTTTGAAAAAGTATTGGAATCAGACTGTGTAGTAGATGTTGATCTTAAATGGAAAGAATATTGCGATAACCTTAAGGCAAGATTTACTCCATTTGAATCCATTAATAATATATCAATGGAGGACAGAGTATCATCATATTATTTTTGGAAAAAATTTAGAGAAGTAGAACCGGGTGATAGTATATTAGCATTAGGCAATAATACAGGTAATAGTTCTAAATTACAAATAGGAGTTCAGAAAATAGAGCAACGTACGCTAACAAACTATACTTGTGGTTCAATGGGATATGATTTACCAGCAGCTATTGGTGCTGCTGTAGCATCAAAGAAGAATGTCATTTGTGTAACTGGTGATGGCAGTATTATGATGAATATTCAAGAATTGCAAACAATAAAGCAATATAATTTACCAATAAAAGTAGTAATATTTTCAAACGAAGGTTATGGAGCTATACGTCAAACCTGCAAAAACTTTTTTAATAATACTTATATTGGATGTACGGAAGAAAGTGGAATAAGTTTTCCGGATTTTAAAAAGGTTGCAGAAACTTTTGGGTATTCATATATATGTTGCAATAACAATTTGGAAGTAGAAGATTCTTTAAATTTGTTATTTAGAATGGATGAACGTGTCATATTGGAAGTAAAACAAAGATTTGATGACCCTGTTTCACCTAAAGTAATGTCAAGAATGAATGAGGATGGAACATTTTCTACACCAGCATTACATGATATGGCTCCGTTTTTATCTAAAGAAGAATTAGAGAGTTTGATGTTCTGGTAAAAAACCTAAAAGAGGTGAATTTATTGACAAATAAGAAGTGCTTTATAATAGCAGAAGCTGGAGTAAATCATAATGGCGATATAAATATAGCAAAAAAACTTGTGGATTTAGCCTATGAAGCTGGAACAGATGCTATAAAATTTCAAACTTTTAAAGCAGAAAACTTAGTAACCAAAGATGCTTCTAAAGCAGACTATCAAAAGAAAAGTACAAAAGATGGAACTCAATATGAAATGCTAAAAAAATTGGAGCTGTCCTATGATGAACATGTTATATTAAAAAGATATTGTGAAGAAAAAGGAATACTATTTATTTCAACTCCCTTTGATTTTGAAAGTGTAGACTTACTTGAAAAGTTAAATATTCCATTGTACAAGATAAGCTCTGGAGATTTAACTAACATTCCACTTTTAAGGTATATAGGAAAGTTAAATAAACCTATGATAATATCTACTGGTATGGCGAGCTTAGGAGAAGTTGAAACTGCGGTAGATGCAATAAAAAAAGTTGGAAATGAAAAAATTAGTTTATTGCATTGTACTTCCAACTATCCTACAGCTTATAATGACGTTAATTTAAATGCAATGACTACACTAAAGAATGCTTTTAAATTACCTGTTGGATATTCTGACCATACAGAAGGCATAGAAGTGCCTATTGCAGCTGTGTCCATGGGAGCTGAAATTATAGAAAAGCATTTTACTTTGGATAAAAATATGGAAGGACCAGATCATAAAGCATCTTTAAATCCAATGGAACTTAAAGCAATGGTAAGCAGCATTAGAAATATTGAAAAAGCTTTAGGGGATGGTATAAAAAGATGTAATGAAAATGAAGAAAATACAAAAAAAGTTGCAAGAAAAAGTATTGTAGCCAGAATTAATATAAGAAAAGGTGAAAGTATTACATATGAAAATGTCACTTTTAAAAGACCTAGTGGTGGTTTAAGCCCTGTGTTTATTGATGAAATTATTGGGAAAGTAGCTGTTAAGGATATACTAATAGAAGATTTTATAACGTTTGATAATATTAAGTAGGTGAAGATTTGTGAAAAAAGTTTTAGTAGTTACAGGTACAAGAGCTGAATATGGATTACTGTATTGGACTATGAAAGAAATACAGAGAGATAATGACATGGAGCTTCAGCTTGTAGTTACAGGAAATCATTTAGTAAAAGATTATGGATATACTGTTGAACAAATAAAAAGAGATGAATTTGCAATAGATGAAGAAATTGACATGATTGTATACTCAGATAAAAAAAGTTCTATAGTAAAGTCCATGGGGCTTGAAATGATTGGAATGGCTCAATGCTTTGATAGGTTGAAACCAGATATTCTACTTATACTTGGAGACAGATATGAAATTTTTGTAGCTGCAACTTGTGCTATGATGATGAATATACCTATAGCCCATATGAATGGTGGCGAATCTACAGAAGGAGCTGTAGATGAGCAAATTAGACATGCCATTACTAAGATGGCACACATACACTTCCCAGGTGCGGAATATTACAAGGAAAGAATAATAAAAATGGGAGAAGAACCATGGAGAGTTCATAATCTAGGGCAAGCAGGTATTGAAAATATAAAGAGGCTAGAATTTTTAGACAAAAGTGAATTGCAAAAAGAGCTGAATATTTCTTTGGATAGACCTGTATTTTTAATAACTTATCATCCAGTTACTTTGGATATAGAAAATATAGAGAATGAAATAAATAATTTATTAGATTCTATAAAAGGGTTTGATGCAAAATATATATTTACATATCCAAATGCTGATTTTGGTAGCAAAATTATTATCAATAAAATTAATGATTTTGTTAAGCAAAATGAGAATGCATATATATATTATAGCTTAGGTCAAAAAAGATATTTAAGTTTATTAAAGTGTACTGATGTTATGATAGGTAACTCGTCTAGTGGGATAATTGAAGCTCCTAGCTTTAAAATACCTGTTGTGAATATAGGAGATAGACAAAAAGGTCGACTTAGAAGTAATAACATTATTGATGTTGAATATAGTAAAGATGAAATAGTAAAAGCTATAAATAAAGCTTTATATGATAAAGAATTTAAACAAAGTCTAAATAATATAGAAAATGTATTTGGAAATGGAAAGGTAAGTAACAGAATAGTAAATATATTAAAGTCTATAGATATAGATAAAAAGTTGTTAAGAAAAAAACTTATTTATTAAAAGAAGAGGGTTAAGAAAGTGAAAAAAATAGTTCTTATTGGTGCAGGTGGTCACTGTAAGGTTATTATAGACATAATAAAAAGCATGGGTGAATATGAAATAGTAGGTATCACTGATAAAAGGTCAAATGCTAGTGTATTAGGTATTCCAATAATAGGTAACGATAGTGCTCTAAGTGAAATTTACAATGATGGTGTAAAGTGTGCTTTTGTATGCATAGGGGCACTTAATAATATTAATAATAGAAATATAATATATAACAAATTGAAGGATACAGGGTTTGTTATACCAGTATTAGTTCATAAAACAGCAATCATTTCCGAGTTTTCACATGTTGATAAAGGTACTTGCGTAATGGCTGGTGCTATTATAAATGCTGGTGCTACTATAGGTGAAAATTGTATAATAAATACAGGGAGTGTTATTGAGCATGATTGCAAAATAGAAAACAATACTCACATATCTCCCAATGTATCAATTGGTGGAGGAGTTAGTATTGGATTTAATTGTCATATTGGTATAGGTAGTTCTGTTATTCATCAAAAAACTATTGGAAATAATGTAACTATTGGTGCTGGGTCAGTAGTAATTGAAAATATTGCAGATAACTTGTTGGCAGTAGGTGTACCAGCTAAAGTAATAAAGATTAAAAAATAAATTTAAGATGAAGGAGCATATATTAATGAATTTAAATGGTAAAAAAGTTCTTATAACTGGTTCTGAAGGTTTTATAGGAAGTCATCTTATTGAAAGGCTTGTAGAACTTGGTGCAGATGTAACAGCGCTAGTACAATATAATTCATTTAATAATTGGGGTTGGATTGATACCTTTGATAAAAAAGTAAAAGATAGTATTCATGTTGTGACAGGTGATATTAGGGAATATGATGGAATGAAGAGAATTATAAAAGGTCAAGAGATAGTGTTTCATCTAGCAGCACTTATTGCTATTCCATATTCATATTTATCCCCTATGGCATATATAAGAACTAATGTAGAGGGGACTGCAAATGTATTAGAAGCATGTAGGGATTATGAGGTACAAAAGGTTATACATACATCAACATCTGAAACCTATGGCACAGCTTTGTATGTACCTATTGATGAAAAACATCCTATGCAAGGGCAATCACCTTACTCAGCATCTAAAATAGGTGCAGATAAAATAGCAGAAAGTTATTATAGAAGCTTTAATTTACCTGTAGCTACTATAAGACCTTTTAATACATATGGACCAAGACAATCTTCTAGGGCAGTAATACCAACTATAATATCTCAAATATTGTCTGGTAAAAGTGAAATTAAACTTGGAAGCTTGACACCAACAAGAGACTTTAACTATGTAAAGGATACAGTAGAGGCTTTTGTTAAAATAGCAGAAAGTGATAAAACCATTGGTGAAGTTATAAATGCGGGTTCTAATTATGAAATATGTATAGGTGATACTGTGAGGAAAATCATTGGCATTATAGGAAAGGATGTAAAAATAATCTGTGATGAAGAAAGAATCAGACCAGATAATAGCGAAGTTAACAGGTTATGGGCAAATAATACTAAAATTAAAGAATTAACTGCATGGACACCTAGCTACAATATAGATGATGGATTAAAAGAAACGGTGAAATGGATAAAAAACAACATGAAGTATTTTAAAACCGATATATACAATGTTTAGGATAGAATTTATAATTCATCCTAAACATTTTCTCATTTATTACGATAAAAAGAATAATGCTAAGTTGTTAAATATAATATAAAAATTATAATACATATATTTTAGTTCATTTTGATTAATAATATGAAATAAGAAAAGAATTGGAGTTGAGGAAATGATACCTTTGTGTATACCAGAAATTAAAGGAAACGAGTGGAAATATGTAAAAGACTGTTTTGATACCAATTGGGTATCTTCTGTTGGATCATATGTAAGTAAATTTGAAAATGATTTTGCAGGTTATGTAAAGTCAAAAAAAGCAGTTGTTACAATGAATGGAACAGCAGCTTTAGAACTTGCACTTAGAACTCTAGGGATAGGTGAAGGAGATGAGGTTATAGTATCTTCTTTAACTTTTATTTCTCCTGTTAATACAATTAAATACGTTGGAGCGGAACCGGTGTTTGTAGATGTTTGTAGAGATACCTGGGTTATGGATGCAGATAAGATTGAAGGGTTAATTACATCAAAAACAAAGGCTATTTTACCAGTACATATTTATGGACATCCAGCAGATATGGACAAAATTATGGGAATAGCAAAGGAGCATAATCTTTATGTTATAGAAGACGCTACAGAAAGTTTAGGCTCTTTATACAAGGATAAAGCTGTAGGCACTATAGGACATATAGGTTGCTACTCTTTTAATGGTAATAAACTTATAACTACAGGTTCAGGGGGAATGCTTGTAACTAACGATGAAAAGATTGCTGAAAGAGCAAAATACTTATCTACTCAAACAAAAACAACTTTACAAAACGGTGCCTTTTATCATGAAGAAATAGGATATAATTTCAGGATGCCCA
>Ga0255360_1000058_pt1 | contig 33258 bp, 34 predicted proteins | sample GFST50metaG_FD_186004 | JGI IMG/M metagenome (GOLD analysis project Ga0255360, IMG submission 186004) | Peat soil microbial communities from Stordalen Mire, Sweden - G.F.S.T50 | ecosystem: Environmental > Terrestrial > Soil > Wetlands > Peat | place: Sweden: Norrbotten County, Stordalen Mire... | reverse complement strand
GCCACTATCAACACAAGGCAAACTGCCATTATTATTTTTTTCATATTACCCACTCCTCTTATAATAAGTTTATATAAAATATAAATATATTTTATTTGAAAATTAACCTTCAGATAAATTTAAAAACCTTCTTGCTTGAACTGTATCTGGCGAATGAAAGAATTTATCTGGCGTATTTATTTCCACAATTTTTCCAGCTTCCATAAATATTATTCTATCAGCTACTTTTTCTGCAAATGCCATTTCATGCGTAACCACAATCATGGTAAGCCCTTGTTCTTTTAGTCCTTTAATTACATCTAAAACTTCTCTCACCATTTCTGGATCTAATGCGGCTGTAACCTCATCAAATAATATTATTTCAGGATTCATGCAAAGAGCCCTACAAATAGCTACTCTTTGTTTTTGTCCACCAGATAGCTCCCTAGGATAAGCCAGTTTTTTTTCTAATAAACCTACCCTTTCTAAATGTTGTAAAGCCTCTTTAGTAGCATCCTCTTTACTTCTTTTTTCTACCTTCATAGGACCTAAAATTATATTATTTAAAACATTCATATGAGGAAAAAGATCATAGCTTTGAAATACCATTGCTATTTTTTTTCTTATTTCACTCCAATGTTTATATTTGGCATTATGCTTTGTAAGTAAAGTTTCATTTAAATATATTTCTCCACCTTCAATTTGTTCTAATCCATTAATGCATCTTAGAAGTGTTGATTTTCCACAGCCTGAACGACCTAATATAGCAATTACTTCGCCTTTTTCTACACCATAGCTAATGTCATCAAGCACAGTATTTCCTTTAAAGGATTTTTTTAAATTTTTTACTTTTAACAGCATGTTGTCCCCCCTAGTATGTTAAAATTCTTTTATATTACTGAAACTCTCTTCTCTAAATATTTTGAAAATAATGATAAAGGATAACAAATAATAAAGTAAATAAATAGTAGTAATAGATACATGGTAAAAGATATATCACTATTTGGATTACTGTAATATACCACCTGAATAATGTTTTGAGAAACTTTTAATACTTCTGGAACACCTATTAAAAAAACTAAATTAGTAGTCTTTATAAGACGAGTTGCTAAGTTAACTATAGATGGTATGCTCCTAATTATTATTTGTGGAAAAATTACATATACGTACATTTGTATTTTTGAAAGCCCTAAAGCAGCACTTGATTCAAACTGAATTTTAGGTACACTTTCTATATAACTTCTTACTAAATCTCCTATTTCAAATGTGCCCCACAATGTGAAAACTACAATTGATACGACTATATTATCCGTTTGTATATTAAAAACATAAGATACTCCGAAAAAGAATACAAACAACCAAATTATTGGGTGTATTAATCTAAATGCTTCTAATAATATTCTTAAAACAACATTAATTAATTTATTTTTAGAAGTCATAATTACACCAATTATAAATCCTAAAAAAATAGATAGTATCAAAGAAATAATAGATATTTTTATAGTAACCGCAAGGCCATCTAGTAGCCTTGGAAAAGCTTTTATTATATAATCAACACCCAAATTCTGCAAAGCGAACCTTCCTTTCTAATATAGAAAATCCAAAAGACATAGGTATTAAAATAACTAAATAACAAAGTATCATTAGTCCAATAATAGGAATAGTTAAATCTGGACGTAAACTTATAATAGAAAATGACTGATAAACTATTTCCGGTAGCAAAATTATTTTCATAGTAGAAACTTCTTTAGTTAAAAATAAAGCATTGTTATTAATAGCAGCAATAGAAATTGAAATTGATTGAGGAAAAATAAGATATTTTATAGTATCAATTTTTGATAACCCTATTGCCATTGCAAGTTCTCTTTGATTTTTTGAAATTGCTTTCATACCAGAATAAATAGCTTCACACATGTATGCTCCTCCTAAGAGAGAAAGTACTATTACAGAACAAACGAAGCTATCTAACCTCACGAATACCTTTGGTAATCCGTAAAAAATAAAGTAAGCTTGTATTAATGAAGGTGTATTTCTAAAAAATTCAACATAAATGTATATAATAGTTTTTAATACAGATATTTTATAAAACAAAGCTATGCTACATATTAATCCTATAATAAATGCTATTAATATAGATAAAAATGCTACCTCTATTGTTACAATTGAAGCTTTTAAAAATATACTAACTAAATCAAAAGTATTGTTTATCTCCATAAACCCTCCTAGAAAATTTATTTCTCTTGCTATTTCCTAGCTCCTTTCTAAAAAATACATATTTTTTTATTACTCTTTACTATGACTTACCAATCAAAAACCGCAATTCCTAGTTAACATATATGTTTTATAATTTTTGCATTTAGATTATTATATCTTTTTATCTTTTTTATGTCAACAAGTAAAATGTTTAAACATAATATAATTTATACAAAACTTATTAAAACAATATGTTTACATGGTATTAAAATTGATGTATAATTTTTGTAATTTATAAAAAAAATTATTAGGAGAGATTAATTATGAATTTTTATTCTAAAGTAATACATGGTGGAATTAGTGAAGATATTTCTACTGGCTCAGTTAATATTCCAATATATCAAACATCAACTTTCAGGCAAGAAAGTGTGGGAAAACACAAAGGATATGAATATTCTAGAACTGGTAACCCTACAAGAGAATCTCTAGAAAAATTAATTTCTGATCTTGAAGGTGGACATTCTGGTTTTGCTTTTGCATCTGGGCTAGCTGCTTTATCAACAGTTATTATGTTATTTAACTCAGGTGATCATCTTTTATTATCAGATAATGTGTATGGTGGAACTTTTCGTGTAATAGACAAAGTATTTACTAATTTCGGAATTACCTATTCTTTGGTGAATACTTCTAATTTAGATGAAATAGAAGCTGCTATAAATTCAAATACTAAAGCAATTTTTATAGAAATTCCTACTAATCCACTAATGAAACTAAGTGATTTAACTGCTATTTCAAAAATTGCTAAAAAACATAATATTTTATCAGTTGTTGATAATACATTTTTAACACCGTATCTACAACGACCAATTGAACATGGCATTGATATAGTAGTGCATAGTGCTACAAAATATCTTGGCGGACATAGTGATGTTGTTGCTGGTCTAGTTGTAACTTCTACCCCAGAATTAAGTCAGCGCATTGCATTCTTACAAAATTCTGTAGGAGCAGTCCTTGGTCCACAAGATAGTTTCTTATTAGTTAGGGGCATTAAAACTCTTGCTATTAGACTTGACCGTTCCCAAAGTAATGCTAAAAAATTAGTTGAATTTCTATCTACAGTTCCTGAAGTAAAAAAAATTTATTATCCAAACATTGGAGCTATGATTTCTTTTGAACTTGAAACAGCTGAGCTAGCAAATAAACTCGTTAATAATGTTAAAATGATAGCACTTGCAGAGAGTCTAGGTGGTGTTGAAAGTCTAGTTTGCCTTCCTGCTGCCATGACACATGCTTCTATTCCAGTAGAACAAAGAGAGAAAATTGGTATAAAAGATAGTCTTGTTCGTTTTTCTGTAGGAATTGAAGATCCAGAGGATTTAATTCAAGATTTAAAACAAGCACTTTATAAATAGGGGGGATTTTTAATGCATTATATAGATGATATTAGAGATATAATTGGAAATACACCATTACTAAAACTTAATCACATTTCACCAAATAAGGATGTAAATATTTTTGCTAAATTAGAATATTTAAATCCTGGTGGAAGTATAAAAGATCGTATAGGACTGGAAATTATAGAAACGGCTGAAAAACAAGGCCTTTTAAAACCTGGCAATACCATTATAGAAGCAACTGCTGGAAATACTGGCATTGGTCTTGCTATAGCTGCTTTTGAAAAGGGATATCGTTTAATTATTGTAATCCCTAAGAAATTTTCTATTGAAAAGCAAATATTAATGAAAGCTCTTGGAGCAGAACTTATTATAACTCCTTCTGAAGAAGGAATTGAGGGTGCTGTAGCCAAGGCAAATGAATTATTGAAGCAAATTCCAAACTCCTTTATGGCAAGGCAATTTGATAATCCTGCTAATGTATCTGCACATAGAAAAACTGGTAAAGAGATTTATGATGCATTAGATGGTAACATTGATGTTTTAGTTGCCGGTGCTGGTTCTGGAGGCACAATTGTCGGCATTGCTTCATACCTCAAAGAAAAAAATCCTAATATAAAAATTGTTTTAAGTGATCCAATCGGCTCAATATTAGGCGGTGGTGAAGAAGGAACTTACAAGGTAGAAGGCATAGGAAATCACTTCTTTCCTAGTATTTTTGATAGAAGCTATATAGATGAAGTGGAAAAAATACCTGATGATGAATCAATGTATTATGTACGTCTTTTATCTAAAAAAGAAGGAGTTTTAGCAGGTTCATCTTCTGGTGCTGCTGTTGCTGGTGCTATAAAACAAGCATATAAGGCTAAGGGCAAAATTAATATTGTTGTTATATTGCCAGACCGTAGCGATAGATATTTCAGCCAAAATCTATATGATTTTTCTATGAATTTATCAGATTTCCGATTTAATGCTTTATTTGATGATTGGGCAGATAACTATGATGAAACTGTTTATATGAAAAATGGTGAGTATGAAGAAGTCTTTAAAAACTACACTGAAATATTAAATGAAACTGTTAAGCATATTTTAAAATATGAAGGTGCTACTGTACTTGATATTGGTGCTGGAACTGGAAACTTAACTACTGTTGCAGCCAAAGCTGGTTATAATGTTATCGGTATTGAACCAAATTCTAAAATGCGTGATATCGCTGTACAAAAATATCCTTCTATATCCTTCTTATCTGGAACATTTTTATCTTTACCTATTGATGATAATAGTGTAGATGCTATTATCAGTAGTTATTCCTTTCACCATCTTACAGATTCTGAAAAAAAAGAATCAATTAATATATTAAAAAGCAAGTTAAGGAAGGATGGAACTATAATTATTACGGATACTATGTATGATTCTATTGAAAGCAAGGAATTAATAATAAAAGATGCATATAATAAAAATGCTACTTCTCTTGCACACGATCTTGAAACAGAATTTTATACAACTCATGAAATCTTGACTGAATTATTTGAATCTGAAGGTTTCAATGTAAACTACCAACAAATGAATAAATTTGTTTGGATTTTAACTGCTAAGTTAAATTAAAACTGTACCCTGTGGGAAGGACACAAAAAGAAGCTGTGCATATCTCGCAGGGTAATTTTATGTTTAAGGCATATAAAAAAAAATACATACTACAAAAGGGGCTGACGCGTTAGCATATTTTTTTATGCTAATGCGGCTGCCCCATAATATCTTTTTTGGTACAGTTTACTTCTCTGTTTTTCTAGTTTTTATAAACATCTTCCCCATACCATTTTATAGCTAATTTCTTTAATGTACCGTTTTGTTTTAATTCTTTAAGTGCTTGATCTATCTGTGTCTTAAGTTCTGTATCTTTTTTATTTAATACAAAGTATGTCGGAATTTTCCCTACGCTTCCCGCTAATTTTATATCCAAATGTAGAGAATTTTCAACTGATGCAAAAGCTGGTGCAGGATATAAAGCAGCATCATATTGACCTGAGGCTACCATCTTAAATGTATCAGCAGCACTTAGTGTATCAATACTTTCAAGCTTTATTTGTTTATCTGGATGAGCTTTATTATAGTCCTCAACAATATTATAACGTGCATCATTAGACGGAATTGGAACCAATTTTTTGCCTACTAAATCTGAGAGTGAGTTAATATCATTACGTCCAGTTTTAGTTATAATCCTAAGATCACTTAACCCTGAAGGCTCATCTGGAAATAAGAATTTCTCTTCACGATCTGTAGTTTTATAAAGATGGCATGTACCTATATCATATTTCCCTGCTTCTACTCCAAGAAGCATAGCGCTTTGATCCATACCACTATATTGAAATTTATATTGTGGTAGTAGTTTATTTATTGCTTGAAGCACATCTCCATCATATCCAGAAAGATTACCATTGTCATCAATGTAAGTAAATGGTTGTGCATCATTTACACCTGCTATTTTTATAACCTTTACTTTGCTAGCTGAGGACGTAGTGCTGCTTTGAGATGAGCATCCTACACCTACAATTGCTATACCCGCCAATAAAATTAATGACACAAGACCTTTTTTCATAAAAATTACCTCCTAATTTTAATCTTTAGTTTTTTAATAATAAACTTACTTCTTTATATCTTTTTAATCTATTCTCAAGGATTACAAATACCTTTCCAAATATGTAACATACAATAAAATATATTATTGCCGCATCTACATATGTTTCTAAATATTTATACCCACTTGATGCTTGAATTGTTGCATTAGCCATTATTTCTGCAATCATAACTGAAAAGGCTAATGCTGTGTCTTTTGTTATTTCTAAAAATACATTGCTGAAGTTTGGCAGTGCTGCTACCAATGCTTGCGGAATTACAATTCTTCTTAAACTCTGACTACTTGTCATTCCTACCGAATAGGCTGCCTCTACTTGTCCCTTATCTACAGAATTTAATGCTGATCTTATATTTTCAGATAAATATGCAGATGCATTCATAGAAAATGCTATTAATGCAACGGTAATGTGGGGTAGCCCATTAGGAGACACATTTAAACCTCTGCTTTGATGTAAATACGTAAGAAATTCTGGCAGTCCGTAAAATACAATATAGAGTTGTATTAATACTGGTGTCCCTCTTATAAATGATACATAAACTGCTGCTACACTTTTTAAAACTGGTATTTTATTTATTCTGCAAATAGCAATCAATAATCCTATAAATAAACCAATGGCTATTGAAAATATTGTGATAAACACCGTCATGGGCACACCTGCTAATATTTTCGGGAAGGATTTTATTGCAAATTGAACATCAAAAGCCATTTTTCTTCATCCCCCTTAACTATCCGCCATGTTCTTTACTAGCTTGCTACTATGCATATACTCGTATAAACCAATAATTCTTTCGATTATAATACACATAGCCCAATAAATTAATGCAACCCCAATATACACCTCTAGTTGTCTTACTCCATATCCCTCAGCTCCTATAAGCTTTGCCTTTCCAAGTATATCAATAACTCCTATTGTAAACACATAGGAAGTTTCTTTTAAAAGACTTATCACTATGTTACCTATATTTGGTACAGCTATAACAAACGCTTGGGGGATTATAACCCTTCTAAGTATCTGTATATTATTCATTCCAACACTTAGCGCTGCTTCACGTTGTCCTGCATCTACTGCTAAATATGCAGATCTCATTACTTCACTAAGAAATGCACCACTATTTAATGAAAAGGTTATTATTGCAAAAACCACTTTATCCCAATCATTAATGTCAATGCCAATAGAACCTAACACCTGTGGCAAGCCGTAAAATACTAAAAACAATTGTAATAAGGGTGGTGTTCCTCTAATAAATGCTACATAACCATTTGCAATAGAATTTATTACAATATTTTTTTTCAGCTTCATTGCCGCAAGAAGTAAACCCAGTATTAACCCAAATATTAACGATAAAATCATTATCATAAGTGTTAACGGTAGTGCTTTTGCAATCAATGGAATAGAATAAAATATATAATTTATGTCAAAAATTTTATTCATACTTTTTCCTCCGTTAAGGTATCTGAAAAAATAATTTCTTTAAAACACCTAAGATACTATCCTCTTTAAAAATTGTTTAGTTCTTTCCTCCTTAGGATTTGTAAATATATCCTTGGGAGTTCCCTCTTCTACAACCACACCGCCTTCCATAAAAATAACTCTTGATGCAATATCCTTAGCAAATGACATTTCATGCGTAACAACCACCATGGTCATCCCTTCCTTTGCTACTTGTTTCATAACTGAAAGCACTTCTCCAACAAGTTCAGGATCTAGTGCAGATGTAGGTTCATCAAAGAGTATTGCCTCTGGATTAAGTGCAAGTGCTCTTGCAATACCAACTCGCTGCTGCTGTCCACCTGAAAGTTGAACGGGGTAATAGTTATATTTATCTGCAAGTCCAACTTTATCTAGCAACTTCTTACTTACTTCTTCAGCCTCTCTTTTAGGCACTTTTCTTGCTATAACTAGACCTTCCATAACATTCTCAATAGCGGTTTTATTTTGAAAGAGATTATAGGATTGAAAAACCATAGCTGTCTGTCTTCTAATTTTAAGTATTTCTTTCTTTGTGGCATTTTTAAAATTTACATTAGTTTCACCAATACTTAATTCTCCTTGATCTGCTTTTTCTAAAAAGTTAATACATCTTAAAAGAGTTGTTTTCCCAGAGCCACTTGGACCTAATATTACAACCACTTCACCTTTGTTAACCTTTATACTCGCACCTTTTAACACTTCATTTTTACCAAATTTCTTGTGAATATTTTTAATTTCAATCACTTAAAAACCTCCCATCTATGAGTTTCTCTTTATTTTTTCGTTACAACAAGATGACAATAATCATCACCTCTTGCTAGCATTTTAGGAAATTCAAGTTCTAAGCCTTCAGTACAACTTAATATTCCATAGTCCCCATAGTTAGCCATCTTACATAGATCTTCTATTTCTTCTGGCGTACATCCAAGTTTTTTCCATGCCTCTAATAAAGCACAATGTCCAAATTTTAATTCTCCTCTGTTTTCTTCTACAACTAGCTTTTCTATATGAAAAGCACAGGAGTTATTTCCTGATGCAAGTTTTGTTACAAAATCTCCCGCAGTTTTTACACCTTTAAAACTTTCGCCTTTTAATTTTCCATACTTTGTTATAGCTTTTTTTGCTATTTTATCTTGATCTAGTCCTTCTTCTTCCGCTACTTTAAGTAATAAGTAAAACCAAGTTGCTCTATCTTCTATAGCTGACCTTATAGCCTCTGTATACTGTTTTTGTGTGTATTTCTTTTCTTCCATTTTCTTTCCCCCTCTTAATTTAAGGTATTCTCATTTGTTTACTAGGTTTTAACTTGCACCGATTCTTCTGGTTTTGCTATTATTCTATCTTTTCATTTCCCAGTATTCATATTTGTTTTGTTTTACTTATTATAATTGGGGAATTTATTTTTGTCAATTCTTTTTTTACATGTATTTAGGATTATTATGATTCATTTGTTCATACACTCTATCTTTAGAGAGTTTTAAAAAATATCAAGTCAGCTTCTGGTCTATTTTGCCCTGACCTTCCAATAAATACCCCTATATACCTATACATAATTAGGCATATTCAAAAAAATAACTAGTCAGTATGCTAGTCTATTTTGCGTCATGCTTCGTCGGCAGAACCCTTCGATAGCTCACTATCGGCGGAACCTACCTCCTTGCCTGACACAAAATATCCGTCGCATCTTTGACTTGTTATTTTATTTCATATGCCTTATTGAGATAAAGTTTCTCGGTATTCACATGGAAATTGATAGCAAAGAAAAAAGTGCTCCATCCACCAAAGATTAGCACCTTTTCTTTAACGTATTAATTAAGGCATCTTCAAAAAAATCCAATAGCCCTAAAACAAAATAAATGTTCTAGGATTGCTTAGTGTTACCATCACTAAGCATTTCTTATATATATTATATCAAAATTCTTATAAAAATAAACCTATATTTTAATAATTTAGTATACCTTCAGATCCATCGTCTTACTTTTGTTTTATAGATCACATATTCTTCTCCGAATTTTTCCTCAAGCACTTTCTCCTCATAGCCTATATATACCTTATTTGTAATTACAATGAAGATAATTACAATTATAAATGGTGTAATGCTGCTTAATATAATTGCTGTACCTATAAGGATCTGAGTAAGTCCCAAATACATGGGGTTTCTCGTAATTTTATATATTCCGTCTGTAACAAGAGTACTTGGTTGACCAAAGGTCATTTCTGTCGTACCAATTGATTTAAACATATTTGAGCCTACATATGCAATCCTTATTCCGATTAAAATCAAAAAAACTCCCAGCAGATTTAAAGGATAAGTAGCTATTCTCATAAAAGGAATTAATATATAAAGTAAACACATTACACTTATACAAATCAAAAGTAAAATTGGTGGCAAAATACGTTTCACAATTATCCCTCCTCTTATTGTTAAAATACATACTGATTTTGTTTTACAATTATATTTAACCAAACATTCGGTTGAATATAACTATAAAAAAAAATTATTTATTAAATTTATGAGCTTTCAGATGACTATTAACAAAAGCTTCCATGAAATGTTCAAACAGCTTTTTTTCGTCATATTTAAAGTATTCACACCATTTATCCTTTAACATTATAAAGGAAATGATAGGCATCATACCCGTGAAGAATTCATATACAATATATTTTTCAAGATCTTCTTCAATTAATTCGCCAACATTACCATTTTTCAAAGTACTATCTAATTCTTTCTTAATCATAACTTCTAAGCATTGAATAAAATAATCCGTATTATTTCCGCTTTTCAAAGTTTCCATAAATAGAATGGATAAAATTCTCTTTTTATCAGACAAATACTGAATTTCTCTTTTTATTTTGTCTTCTAATCTTTCTTTCATTGGTCTTGAAATATAATCAACATGTTCATACATATCACTTAAGATTTTCTTAAACAGCGATGCCATAATATCATTCTTATCTTTAAAGTGATAATAAATCGAGCCTTTATTGATACCCACATCCTTAGCAATTTTATCCATGCTTGTTCCATCGAATCCCTCTTCTGAAAATAATTTTTCAGCAGCTTTTAGAATGCGTTCTTTTGTAATGTCTCCATCGTTTTTAGGCATAACATCCTCCTTTTTTATTTTTTACCAAACGTTTGGTTAATAAAATAATATAATAAAAAAGCTTGTTTGTCAATATATAAGTTCGTTGTATTTAATCTCCCCATTATCATATTTTTCTCTTAATGATTTTCCAATATTATCATTTTTAATATAAATATATCTGAAACAATTACCCTAATTCCCAATAAATCATTATAACACTTAAGTATTTAGTAAAGTTAAACGTTTTTATCATATTTTCCTTCATTCATTTTATATTTAACATACATTGTAAAGAACAGCAATAAGTATACAATTATTATTACTAAATTAGACAAATCATAATCATTTTTTGTATTTTGAAATATTAATAGATAATTTGTATTAAACATTGATTTTCAAACACCTATAAGTGAACCTAGAAAATCCCAAGCAATCTTCTTGAAGCTATTATTGTCTAACTTCATTCCAATATCCTCTAGTTCAAGCTTATCTTGCTTATGCCTCTTAACCATATGTGATGTTGATTTCCGCACCAAATTAAGACGTCAGCCCTCTGATATACAAAATTTCGAGGCTCAATAGCTTTTCAACCCTACTTTCTCGCTGTCTACGCTTCTACCATCATTACTGATGGCAACTCAAGACTCGCTACTGCTGATTGGCTAGACCTTACTCAGACAGGACTTCCACCTGCTAGGTTAATTACCCTTAGCTCGTCGCACAATTGGAAATTGTTGAGTAGTTACTAATTAAAAATAAATACTTTGATTGATTGTATTACAAGTGTAAATTGTTTAAAATTATTTTTATTTAGGTTATAATAAAAGTATACTACGTATGGAGGTGTTTTAAATGACTTTAGCTCAAAAATTATTAGAAGTTATCGAGAATATTTCAGACGAAAAGTTATGTGAAATTATTGATTTTGCTGAATATTTAAAAAACAAAGAATTAAAAGAAAATAAATCCTTAATTGATTCATTAGTTGATGAATATGATGAAGCATTAAAGGAGCTTGCTAAATAATGAAAAACTTAACTTTAAAAGATATCATCTATATTAATGATTTAACTATAAAAAAACATGGTGGCTCACCTGGCATAAAAAATCAATTATTAATAGAAAGTTCTCTAAATTCGGGGCTTGGAGTCGCAAGTGGATCTTCAGGAAAGCTGTATATCATATAGTTATTTCCGATTGAAATACAATCACAGCACTCCCAGAAACCTTAATTTCAACAGGTTCTCTATCTTCTATTTTTACCTCAACTTCAATAATGCCTGGTCGTTTTATAGCTTGACCCTGCTCAGCTTTGAATTTGAACAAAGAATTATTATGTTTAACATGATTATGATGTACTAGATATGCACCTAATGGACCATTTGCATTACCAGTTACAGGGTCTTCATTAATACCTATTGCAGGTGCAAACATTCTTCCATGTATTAAAATATCATTATCTTCTGAATCAACTGTGAAAACATAATATCCATTACATTCAATAACCTCACTTAACTTAGAAAGTGCATCATAATTTGGATGCAATGTATTTAAAGTTTCAATACTTTTTATACCAACCATAACCTTAGAATGACCCGTTGATACAATTTGAATTTCATAGTTTTCTAGCAAATCACTATTTTTTATATTAAGTGCTGCTAAAAGATTTTCTTTATTTATACCATCAATAATATTGCCAAATTGAATTTTCCCCTGTGTCATAACAATTTTATAATCTTCATTTTCCTTTATTATATCAACTGGTAAAATTCCAGCACCTGTTTTATGATAAACCCTTGAAGTATTGAGACCATTTTTAACAGCTCGGGCATAATGAGCAGCAATAGTGGCATGCCCACAGATTGGCACTTCATTTGTTGGAGTAAAAAAACGTATATGAACATCATACTCACTGCTATCTGACGAAATGATAAAGGCTGTCTCAGAATTGTTAAGTTCCCTGGCTATTTTCTGCATTTCAGAATCAGTTAATCCATCTGCATTTGTTATTACTCCTGCTGGATTTCCTGTAAGTTTTTCCTTTGTAAATGAATCAATTTGATATAAATTATATTTTCTAATTTCTCTATTATTATCATAAGCAAGTTTAATTTCTGTTTCCATATCATAAGTTCCTTTCAAATTTACTATTCATACTACTCAACCTTAAATTGCTATTTATCCGTCTGTTATATAAATAGCTTTTCTTTACACTATTTAATAAAATTATATTGCCATTATAACTAATATAATAGCATAAATTACCATAAAACAATACATACATGTAATCTATGCTATTATTTATTTTATCTATCTGCCAATACTACAAATGGACTTAGTGAACAATTTGTTTTGCTAAAGGTGTAATCTTATGGTAAAATATACAGAAATAACTTTTAACTATCCAGAGTCAATACTTTTACTGGTCAGAAAATAGATATCTCAAATGTAATAATTTTATTGATGTGTTACGGCATCTGAATCTAAAATAGAGAACGGAGTTAATTATGGAAGATGTAATTTTTATGAAAGAAATAAAAAAAACTTTCAAAGATAAAGTTGTTTTGAATAACCTTACTTTTGAAGTAAGAAAAAATGAAATATTTGGTTTGTTAGGTGCTAGTGGTTCTGGAAAAACCACTACAATAAAAATATTGACTTCTCAAATTATGCCTACCTCTGGTCAGGCGTGCATTCTTAATAATGATGTCTATTCATTTGATAGAAGTATCTTAAGTAGAGTGGGTATTTTAAGTGACAACAGTGGTATTTATGAAAGACTTACAGTTTGGGACAACTTAAAACTTTTTGCTGATATATGTGGTGCAGATAAGAAATCAATAGAAGATATTTTGGATAGAGTTGGCTTAAGTGATAATAAAAGAACGGTTGCAAAAAAACTTTCTAAGGGTATGAAACAAAGATTAGTTCTAGCTCGATCTATAATAAATAAACCCGAATTATTATTTTTAGATGAACCTACATCATCATTGGATCCTTCTATTTCCAGTGAAATACATAAGCTTTTAAAAGAGATAAATTCAGAAGGAACAACAATATTTTTGACTACCCATGATATGGTAGAGGCTGATAAACTCTGTGATCGTATTGCATTTTTAAACAACGGAACCATTGTTGAGATTGATTCGCCTGAAAATTTAAAGTTAAAATATGCAAAACCAGTTATTGAAGTTAAATTAAAAAACCGAGATGATAAAATATTTTTAAGTAAAAATGCAGAAAATGCAGAAAAGATAAGATCTTGGATTGCAACAGATGCCCTTGATTCTATACACTCCTATGAACCAAGCATTGAAGAAATATTTCTTAAAGTCACAGGGAGGAACTTGCATTGAAACTATCAATTAGGCATATAAAAGCTATATGTATGAAAGAGCTTAAAGATTATTATAAAAACCCATTAACTTTACTTGTGCTTATTGTTCCTTTTTTATTGTTTTTCATATTTTTTTTAATTCATACAATTAGGCATGGTGATTTAAAATCTTTTAGTACTGTTTTGCCAGTATTATTAGATTATAACATTTCATTTTCATGTGTAATTTTTCCATCTTTCTATATAGTAGAAGAAAAAGAAAAAAAGACCCTAGATGTTTTAATACTTTCAGGAATAAGCCCACTAGAATTTCTTTGTGGTAAAATGTTTCCAACAGTATTCATAACAATGTTAACAAGTATTAGTATGTTGATATTATCTAAAATTAACTTTATATATCTTCCATCATTATGTATATTATTTTTAATAATAACTATGAGTGAAGTAATTTTAATGTCTCTTATAGGGATTATAGCTGAGAATAATATACAAGTTTTAATATATTCTTTGCCATTTATTTTTATCTTAATGTATGTTCCTATACTGTCATTTAGTAATATTTCTTATAGAATTAACAGTTTTATTAATATTTCAAATATGAATTTTATGATAAAAAATATTTTAAATGGGAATGGATTTTTCTATTCTGAATATAGCTTATTAGTAATTTTTATATGGCTGATTGTACCTTCAATATTTTTTATTTTACTTTATAAAACAAAAAAATTATATTAATACTGGTGGTGCTAAAATGTGTTTTTCTAAAAAAATAGTAAGAGCCTTGATTTTAAAGGAATTAAAAGATTATTGTAAAAATCCTTTTGTATTAATAGTTTTGTTTTTACCTATTTTTACAAATATGCTTTATTTTAATACATACAGTAACTCTAAGCTTAGAATTATTATGTGTATTAATTATGGCATTATATTTTCTGGTTTATTTTTACCATCATATCTTATTACTGAGGAAAAAGATAAAAGAACACTTGATTCACTTATGTTATTTTCTGTGAATTCATATGAGTTTTTAATAGGTAAACTTTTGCCTTGCACCCTTTTTTCACTAATAGCCAATATGATTTCATTATTTATGTTTAAACTAAATTTTATAAGTTATTTACAAGTTACGTTTTTAATATTTATTTCTTTAGTTAGTATTATTTTAATTGGTACACTAATTGGTTTCAAATGTAGAAATCAATCTGAAGCTATGATTTATTCTGTTATAATAATAGCTCTTTTATATATAATGCCACTTGCAGGAAATTTAAATTTAGTAATGTCAAAAATATCATCAATTATAGGAATATCCAATATGGACTTAATAATAGAAGATATTCTTAATGGTAAGGGATTGTTTTGTTCAGCTTACAGTTTATTAGTTATGGCGTTTTGGGCTATATTTCCTATTTTAATTTTCTCATATATCTACAAATTTGAAAAACTAGAGTGATTTCTAGAGCAGGTACAAGTTATTCAATAACTCTAGTATTTTTTCTTCCATCTAATTCCACTATGATTTCTTTATATTTTTCATCTGTTAACTTATATAAAAATAAAAATACTACAATAGCTATTCCAACTCCAATAGCTGGAACTAAAAGCATTAATGTTTTTAGTCCGGATAGTGTTTTTACTGTTTGTTTAACATTAGGAACATATCCTATAACAGTTAGAACTACTCCTGGAATAAATCCTGCTAAAGCCTGAGCAAGTTTTCTAAAGAAGCTATAAGTAGAATAAACAATACCTTCTGTTCTTTCCCCTGTTTTCCATTCTCCGTATTCAATGGCATCTGATATAAATGCCCAGTTTAAACCATTCATGAATGCTGTTCCAAATCCAGCAACAGCTGAAAATATCATAAATGTAGTTGTGCTACCTGGAATAAAATAGTTTATTAGATCAGCAGCTACCCATATAAATAATCCAACTAAATAAGTCTTTTTCTTCCCAATTTTTTTCACAACAAATGGCATTATTGCAACACCTATTAATGAACAACCTATACTTACAAAGTTTAAAGTTGCTATTAATTTTGGATTGCCAAGATTATACTGCACATAATATACCATTATTGCTATTTTAAGATTATAACAAGATATTGTTAATAAACTCATTAGATTTAATACCATTAATGGTTTATTTGATAAAAGCACTTTAAACATCTTACTTAAAGGTTCTTTTTTCTTATCTCGATTATTAACTATTATATTTTCCTTTGTGTTTTTATAACATAATATATGAAATATTACGCCTATACTTGCCATTACACCCATAGTTACAGGATAACCTATCTTAGGATTTGGAAACTTTAAAATCATAGGTATTACAACTACTCCCGTTATTAATAAAGATAATGCAGAACCAGCTTGTCTAAAAGATGCCAATTGAGTTCTTTCCACTGAATCTTGAGTCATTGCAGATGCTAATGAACCATATGGAATATTTACAAAAGAATATGCTAGTCCAAATATCATGTATGTTGCATAAGCATAAACTATTTTAGAACACATTGACATATTAGGCGATAAAAATGATAAAATTGTAGCAATTGCAAGTGGTACAGTAGCAAATAAAATAAATGGTCTAAATTTTCCTTTTTTTCCCACATTCATTCTTCTATCCACAATAGTTCCTACTGTTGTATCTGCAAAAGCGTCAAATATTTTTGATATTAAGAAAACACTTCCTCCAATAGCACCTGAAATCCCCAACACATCAGTATAAAACTTTAGAAGATATGATTGACCTACGTCAAACATAAAACCATTCCCAAAATCTCCAAATCCATAACCAATCTTTTCTTTTAAACTTAATTTATTTTTGGTTTTATTCTCCATAATATTCCTACCTTTCTTTTGTTATCGATTTCAACATTTCAAATACATAGTAACAACATAAACGTTTACATGCGATCTATTACTAAATAACATAGTTATAAATTTTGTTAAGAATACTTTTATTTTTTAACATGTTCTATATAATTTGATAAGTTTTGGAACTTTATTATACTTGTATGCTATCATCCTACTATACAAGTGTCAACCATAATTTTTATTTTTTGGATAATTAATATGCAAAAATAATAGGTGCTGTATAAAAAAATTTGATGAACCTCAATTCTTTTATACAACACCTATTACTACTTCTAAGATACCTTTTTATTAATCAGCAACTAATTTCAGTCCATTTAAGTCAAAAACCACTGTTTCATTTATTTTTTCTCCGTTATTAAACCATGAAAAGTGTTCGTCAAGCCTAACTGAAAATGTTTTAACCTTTTCTGAATCATAACCTTTAGATACAGCTATTTTTAATTTTTTTTCCTCGTCTAGACGCAATAGGGCACCACAGCTTGTCTCTTTTCCATGAATAATACCCTATGCAAAGTAGCACTAACACTGATACTAATATCAGCAAGCTAAATAAATAGTTTATATTCAAAAACACCACCTCATATATCTATTAAACTAAACTTTTGAGGAAAGCTCTATAGTATTCGTCATAATTCATCTTTTTTCAACATATCGATATCTTGTTTTTTCAATTTATACATTGCACTCCATTTTTTTAGTGCCAATTAAATAAATCAGATAAGACATATTCATCACTTCTACCTACTACTATAATATTTTTGTTTTGGACTAGTTGGTTTATCAGGTATTGTTAATTTTAATAAACCACCCTTTATAAGTGGACTTAAGATTTTTGTTCTGAAATGCTCCCTGTGATGCAAATTTAAAAATTCTTGCATGTCATTCCTTGTTCTCGGAACCTTACAAAAATCCAATAGTCTATTTATTTCATCAGTAGCTTGCTCGGTAGCTTGCTCGGTAGCTTGCTCGGTAGCTTGCTCGGTGATCTTGGAAATTAGCGGTATAATAGTCTTAAATACATCTCCTTCTATAAATGTAGGCTCTGAACCTGAATATATCTTATTGTATTTTGTAATATTTCTAACTCCTGAACCAAGTTCATCTACCCAACCTATTTCCTTAAAGAATTTTGCTATGGTTGGATTCTTAGGAAATGGAGAAAAGTTTTCAGGATCAATAATTCCATTTCCATGCGGCTTGTTGCTATTTTCTATATAAACTCTATCTTTTTCAATTATGAGCTTTGCAGGAAATGGATTAGCAAACTCTCTATGGATTAGCAAATTAGAAACAACTTCACGAAAAATTTTATCTCGAAGGCTAACCCTTCTATCTCCTTCAAGATAAAAAACATCATTTAAATGCTTTGAAACAAAAGCCATCAAACGTTCATAGCTTTCTATAAGATTAACTCTAATATCATCCCTATCATCATATCGATCCAAATTGACTTTTCTTAAAATAGCATCCGTTCTATAATGTGGTAAGGCTGCATGAATCAATTCTTCTTTACCAAAGATGAGAATACCTCCAAGTGTTATTCCTTCCTTGCCACTTTGAGGATCTTTAAGAAATAGTCCTGCGCTTTTTAATAATTCTAAATCATTCATTGACTTCCATGGATGGTCTACTCTTTCATTAGCAGCCATTTTTCTAACCTTTATAAAAAGCTCTTGCTTTAGCTCAGACATTTCAGCATAAGTAAAAATCCTATTTTCTGAATAAGTTCCTTGCTTCCTCATGTACATCCCTGACACTAGATTTGTATTGTCGGTGATATCCATATCACCATCTTCATTTCTATCAAAAATCTTTCCATTACATCTATGTACCTGTGAGCTTTCTGGAACAAGTACATAAAGTATAGTCTTTCCATCTATTTCAATTTCCTCTACAGCTAAATAAAAAGTTGGACTTATTTTTTGTGGATTATTCATTGAAGTAACAAAGTCCTTTTTAACCTTATCAATTGCATCTTCAGCAATTCCTACAATGCCTCCTTTATCTTCAACTCCAAGAAACAAGTGCCCACCATTTCTATTTAGAAATGCACATACAGATTCAAAAACATCTTTATTTAATTTATTATGACTTTGTTTAAACTCAACAGTCATACTTTCTCCTATGCTTAGAATTTCTCTAATTTTATCAATTTTCATATACATCAACTTCCATTCTAAACTATTGTTTTACCCTATAACTATACCATATATTGTCTTTATAATATAATAATTTTATAAGTACTCTTAATTTCTTTAAAACAAAGTGTATCATAATAATCACAACTTATCTTTCTTCAATTTAGTTGCAAATATAAAAAAATAATTAAAAACTTGTAACGAATATCTATTTTATTGCACATATTTATTAGGGAGGTGAAAAATTGGACAAGCAGGATATGGAAATAGTATATAAACAAAATTTAAAGACTGTATATAAGTATTTGTTCTGCTTAACTCATAATGTGGAGATTTCAGAAGAATTAACTCAAGAAACTTTTTATCAGGCAACATATGGAATAAATAAATTTCGAGGAGATTGTAAAATTTCTGTTTGGCTCTGTCAAATAGCAAAAAGGTTGTGGTACAAAGAGCTTGAAAAGAAAAAACATAAATTAGTCCCATTTGAAACCATAGATACTGATATACAATCACCTGAAAACATAGAAAGAGATTACCTGATTAGTATTGAAAAAGTTGAATTATTAAAATTACTACATAATTTTGATGAAACGACTAGGGAAGTTATGTATCTTAGACTAATGGGTGAATTAAGTTTTGCTGAAATTGGAGATATTATGGGCAGAAAAGAAACATGGGCTAGAGTTACGTTTTATAGAGGTAAACAAAAATTGGTGAAGGGAAGAGAATAATGAATCAAAAACTTGATTGCAACATTATAAAAGATTTATTACCGCTTTACATTGATAATATGACAAGTCCAACTTCTAATCAATGTATTGATGAACATCTAAAGTCTTGTCAAGAATGTAAAACAGTATATGAACAAATGGAACAAACTATTACTGTAGAAACTGCTCCTGAATTACACGAATTTAAAAAATTTTTAAATAAAATAAAAATAAAATATATCATTATAGTATTGTTAACTATTGGAATTATTGCTATTGGTACTTGTTTCATCGTTAACATAGCACTAGAAAAAAGGCTTTCATGGTCTTTAATCGCTACTAGCGGGATTATTTTTGCATATTTAACTGGATATGTTTTTCTAATGTCTAAGAAGAATAAAATATTAAAAGGCTTGTTATGTATTAGCTTGTATATAATTCCTTTTTTAGGTATTATACAATTTTCTCTCTATAATATAATGGGGAAGGGCACAGTTTGGATCTGGAATATTGGTATTCCAATTACAGTTCTTTGGCTGGGTATATTATGGATTGGAATGTTATTCAACGTACTATTTAAACTTAATATATTTTATTGTATATCAATCATAACTTTTTTAAGCATCCCTGGAAATGCTGTAACGAATATAATTGTTAGTCATAATAATGGATGGCAAGATTTTATAATTAATGGTTTTGCAAATACTGTAGCTGCAACAATATTTTTAATTATAGCAATAAAAGTTCATAAGAAAGCTAAATCATAATACAAGGCATCTTCAAAAAAATAGGTTTAATACACGTTACAGACTAGCATAATTGTTAGTCTGTTATCAAATTTAGGCATATGAAAGAAAATAACAAGTCAAATATACTAGAATACTGACTAGTTATTTTTTTGAATATGCCTTACATACCAAAAAGACCATAAGAAAGCATTAGCCTTCTTACAGTCTAAAATTTGAATTATAATACTTATTTACTCTCTTCCCAAATTATATCACCATATACTAACCCTTTTGTACCTGTTGCAACATAAATACGTCCAAATACTCTTGGGTCCCCGGTTATAGATCGAATATCACCATATTGATTGTTATCATCATTGATTCTTATCCAAGTAACGCCTCCATCCTGTGACCTATAGAAGCCATATTCTCCTTTTATAGTTCCACTAGTATAAAGGGTTTTAATTTCACTTCTTTCCGCTGGCTTACCAAAACCAATTCTCTTTATAAAGTCACCTGGTTCTGAAACTCTATTACCAGAAAAGACATTATGTGAACTTTCGTATTTAATCTTCCAAAGTCCATACTGTTCCATTGCCATCCATATAACGCCTTCTTCATTAGACTCAACTCGAATCTCGTAGCGTTGTTCACTGTCAATGCCAGAAAGATCAACTTCAGGGAAGCCCTCTGGTGCCTTAATTTGATAAAAAGTTTCCCCCTTATCTACACTCACATAGAATCCTGGTCCATTTATATTTTTGCTAAAACCATAAAAAATATTAGGATTGACTCTATCAGACATCACCTTAAATGGCAAATTATCACCACAAACAGGTTTACCATTAAAGTCATATACTTGAGATTTATTCCAAGTTTTTCCCATATCATGTGTATATACAAGTCTTGATGCAAAAATAGGAATTCCAATGCCCCAAAGGATAGTTGCCCCGTCAGCAGATATGGCAACCCAGCCGGAAGTAACATTTGGGTTCTTCAAAGTGCTTATTAATTGATCTATATCTTCCGTAAGACCAATAGGATCACTTAATTGTTCCCATGTAAAACCTTGATCAAAAGACGTTATAATCCCGCCCTTTGTCTTGCCAGTCCAGTTTCCTCTAGGTGCAACCACTAACAAATTAGGATTACTGTCGGGATAATCCGCATTCATTGCCGTTATCCATCTGTCTTTGTTATGGTTAGCAAAGGTATTTTCTGCGGGTTTATCTAGGTCAGTAAATACAAAGCCGCCATAATCCCCTATAATATCAATCAATTTAACATCACCTGCTGGAGGTGAATATATATTTAAGTGAACAGTTTCTTCCACACCCTTATCGCAGCATCCCCAAGTGACAACCTCATCTAGATCTGCTTTTGTCAAATCTTTTGTCATAAATATTCCTGCACCAGTGTTAAAAAGTGCCATATCACTATTGAATGGATTTATCTTTAAATCTGACATCCAATGTATCAGTGAAGCATTGCCGTTATACTCAGGTTTTTGATATGAAACGTTAAAATCTATTTTTCCTATACTAAGTCCTGACATTATGGGCTTCCAAGTCAATCCAAAATCGGATGAGCGGAAAATTATGTCAGGTGCTCCGTTTATGGTGGAACATATCAAAGTACCTGGAAGCTGTGGATCTCGGCAAATACCACTTATACCATATCCAAATCGCCTATCTGGCGCTTCCGAATCAAAGTAATTAGGCTCTAATATGTTTGGAGGCGTAACATCCAAAGCTTCAACAACGTCTCCATTGCTATCAAGGCTAAAACGGTACACTGCTCCATCATAACTCTTTCCTGTATCACAGCCATAGTTATTCCAATTAGACCATCCAATATTATACGCAGCATATGTTACATATAAATATTCTCCAATAAAAGTGGCATGTTGACCAACATATCCAGGATAATCCTTTGTACCACCAATAACTGGTGAAGGTTCTCCTTTTAATGGCTTAAAGGTTTTTCCTGAATCATTACTAATATAAACGCTCTGACCACGAACATTGTTGCCAAGTGATCCCTGCTGTCCATTTGTAGCTACTATAATCCTTTTTGAAGTAATTCCCTCTCTGCCACTAGCAGGGTCAATTTCTACAAAAGCAATATTGTTTTCTGGTTCTTTATTGGGATAACTAACGGTAAGTTTTTCCCATGTTTTACATCTATCAACTGTTTTCCATAAGCCATCTTCCATTGTGCCCATATACAAAATATTAGAGTCATTTGGGTCAACAACAAGTCGTTCACCAGTAGAACGGCTCGGTGCATTCCCATGTATCCTTGCTGTATTTCCTTTTGCATCAATGACAGGTGGATCAAAGTACACAAAGTGGGCACCATAATCGTCAGAAAAAGCAATCTTATGGGTAGGATAAAGTCCAACCATTGAATAAATATAACTTGGATTTTGTGCATCTAATGCTATAGAAAGAGGGTAAGTTTCCCAAACATTAACATCTGTTGCATGATCTATCAGCGATATCCAAGAGTCCTTTTCAAAATCATATCTGTAAGTGCCACCAATATCAGTTCTACAATACAAAATATTGGGTACTGTCGGATGAAAAACAAATCCTGTAACAAATCCACCTCCTGGTACAGAAATAGGTTTATATATATATTTTCCGCTTTCCTTATACTGGCTTACGTATGGATAAACATCAGAATTTTCATTAATCATATTATGCCTCCTCTAATATTAGTAAATAGGATAATCTTTTTCTGCTCTTACAAACAGAGGAATTTCATTAATTGGTGCATTAACCAAAACAGTTTGGCCACCTTGTAATATTTCGTTGGTTTTAGCGTTTTTCCAGCATTGATTTTTAGGAAGATAAACTTCACGTTCTAGCTGACCTAACTCAAATATAGGAGCTACTAAAATATCAGGACCAAACATATATTGTGAATCCGCAGTCCAGCATAGAGAATCTTCAGGGAATTCATAAAACATGGTACGCATAACTGGAGTTCCTTTTTTATGTGCTTCTTCCATGCAATTAGTAATATATGGGCGAAGTCTTTCACGCATTAAGATATAACTTTTCATAATTTCATAATTTTCTTCACCATAACTCCAGATTTCATTATCACTGCCACTCATCATTTGAACTACACCATCAATAACTTCTTGCTCAGGTTCAATGTGAGGAACACGTTCACCATGCAAACGGAATACAGGAGAGAACACACCAAATGCAAACCAGCGTAGTAATAATTCATGGAAATTCTTATCTTCTACATTTCCGCCTAAAAATCCTCCAATATCTGTTGTCCACCATGGTATACCAGCTATACCCATGTTAAGTCCAATTTGTAATTGTTCTCTCATAGCTCTAAATGTAGAAGAAACATCTCCTGACCATATCAATGCACCATATCGTTGACTACCTGCCCAACCAGAACGTACTAGATTACAGATGTTTTCCTGACCTTCTGCAGTCATTCCGTCATAGTATCCTTTAGCATACATAACAGGATATATGTTAGAACATTGTAGTGCCGTACCTTGATAATATCTATATAGATCAAAGTCATATGGACCAAACTCCGGTTCAGCTTCATCTAACCAAAATATACGAACACCCTTATCATAATAATTCTTTTTGCAAACTTGCCATACATAATCTCTTGCACCAGGATGTGTAGCATCAAAAAATACGGTTTCACCCATCCAATTCATATTTATATTCATACCTCTATCAGCAGAGATTAAATATCCTTCACTAGACATATGTGCATAATTCTCTGAACGACTATCCACAGTAGGCCATACAGATACCATAAGTTCAATACCAAGTTCCTTTAATTCACTTATCATAGCATCAGGATTAGGCCAATCTCTCGGTTCAAATTTGAAATCACCTTGTTTTGTCCAGTGAAAGAAGTCAATGACAATGACATCAATTGGAATACCACGACGTTTGTACTCTCTAGCTACATTAAGTAGTTCTTCTTGCGTACGATATCTAAGCTTACACTGCCAAAATCCCATTCCGTATTCAGGCATCATAGGTGCTTTTCCAACAACATTGGCATATTGCTCTTCAATCTGAGCAGGAGTTTTGCCAGCAGTAATGAAATAATCCACCTTCTTTGTGCTTTTAGCAACCCATTCAGTACGGTTTGTACCAAAAGTTACAGTTCCAATAGCAGGATTATTCCATAGGAAACCATACCCACGGCTTGACATCATAAAAGGTATACTAGCTTGACAGTTACGATGTGCTAATTCTAAGGTAGCACCTTTTTTATTTAACACTTTTTCTTGGTATTGGCCAAGTCCAAAAATCTGCTCATCTTCATATGCTTCAAAACGAAGAGTTAGCATATAATCGCTTGTTCCCGTAAGAGGTTTAATTTCTCTTCCTTCAATGCGAAGTGGAACACAGTATCTATCAATACGATTTCTATCACGCCAATACTCTTCTGTCAATATTTTGCCATCACTGTTTTTAAAAGTTAGCCATCCTTCTCCATTAAAAGAAGCAATTATTTCACCATTTTGAATAGAAGCTACTTGACTCTTTTGAGCACGCTTTGCCTTCTCAGACTCTTTAATCCAAGGCTCTATTAGCTCAACATCTTCTATAACAATCTTAGCTGAAGTAGTTGCAGGTGTATCAATCAGTGCCCAGTCATTTGTGTCCATAGTTGCTTCTTTTGTCATACGAACACGTAAGGAATTTTCACCCCATGGTTCGATCCAAATTGTTTCTGTACCCGATTTTCCTATTAAACGATCTTTAACTTTCGTAAATTTCATTTTGCTCCTCCTTTAATCTATACAAATTTTTATAAATTGCTTACAATATAATAAGTGTGTATAATTGTATTATATTCATTATTTACATTGGATACTTTAAGTAAATTGTTGATTACTAACACAATATTGCTAATATGAGAAAAGAGGCGCTAGTTTGAAATCAAAAATATCCCTAAAAGAAAAAACTGTTCATGGAACAGCTCTTATACCCATAGCAATCCATCACCTAAGCTATGCTGCCAATGAGGAAAACTTTTTTTACTTACACTGGCATTATGAATTTGAGTTTGTCGTTGTTCTAGACGGTGCAATGATATACACAATTGATGATAAAGAATATTGTGTTATGGCTGGAGAAGGATTATTTGTTCATTCAAATCAGCTCCATGCTGCCAAAGCTTATAATGGACTGCCTTGTGAGGCATGTGTGGTATTGTTTCATCCAAACCTATTTGGAAACAATAAACAAGGCTCTACATATTCAAAATTTATATATCCTATTCTAAATGGTGAAATGGAATTTGAGAATTATTTTAACCCAAAAGAAAAATGGCAAAAGTCAGTGATGGAACTAATTAGAGAAATAGATGCTTTGAGAGATGAGAGTTTATCTGACAATGAATTACTTCTAAAAAGTAAACTGTTTGAGATATGGCATTTATGTTACCAAAATTCAGTAACTATAGCCCCTCAATGGAGAGAAAAGAAAAGCTATAAACTAGAGAGAATGCAACCAGTTTTAGATTATATTTATGCAAATTATAGAGAAGAGATATCGTTAATGTCTTTAGCTAAAATCCTTCCCATGAGTGAAGGGCAATTCTGCCATACCTTTAAAGAAGTTATGAACATGCCACCCATTGCATATGTCATACGCTACAGGATTTTACAAAGCTGCACTTTACTCACGGAAACTGATTGGAAAATATCTGACATTTCAAGAAACATTGGCTTCAACAATATAAGTTATTTTAATAGAGAATTTATAAAAGCAATTGGATGCTCGCCGAGTGAATATAGAAGAGAAGGTAGATGATTTCTGTAACTCCTTTTACGAAAAATTCATTTTTAATGCCTCAGCATAATCATAAGAAATAATATTATTTATATCATTTTCTATCCATCCTGCTTCTTTGTGAGACTCATCAGATATTTTGCTAACTTTCATATCTTTAAATTTATTTATTACAGCGTCTATAACCACTCTCTCTTCTTTTGTGAATATATTCATATCATAATTTCCTTTGCTTTTTATCTTAACCTTAGTTGAATTATTATAAACATCTTCTGTTTCCTCTTTATAAAATTTATCTTCAAGTAAGTTAATTATTTCCTCATAACCTTTATTTTCAATTACAGGTCCATATTGCTGTTTTACATAAGTCAAACCAGTTATAGATCTTACATTTTCTTTAAAGTTTTCAAAATCAATAAACCACAAGTATTTATTTAAACTTGTTTTGTATAAATTATCAACCTTATCTGCAATATAACTTATAAGATTTTCAACCTTATCAAGATTAAATTTTCTAAATCCATTTAATATATCTTCTTCATGACTTAATTCAATTTCAAGCAATGATTTAATTATATTTATTTTAGAACTTTGGAAACTATTTGCTAGCTTATTATAAACTTTTTCATTTATTCTTCCAGCTTCATAAGCTTCTTTAACTTTCTGTTTTAAACTCTCTTCACTTGATATAACATGTTTTAAAATATCACTGTGACTCTTGCTTGGCAAAGCACCTCTTTCGTACCTGTTAATTGTCATTTTTCCCCATCCAAGTAAAGAAACAAGTTCTCTTTGTGATAAATCATATTTCTCTCTGAATTTTATAATTTCTTCAGATGATATTATACCTGTAAGCTTAGCATATTTCGCATAAAGCCTCTTTAGATTATCATTTTCAATATCAGGTACAAAAATATCTTTCCCGCACTCATCACAAACAGCAATGTTCTCTTCAATATTTACAATTTGTCCTTTGTATTCTTGTATAACATTTTTTCTTATAGAATAATTCACCTTTTTGTTACAGTTGCTACAAAAGATATTTCCCATAATCAATCTCTCCTTATATTTGAAAACACATGTTTAAATTCAATTACTTTTCTTCATCTGAAAATATTTTATTTTAACTTGTCTTTGTATTATTATAATACCATAACAGAAAGAAAATCGCCACTATTTGATGGCAATTTTCTGCTATTATTTTATTTGGTTATTCTATTTTTTTCTGACAATCAGATTAAAGTGTTTTGAGCAATACTCTAGATTTTTTATACTATATTCTGTTTGTTCAATAGGTGCATTAATAAAAGAACCCTAACAAAAATCACACTCATCATTTGTATTTGTTAACTCAGCCCATCGTGCTGACAATAACTTTGCGTAATCTAAATTAAATAAACCATAATACCCTAGTGAATATCCATCATTAACTTCTATTAACAATGTTTCTCCTTTATCTGTTAATCCAAAATCTATAGCATATCCTTTTGGAGCAGATTTAAATTCTGCAACGGCATTTTCAACTATTTTAGGGTCAAAATGTAGCTTCCAATCTCCTTTGTACCTTCTAATATCTAATATATTTCCATACCTAACAAAACATCTCCACTCTGCAACAAATTTTACAGGTTCTGAACATAATATATCTGTATCTTTATCACAAGTACCACAACCAATTAAATCCTTAGTACTTCTAACCACAATTCCAGTAAATTTTTTATCCTCAACAGGCTTAATGAAAATATTCCATTTTTCTGGGTTACTTGCTATTATGCTTAATTTTGATTTCCAAACCTTCCTGCCTAAATAGTTTTTTAGTTCTTCGGGATAATCTATTTCAGGTACAACAATATCATGTTTCAAAAGTGCTATTCTAACATCATCAACATAGCTAACTACTATATCTTCTTTCATGTTATCAACATCATTTATGTTCTTAAAAAAAATTGTTTCAAACCCCATTTGTTTAAAGCCATCAAAAGCTGCATAGAAATTGTGACTAGCAATTTCATTATCAAAACTTTTTCTTATATATACCTTCATGAACATCACCTACCTATCAAATATTCTATAAAAACATCAGTAGTTTTTAATGAAACTTTCTATATTACTTTAAAGTGTTTAATAATTTGATTATATCTATCCTCTAAATTGCAATTTGAAAGTTACAGGCCTATGTCAATGTTTTTTCTGATAATGAAAATCACAGCAAGGTCCACCTTTTGCTAATGTATACTGTCGCGTAAGCACTGAACCTCCTAGTTTGGCCATATCATAATCATATGTACACATTGCAGGTGTTATTTCTGATATTCCAAGCTTTTGAAACAGATAACATATTCCGCAAGTATCAAAATATGTAGAAAAGCTATTTATATCAGGTCCAACCTCATAACGAAATTTCCATGTATAGGGATTAGTTTTAGTCTGACTGGCTTTGGCCTGTTGCACTAATTTGGACTGTGCTTTTTCAGAATATTTGTTTTGCTTTTTCATGAAACATTTCATCACCACATTTTCATTCATCGCCTTATGATAATACATTGTAATATCATCAAGATTTGGTTTTTCTTTCAGGTTCAGATATATAGCCGCTAACATAGCTGCATTTAAAATATTTGAAATGAATCGATCATTTTTATCAAACTCAGGAATCTCTCCTAAAATTGTTTGATAAACGACTTTTGCTTTCTTCATCACTATCTTTGGGTCATCAACTGTCATAATATATAACTGTTTCTGAAATGAACCGTGAAAAACAAACCACATTACCTTTGGAAGAAATCCATACTTCATTTTATTACCACCCTTCTTTTTTTATATAAAATAATAACTAAAAATTACTATTTATAATATTTAACCTCACATTGGAATTTGTCTGCTTCATATAATGCTCATACTATGGTGCCCTTTAGCTGTTTCCTTATTACAAATTTTTGCTTTGTTTCTGCATGAATATTAAATCCCATGTTTCTATACATATCAACAAATCCCATAAAATGTTTACGTTCATCTGTAGTTTCTTTTTCTGGATATGCTTCAACATAATCATAACCATCATTCGTCGCGTCTTGACAAGCATATTGCAATAATTGTTTTGCTATTGCTTTTCTTTTCATATCAGGTGCAACAAGAAAACAATATATAGATTTTACTTTATTATTTGCATCAATCTCCAATTCATTTACTTGGGGCATAAAACGATACCAGCCGATACAGTTCAAACATTGTATCTTTGTATTTGCGTTACACCAACCAACGATACAACCGTCAAAATATGCTAAATATCCTTGTATTTTTCCGCTCTTAACATATTCAATAGCCATTGCTTTTCTTTCTTCACGCGATGGAATACCTGTTCCGAAACGGTGGTCGGTACTACACCAACACTCACAATAACAGGTATGCTCAGGGATATTGTCATCATGTGGCGTCGTCTCGAAAAAGTTTATATATTCTTCTACGTGAGCAGGTGTCAATTTTTTAATTTCAACATTCATTTCATTACCTCCACTAATATAAATAATCTGCCAAATTAGAATTTGTCTCACTCTGTATTATACTCATAATACCTTCTTAACAGAGAATAGAAAATGAGGCATATCAACGCCCCGGTAATGCTTGATAAACTTATCTATACAAGTCATTCCATTTCGTATTGCTACGTTTTGTGACGGTATATTTGTATCTCGAATAATAGAATATACTTCTTTTGCATTCAGCTTATCAAAGGCGTATTCTTTACAGGCAATTGCAGCCTCACTTGCATATCCATGATGCCAGTATTCTTTTTGAAAATTTATATTTATTTTCTAATAACTTATTACTCAGTTCTTCCGCTTGTATGATACCAGTATCATTAAGTTCAATATCACAACTTCCTTGTATTTTCCCTTTTATATTCCAATCTGTTTGTCCATGTCTTATGAAAAATAATCTCATAAATTACCTCGCACATATATTTATATAAATAGTTCGCATAAAATTGAAAGTCCAAATTAATCTTACTATAAAATAACATCATTTACCACCAAACTTTGGAAGAATATTTTACAAAAGCTATCACATTGTTTCTATATAAACAATGTGATAGCTTGCCATTTAGTCCAATTTTTCTCCACCTAGTATAGATAACTTGTAAGAACCGGCCATATAATGTAAGTAAGATCCATTATATGGTCGGTTCTTGTTTTGCTAATCATTCAGTATAGGTAGCTACGTGAATTGTTGTTTTTTCACATTATATGCTATCTATTTTAAATGATTTCTTTTAATTTTCTTTAAAGCCTTTTTAGATCCTCTTTCTATATCCCTTTCAAGCTTTCTTTCCTTGAAACTAACAAATATTTCATTTAAATCATATCCTTCTGGATATAGCTCTGAAGCTTTAATTTCTAATTTTAATCTTTTGTAATTTTCTTTGATATATAAAGAGCATTACTTTCCCCAGTCTTTCCTATATTAAGCTTATATAATGGATCTAATGTGTCCTTTCTAAACTCCATAGCTGCATTTTCAAAGTCTGGATGCTGCTCCGAAAAATTTTTAATCTCTCCATAATGGGTTGTTGCTACTGTTATACAGCCCTTATGATACACTTCCTCTAAAATAGCTATTGCTAAAGCTGCACCTTCATTGGGTTCTGTGCCTTCTTTAGCCTTTATATGAAACCCTGATTGAACTGCAAGATTTAACATTCCTAAAGTTTTTAATACTATAGTTTTTCCTCCCGCATTAGGTCCTGTGATTATTAATGATCTATAATCCTTTCCTATTTCAAAATCTAAGGGTACTCCATTTTTAATTAAAGGATAGCCTCCTTTAATTATTTTTATATAACCATGCTCATTTAGTTTAGGCTTTATTCCTTCTATGTCACTACTATATTTTGATTTTGCCCAAATCATATCATACTCAGCTATTACATCAATATTAATTTTAATTTCTTTTATTTTTTCATATAACATCTCTGTTAAAGTAGCTAATATTTTATATTCCTCCATAGACTCTTCAACTTTTAATGTTGCTAGTTCAGAAGTATATCTAGCTACCACATCTGGTTCTACAAATATAGTACTGCCTTTTAATGAAGTTTCAACAATTTCGCCCTGAACTTGATTTTTAAAGGCAGCTTTTATTGGTATCGTATATTTTCCATTTCTTTGACTTACAAAAGATTCTTGTATATACTCCTTATTTGCAGGATTTTTTAGGAATTTTTCAAGTTTTCCTTTTATTTGACCTTCGCATACATTAATTTGCTTTCTTATTTTTTTAAGCTCCTTTGAAGCATTTGAAGATACTCTATTTCCTGATATTGATATATTTATTTCCTCTTCTATATAATTTAAATCCGTTATATTTAAGCTATAGGAACTTAAGGTAGGCGCATAACCTTCCTTATCATTCATAAATAATTTAAGCTTTCTGCAGCCTCTTAAAAAGTTTTCCATCATACTTAAATCCTCTGGCTCTAATGATGCACCCTTTTCCATTTTTTCTATAAGTGGATTCACATTAAATATTCCATCAAAGGGTATATGATAAGAAGCATCTAAAAGTGCCCTTCCTTCAGAAGTTTCATCTAATCTTCTATTTACCACCTTTATATTTGTACTTGGCTCTAGTTTATCTATTAAGGCTTTACCCAAGCCACTTGCGCAATATCCTTTTACTATTTCCTTTAATTCATAATAATGTAGTTTTTCTAATGTTGTATTGTCCATTTTAAAATTCCTTCCTCAACTTTATTCAAGTCAACGAAACCTTGATAGATTTCATAGTATTGATTATAAAATAAAAAAGCCATGGATACTCCACAGCTTTAATTGCAAACTTAATAAAGGGTACTAAACCCCAAAGTAGTTTCGTGGACTTGTATCTATAAATAGTAATTAATTCAACAACAATTAAAGGTATTACACCCTCAATTTTAGAATTAATATTAAATTACCTATTTTAGATACTAAACACTCACAAAATTACCTCTCTTTTCTGAAATCTATCTATTATTAAGTATTATATACCAAAATATATACTTTATCAACTTTATTTGGAAAATATCATTTATTTGTGTTGTCATTTTATTGTTACCTTTACCTTTATGCACTCTTCACAAGTATTTTCGCACTCTTTGTTAATTACAGTACATGTTATTTTTCTGTTATTATTAATTGCTTCACTTATTTCCCTGCTAAAAAAATTTGGTATAAAGCCTAAAATTTTATTTCTATTACTTTTAATTTTTACGGCAAATTCATCGTAATTATTATTGCAATCTCTTTCTAAAAATAGATTTTCATTAATACCTATTTGAAGATTTATTTTCTTACTTTTTTCATCACAGTAATCGTGATGTCTGACTCCTGCTACATAGAATTCTCTTTCTATATTTGTTTCATCTAAAAATATAGGATCTATAAATTCTAAGCTATCTGTAGGTAATTTACCACCACTCTTCTTTAAAAGTTCAAATGCATCATATTTTTCTAATTTATATTTTGCTAGTATTTCCTTTACATCTTTTCTTCTCTTATCTGGTAATCTACTTGAAAAGGCAGGAAATATATCATGACTTTCATAGACTTCATTAACATTTGGAAATGCTACTAATGGTTCAAAACCATTTTTAATTACATTCGCTACATCTTTAACTCTATACTTATATTCATATTTACCATTTTTACATAACTCTCCAATAATATATCTTTGACTAGTTTTGTAATCTTTCCAAACTAGATAAATATAATCTCTTCCGTTAACTCTACTCATTATTCCCCCTTGTATAATGTAGTCATAACATTCAATAGAAAACTATCTTGAATTCTAGCGAACATTACAACTCATTTCTTTTTTATTATTCGAAGATCTTCTACCCGATAGGGTGTACTAATCTCATCTA
>Ga0255360_1000057_pt1 | contig 33438 bp, 39 predicted proteins | sample GFST50metaG_FD_186004 | JGI IMG/M metagenome (GOLD analysis project Ga0255360, IMG submission 186004) | Peat soil microbial communities from Stordalen Mire, Sweden - G.F.S.T50 | ecosystem: Environmental > Terrestrial > Soil > Wetlands > Peat | place: Sweden: Norrbotten County, Stordalen Mire... | reverse complement strand
CCGTTCCCATTCCGAACACGAAGGTTAAGCTCTAAAGCGCCGATGGTACTGCAGGGGAAGCCCTGTGGAAGAGTAGGTCGTCGCTGGGTCTTTATTGAAAGATTTTTTCTTTCAATATTTTTAATTAAATACTATTTGGCCAGTTAGCTCAGTCGGTAGAGCAGAGGACTGAAAATCCTCGTGTCCCTGGTTCGATTCCTGGATTGGCCACCAGTTTTGGCGCTATAGCCAAGTGGTAAGGCAGAGGTCTGCAAAACCTTTACCCCCAGTTCAAATCTGGGTGGCGCCTCCAAAAAACCTTAAGAAAGTAATCTTAAGGTTTTTTTATTTTACAACAGATTCCAATACATCAATACTACCATGCTTAGAATTAATTCTTACTTTTGCACCTATAGGTAAGGTGAGCTTTGGATAATCATGGCCGGACATAAAATTGCAAATGGTAGGCTTATTAAGTTTTAAAATTCTATCATCAATAATTTCATCTAGAGTTAGACTTCTTTCATAATGTGGAAGAGTACAATTTGTAAATTGGCCAAGTATAATTCCACGGCATTGTTGAAGTTTATTTGAAAGAATTAATTGTGTCAACTTTCTATCTATAGAATAGGGTTCTTCATTAATATCTTCTAGGAAGAGAATTTTGTCCTTTGTATCCAGCTCATAGTTAGTACCTAGGGTAGAACATATAATAGAAAGATTCCCTCCAACCAAGATTCCTTCTAACGACTTATTAAAATTACATTTAGTTCTTATATTTTTAGGATTAGAAATTGTGTATGGATTATAGCCACCCATTATTGTATCAAAAAGACCTTTAAATGTAACATCATCAAAATTAGAATTGAGCATTGGACCATGGAAGGTTATTAAACCGCACTTACTATAAAATATATTCAAATAGGTAGTTATATCGCTAAAGCCAACAAATATTTTAGGGTTATGTTTTATTATATTAAAATCTATATATGGGAGAGTTCGCATTGAACCATACCCACCCCGTATACACAAAATCATTTTAACTGAAGGGTCTAAAAACATATTAATTAAATCTTCTGATCTTTCTATATCTGTTCCAGCAAGATATCCAAAACGATTATATATATTTTTACCTTCTTTAATTTTAAATCCTTTCGCTTTTAAGAAATCTATTCCCGTCTGAATAGTATTTTTGTTTTCTGCACTAGCTGGTGCAATTAATCCAATTGTATCACCTAAACAAAGTCGATCACTAATCATGTTAGTCCCCCTTTCATATGCCTTAAGGCATATTTAAATTATACACTAAGGTATCTAAAAAAAATAGTAAGTTAATATTAGACGCTAGACAGACCTGGTATTTTTTAAAAATGTCATATATAGATATTTAATGATATTAATAGAAAACACTGGGTAATAGCAATAATACGGTGTGAAATGATATGTGTAAAAATTGTAAATATATAACAAAAAATATAAAATATAAATCGGTAATATAATATTATATTCTCAAAAACTAAAAAAAATGATTGGGGGATTAAAAAATGAATAAAAAATTTGCTGTTTTGAAAATGTTAGTTTGTTTGTGTTTCCTTACGTTTATTTTAAATATAAATGTTACTGTTAATGGAGCTGAAAACTCAACAATAAGTAGAATTAATATATCAACTAATACACAAAAAATTTACAATAACAATACTAGGTTATTAGGAGATAATAAAATTATATATAAGAAGGTATACCCAGATAATAGTGCAGTTAAACCTTTAAAGAAAAGAACAAATATAAGAAATTATAGTGTTGAAGTAAATATAGAGAAACAATCTGTATATGTTTATTATAGTGGAAAGTTAATAAAAAAAATGGAATGTTCTACAGGTACAGAAGATTCGCCAACACCCACAGGTACATTTTATACATCTACTAAAGGAACATCATTTTTTAGTAGTAAATATGATGAAGGAGGATATTATTGGACAAGTTTTTTAGGAAATTATTTATTTCACAGTGTTCCATTTGATAAGAATGGAAATATCATTCAGAGTGAAGCACTTAAACTTGGAAAAGAGGCGTCACATGGATGCATACGGCTTTCTGTTAAAGATGCAAGATGGTTTTTTTATAAAATTCCAAACCATACGTTAGTTAAAATTAGTTAAGGCTTAGGCATATTCAACAAAATAACAAGTCAGTATGCTAGTTTATTTGCGTCATAATGAGTGGAAAGCCCCCTTAGATAGTTGTCCTATCTAAGGGGGCTTTCCACTCATTATGTGGTATAAACTATACGAGGCATCTTTGACTTGTTATTTTCTTTCATATGCCTAAAAAAGTTATCTAAATTATTTAAATCTAATAGATGGACAAATTAAAAGTGGACAGATAATTGAATAAACTATAGTATATATGGAAATAATTTAAATAAATAGATTAAATTATTTTAAGGAGGATGTAATGAAAAAACATAATTGTATTATATGCAGGAAGCCTATAGATAATGGTATAATAGTCAATGGAAAAGGTATTTGTAGTACTTGTGAAAAAAGATTAGTTAATTTACAAGTGGGAAATGATTTTTATGAATACTATAAACAATGTATAAAGAAAAAATTTGTACAGTTTAAGGTGGTGGAGGAAATTTGTCAAAATTACCAATTGTAGAGGGTGCAATAAAGTACATAAGAAAAAATAATAGGATGTTTTGTATGCCTGGTCATAAAAATGGCAGGGGATTTAAAACTACTGATATTGGAACAGAATTATATAATAATTTTATTGAAGTTGATATTACTGAGGTTGATGGTATGGACAATTTACACCATCCAAATGGAATAATTCAGGAAGCACAGGAGAAATTGAGAGATTTTTATGGGAGTAAGAAGTCGTATTTTTTAGTAAATGGGAGCACTAGTGGTAATTTAGCCATGATTTTTTCATGTTTTAATGAAGGTGAGAAGGTGATAATTGAAAGAAACTGCCATAGATCTATTTTTAACGGAATAATAATGAGAAAACTTAATCCAGTATATATAAAAAATAAGATATATAAAGAGATTAATACTCCTCTCTCAATAGATGAAATTCAATTATTAGATTTAATTAAAGAAAATGAAGATGCTAAAGGGATAATAATAACTTATCCAAATTATTATGGTGTCTGCTGTGATTTAAGGCTTGTCATAGAGGAAGCACATAAGAGAGGAATTAAAGTTCTTATTGATAGTGCACATGGTGCCCATTTTGGAATCCATAATGAATTGCCTAAAAGTGCTCTAAGTTTAGGGGCTGATTTTGTGGTTATGAGTGCACATAAGACATTGCCTAGTCTTACACAGACAGCATATTTACATATTGGAAAAGATGTAGATGAGGAAAAAGTGAATTTTTATGTTAGTGCATTTTTAAGTACAAGTCCTTCATACATGTTAATGTGTTCAATGGATTATGCAAGATATTTTTTACAGGAAAAAGGAGAAGAGGCTTATGAAGACTTAATTAAAGTATGCAAGAATTATAGAAATAAAATAAATAAGCTGGAGAGTTTTCATATTATCTGTAAAGAAGAAGTAGATGCATATGATATAGATATTACTAGGTATATTTTACAAGCTAAAGGTTCGATAAACATGTACAAGCTGTATGATTATTTAGTTAGTAATAAATTGCAGCCAGAGATGTGCGATGGAGAGAATATAATATTTATTTTTTCACCATTTAATACCGAAGAGGAATTTAGCCTTTTATATAGTATATTAAGTGAATGTAGAATGGAAAATTATAAGGGTGATAGGATTAAAGCTATAGAAGGAAATATTCCATGTATGGCATATAGACCATTTCAGGTTCTAGAGGAAAAAGCTGAATTAAAATATTATAATGAAACTGAGGGAATGATTTGTAAGGAAGCGGTGGTGCCTTATCCACCAGGGATACCTATTATTTTACCAGGAGAAATCATAAATATTGATACAATAAGCGCTATAGAGTATTATTTAAAAGGTGGCATTAATATTCTTGGTATAGATAAAAATCATAAGATTAGTGTTGTAAGTCATATTCAACAAAATAACTAAGGCATATGAAAAAAATATACTAGAATACTGACTAGTTATTTTGTTGAATATGCCTAAGCAGCGGGTTAGTATATTTTGTTGAATATGACTTAGATGGAGGAAAGTATGGGTAAGATATATTGCTTGATGGGGAAAAGTAGTTCGGGCAAAGATACTATATTTAAAGAACTTATGAAAGATAGGGAATTAAAATTAGAGCCTATTGTAACTTATACTACAAGACCTAAAAGAGAAAATGAAATTGATGGAATTGAATACTATTTCATAAATGAAGATATTGTTAAAAAATATAAAGAACATAATAAAATTATAGAAATTAGAGAATACAATACAATTCAAGGAGATTGGTATTATTGTACTGTGAATGATGGACAGATAAATTTATGTAAAAATAATTATTTAATTATAGTAACGTTAGAAGCATATAATAGTTTTAAAAAGTATTTTGGAAGTGGTGAAGTAATACCAATTTATGTAACATTGGATGATGGAATCAGGCTAGAACGTGCTTTAAAAAGAGAAATGGAACAAGATAGACAAAATTATAATGAACTATGCAGAAGATTTTTAGCGGATAATGAGGATTTTAGTAAAGAAAAGTTGCAACATGCGGGGGTAAATAAATTCTATTACAATTATGAAATTAATAAGTGTAAAGATGATATAAAAAAAGATATATTAGCTAGTATTATTGAATAAATAAATTTAATGCATATTTATTAATTACAAAAAATTGTGATAAAATATAACTATAATATACTTAAGGTATTATGAAGGGGGTATTTAGAATGAAACTTATTATTGCCATTGTTCAAGACGACGATGCTAGTGATTTAATAGATGTGTTAACAGATGACGGTTTCCGAGTTACGAAACTTGCTACCACTGGTGGATTTCTTAAAGCTGGTAATACGACATTAATGATGGGAGTTGATGAAAAAGACGTAGATAAAGTACTTGGAACTATAGAGGATGAATGTAAGACGAGAGATCAAATTATTACATCACCATCTCCTGTTGCAGGTGCTACAGGAGTTTATGTACCTTATCATGTTGAGGTTGAGGTTGGAGGAGCTACTGTTTTTGTAGTTGATGTGGATAAGTTTTTGAAGATTTGATGGTGAAGAACATGTTATTTAGTAGCATTATTGGACATTTAAATATTAGGGAAAGTCTAACAAGGTCCATAGAAAATGGAGATTTTCCACATGCCTGTTTAATAGTTGGTGAGGACGGAATAGGAAAAAGTAAGGTAGCGAAGGAAGTGGCAGTAAATATATTGGGGAAAAGTGAACTTAAAGAGTATGTTGATATTGAGGAGTATAGAATCTCTGAAAATAAGAAGTTCTTTTCTGTTGATCAAGTTAGAACTATAATAGAGGAAGTAAATAAAAAACCATATGAAAGCGATAAAAAAGTTATTATACTTCACAATGCAGATAAAATGACGACTCAGGCTCAAAATGCACTTTTAAAGACCATTGAAGAGCCACCAGTAGGAGTATTTTTAATATTGCTTTGTGAAAAAAAAGAAAATATACTAGATACAATAAAGTCAAGATGTCAGGCTTATAAGTTGTCTAGAGTAAGTGATAATGATATAGAAAAGTTTTTAACTAGAGGAAATTTAAATATTTCAAGTAAAGATATGGAGACTGCAAAGGCATTTTCTGACGGAATACCAGGAAGAGCAGAGGATTTTATTAATAATTCTCTTTATAGTGAGATAAGAGAAACTATAATTAAAATGTTTATAGAGTCAAATGAAAATGATTTACCTACATTTTTAAAATATAAAGACTTTTTAGTTAAAAACAAAGATATTTGGCAAGAAGTATTGACATGTATTCTTTCTTATGTAAGGGATATCATCATATATAAGGAAGTTGCAAAGGCTGATTTGATAATAAACGTGGATAAACTTGATTCAATAAAGGAACTAGCAGAAACATTTTCCTATAAGAAATTAAATAATATCATAGATATAGTGAATGATACAAAGAATAATTTGCAAAGTAATGTGAATGCAGCTAGTGCGTATCACATAATGCTAGTTAAAATACAGGAGGTTTAGCATGGTAACTGTTGTAGGAGTACGTTTTAAGAAAGCAGGTAAAATTTATTATTTTTCTCCTGGCGAAATAAATATAGAAGCTGGAGAAGATGTCATAGTTGAAACTGCTAGAGGAATTGAATTTGGAAATGCGGTAATAGGTTCAAAGGAAGTAAGTGAAGACATAATAGTTTTACCACTTAAAAGTGTAATAAGAAAAGCTACAAATGAAGATAAAAACAAATATTTAGAAAATAAAGAAAGACAAGGGGAAGCCTTTGATATTTGTAATGAAAAGATACAAAAACATAACTTATTTATGAAGTTAATAGATGTGGAGTATACTTTTGATAATAATAAAATAATATTCTATTTTACAGCTGAAGGAAGGGTTGACTTTAGAGAGCTCGTTAAAGATTTAGCATCTATTTTTAGAACTAGAATTGAGCTTAGGCAAATAGGGGTAAGGGATGAGGCAAAGATGATAGGTGGACTTGGACCTTGTGGAAGGGCTATGTGCTGTGCAACCCATTTGGGAGATTTTGCTCCGGTCTCAATAAAAATGGCCAAAGAGCAAAATTTATCGCTGAATCCAACCAAAATTTCAGGTATATGTGGTAGACTTATGTGTTGTCTTAATTATGAACAAAATACATATGAGTATATAAGGAAAAGACTACCTAAAACAGGATCAATTGTGGAAACAATGGATGAACACAAAAGAGGTGAAGTGCTAGCTAATAGTGTAGTAAAGGAAAGTGTTAGGATTAAAGTAAAGAGTGATGATGGAGAAGATGTGGTCAGAGATGTTTCAATTAATGAAATTACATTAGTGTCTGGTTCATATGAAGGAACCATAGATGAATCAGATATTAAGCTTGAAATAGATGGGGAAGATGAGAAAATAATGAAAGATTTATTTAAAACAGACTAGGGGGATATTAATGAAATCAACTCTTAAAATTTGCAATATGAAAACTCTACGTGATGTAAGTATAGTTAGAGATACTATAGCTAGAAATGAAGGAGTTGTTGCATGTCAATTAAACAAGGAAAAGGGAGAAGTTGAAATTGTCTATGATAGTTCTTTATTGGAACTTGATATAATCATAGAAGCTCTAGAAGAACTGGGCTTTACTGTTATATAAAATACACTTTTAAAATATAATAAAACATGATACAATTGTTTTGGGTAGCTTGTACCCAAAACTCTTTAAGGAGGTGTTTTTTAATGGCGTACAAAATTGCTGATTCTTGCGTAAGCTGTGGAGCATGTACTTCTGAGTGTCCAGTTAGTGCTATAAGCCAAGGAGATACTCAGTTTGTTATAGATGCTGATACATGTATTGATTGTGGAAGCTGTGCTAGTGTTTGCCCAGTTGGAGCTCCAGTTGAAGAATAATTTCAACATATTTTTGTAAAAAGTTCGCTTTATGCGAACTTTTTATTTTTTTTGTTACAATAAATATAATATAATTATAAATTTATTTGTGCTTTAACCGATAATATAATTAAGATTAGTTTTGTATTTTAATTTGCAACATTAGTAAACATAAAAAGGCGAATTTGGTTTTTGTTGTAGTGGAATATACATTTTAATTAACTAAAGTTAAGGAGGAAAAAATTTTGGAAGGTATTATATTTATAATAGTGTCAATTGGGGCAGTTTTACTTGGATATACTGTAGATCATGGAAAATTATCAGGACTTGCACATCTTGCACCAGCCATAATTATTTTTGGAGGTACATTTGGTGCAGTTGCGACATCGTTTCCGTTATCTGATTTAAAAAAATTAGGAGCTATTCTTAAAGTTGCATTTTCAAAACCTAAGATAGATACACCGGAGCTAGTTACATATTTTAAACAGATTGCTTTTAAAACTAGAAAAGAAGGATTATTGAGTATAGAAGAAATGATATCTGGTGACGATATTGATCCATTTATAAAAAAAGGATTACAAATGGTAGTGGATGGTATTGAACCTCAGACTGTTAGAAATACGCTTGAATTAAGTGCAGAACTCATAGACGAAAGACATAGAATAGGTATAGCTATTTTTGAAGCAGCAGGTGGATATGCACCAACAATTGGTGTTTTAGGTACCGTTACAAGTCTTGTTGTAGTACTTGGTAATCTTAGTTCAGATACGTCTGCTTTGGGAGCTGCAATATCAAGTGCGTTTATAGCAACACTTTACGGTATATCATCAGCTAACATTGTTTATTTACCTATAGGAAATAAACTTAAAAGATACAATGAAATGGAGATGCAGGAAAAAAACCTTGTAATGGAAGCTATAATATGTATACAAGAAGGTGTAAATCCAAATACTCTTGAAGAAAAACTTAAGGGATTTTTGGATAAAAAGCAACTTGAGGCATATGAAAATATGGGAAATGATGGTGAGGATGCATGAGGAAGAAAAAGCCTGAAAAAGAACCTAATGCTGAGAGATGGCTTCTTACATATTCTGACCTAGTAACATTGCTTATGGCATTTTTTATAGTTATGTATGCAGCCAGCTCTGTAAACGAGGGTAGATTTAAGCAAGTGGCACAAGCCCTTAGACAGGGTTTTAATAGTGGAGAAGGGAAAAGTATTATAGGCAATGATGATGCTGTGGATATAAAGGATAAGCCTGTATATATCGATGCGAAGAGTGCACAGCAGCAAAATGATAAAACTGAACAGGATGAATTGGCTGCTATTAAAAAACTTATTGATAATTATATACAGCAGAATAATTTGACTGGTAGCGTAAGCACTACAATTGAAGAAAAGGGACTAGTAATAAGCTTTCAAGAAGCGTCTTGCTTTGATTCTGGAGAAGCAGATATAAAGCCAGAGTTTGCAAGTAAAATAGTCGCAATAGGAAGCATGCTAAATACTATAGATAATTTTATTAGAATAGAGGGAAATACAGATAATATACCTATAAAGACCTCTCAATATGAGGACAATCTAGCCTTATCTTGTGATAGAGCTGCAAACGTTGAAAGGTTACTAGAATCTCAGGCACATGTAGCACCAGTGAGATTATCAGCTACAGGATACGGAGAAAATAGACCTGTGGCAGATAACAATACTGATGCTGGAAGAGCAAAAAATAGAAGGGTTGATATAGTAGTTATTGATAGTAAATATAGTGCAACTGAAAGTAATGTTGGAAAATAGCCTTATTATAATTAAGGCTGTTTTTATTTTTTGCTCAAAGTATGATATATTATTATAGTAATCTATAAAAAGGTGGAATGAAAATGGGATTCATAAAACATGATGAAACTTTAGATGATTTGCAACTTAATGGAATTAATATAATACAAAAAAAAGAAGCCTTTAGGTTTGGTGTGGATGCAGTGCTTCTAGCTGATTTTGCAAAAATAAGAAAGAGTATGAGCGTAATTGATTTATGTACTGGCGGTGGAATAGTACCATTTTTAATTGCAGGGAAGACGCAGGCCAAAAACATAATTGGTGTTGAGATACAAGAAGATATGGTTGAAATGGCAATTAGATCAGTAAAATTAAATAAATTAGAAGACAGGATTGAATTTATAAAGGGAGATTTGAAGGACATAAAATTGCTTAAAACATTACCCAAAGCGGACGTTGTAACAGTTAACCCTCCGTATAAATTAAAAAATTCAGGTATTATAAATCCTGATGACAAGAATGCAATAGCTAGACATGAAATATGTTGTACACTTGAAGATGTGATAATAGCAGCTAGGAATGTTCTTAAAGACAATGGAAAAATGTACATGGTACACAGACCAGAAAGGTTAGCAGATATATTTTGTCTCATGAGAAAATATAAAATTGAACCTAAAAGAGTAAAGATGATACATCCAAGCATGAAAAAAGCTCCTAATATTGTATTGATAGAGGGACATAAAGATGGCGGTGCATTTTTAAAATGGGATGAACCAATTTATGTGCATAATGAAGATGGAAGTTACACATATGAAATAGATAAAATTTATGGAAGAATATAGGGAGATGGGCAAATTGGCAGGAAAATTATTTTTAGTAGGTACACCAATAGGTAATCTTAAAGATATTACTTTAAGGGCACTGGAAGTTATAAAAGAAAGTGATATTGTAGCAGCGGAAGACACAAGGCAAACAATTAAGCTTCTAAATCACTTTAATATAAAGAAAACTATGATTAGCTATCATAAGTTTAATGAAAATGATAAATCCCTTGATATTATTAAAGAAATTGAAAATGGCAAGAAAATTGCACTTGTTACGGATGCGGGTATGCCTGGAATATCTGATCCAGGAAGCGTTATAGTAAGTAAGTGTATAGAAAAAAATATAGATTTTGAGGTTATTCCAGGGGCTACTGCATTAATTACCGGGCTTGTCTATTCTGGGTTAGATTCAAGCAAATTTGTATTTAGAGGATTTTTACCTAGAGGAAATAAAGAAAGACGTGAGGTTATTCAAGAAATAAAAAATTATAGAGATTCTATTATAATTTATGAAGCACCTCATAGACTTATAAGTACTCTTAGTTTTTTGCTAGAAGGAATGGGTAATAGAAAGATTGCTGTATGCAAAGAACTTACTAAACTTTATGAAAACATATTGAGAGGAAGTATAATAGAAATATTAGAATATTACCAAGATAAATCTCCTAGAGGAGAATATGTAATTATAATACAGGGAAAGAGTGACGAGGAAATTGAAAATGAAAAAAGATCAGGTTGGCAAGGAATAGATGTAGAAGATCATATAAAAAAATATATGGAAAAAGGCTTTTCAAAAAAAGAAGCTATAAAGCTTACTGCTAAGGATAGGGGAGTTCCTAAAAGTGAAATATATAAAAACTCATTAGAACTATAATAAGGTGAGTATATTAAGCAATAAGGGCAAAATTGATGATATATAACTGTTAAAAGGATAATGTGAGGAATAAAGGCAAAAAATAATGAATTCGCTATTTGTAATTTACCAATATATAATGATATAATAAAACTGTGCTTTTTTTCAAACAATTTTCGATTACATACTGTATTGGGGGAATATGAGTGCATAAGAGAATAGTGTGTGTGTTAACAGCATTGATGTTAACGTTTACATTAAGCCAAAGAGCTTTAGCTTCAGAAAATGCTACAATATTTAATAGACGTGCTCCAATAGTTTCATGTAAGGTATCTTCAGCTGATATTGTTACATATGCAGCAGGTTTTAGGGGAGTTAAATATGTGTACGGAGGAACAAATCCATCAGGTTTTGATTGTTCTGGATTTGTTCAATATGTATATGCACATTTTGGAGTATCAATACCTAGAACAAGTCAGCAGCAGTATAGTGTTGGAACAGCAGTATCAGTTTCAAATCTTCAACCTGGGGACTTAGTTTTTTTCCATGATAATGGGAGTGGTCCAGGGCATGTAGGTTTGTATATTGGTGAGGGACGTATGATTCATGCCCCACACACTGGTGATGTTGTAAAAATAGCACCCCTTGAGAAGGGGCTTGTTGGTGCAAGAAGGGTAAGATAGTCAAAAAATTTTACATATAAGTTTTATAATTGAAACTTTTTTTTAGTATTTGCCATTATACGGACTTTATCCAGCGAAATTATCATTATATACGAGGTATTTGATTTTTTTTTATGAAGAGTCCGTATTATGCTTATATATTGACACAAAACTGTTTTGGAATATGACATATTTAGTGTTATAATTAATGTTATAAGTAAATTTTAAGTTATTACTTATATTATTCAGTAAATAAGGGGGGAGATGTTTTGCACAAAAAAGCTATAGCTGCAATTATGACAATTGGTTTAGTTTTAACAACTAGTGTACAAGCTTTAGCAGATCCATCTATTGATGATCAGCTAAATACATATAAAAATCAATATAACCAAAGTCAAAGCAATCTATCAGCAGCGCAAAAAAAATATAACGACTTAAATACTAGAGTACAAATACTAGATGAAAAAATATCTGATAATATGAATGACATAGATAACATAAATAAAAAGGTGGATGAAGTAAAGGCGAATATAGCAGTAACTCAGCAAGGTATTGACAAGGCAGAAAACGATATAAATGATCAGCAGGATAAATATGATAAAATGATGAAATCTATGTATGCAAATGAAAGTAGTGGAGGATATATCAGTATTCTGCTAGATTCTAAAGGGTTAAGTGATTTTATAGCAAAAGTTGATATTATACAAAAAGTAACGCAGTATGATAATAATATAATATCAAATTTAAAACAAAGAAGAGCTGAAGTACAAAGTCAAAAAGATTCACTTGCAAGTGACATGTCAAATCTTAGTGCTTTAAAAGATGCAAATGAAAAAAAATTAGCAGATTTAAATAGACAGGAGGCAGTTGATGCACAACTGGCTGCAAAGGCTCAAGCAGATGAAAAAACTGCAATTGCTTCTTCTTCTTCTTTAAAATCTCAAGTTGCTGAGTTAAGCGAGAAATCAGAAGAAATGAAAGTACAAGCATTAGCGGCAGCTAACGTAGCACCAACAAGCATCAATAGAGGAAATGTACACTATGCAGGAAGTAATGCTGTTTTAAATTATGCATATCAGTTTATAGGAACTCCGTATCAATGGGGAGGGACAAGTCCTTCTACAGGTTTTGACTGTTCTGGATTTGTACAGTATGTGTATGGTCATTGTGGCGTATCACTAGATAGAGATACATATGGTCAAATAAATGATGGTACTCCCGTAGCACCAGGAGACTTACAACCAGGTGATTTGGTGTTCTTTGGTAACCCTACTGCGCCACATCATGTTGGAATTTATGTTGGAAATGGGCAGATGATAGACTCACCTTGCACAGGAGAATCTATAGGAATACACACTCTATATGGTGATTTTTCCGCTGCTAGAAGAGTAAGATAAACTTTATAAAGAAAAAGGGCTGTTGGACTAAGAAATTAGTACAACAGCCCTTTTTGCTGAAAAAATCTAAAACTGCTAATATAATATAAAAAAGAGCTGTCCATAGCGATTAAAAAAATCGCTATGGACAGCTCTTTTTAGTTACTATTTTCCTTCTTTTAATTCAGATAAACAAGCTTTACATATATTTTTTCCTTTGTAGTTAACAACATCTCTTGCATCTCCACAGAATATACAAGCTGGTTCATATTTCTTTAGTATAATTTGCTCTCCCTCTACATAAATTTCAAGAGCATCCTTTTCTGCAATGTTTAAAGTTCTTCTAAGTTCTATTGGAATAACTATTCTTCCAAGTTCATCCACTCTTCTAACTACACCTGTTGATTTCATTTTTATATTCCTCCTTAAATTACACTGTTCGACAGATTCTATGAATAAATAATATCAAATATTACATTTAAAGTCAATAGAAATTTTATAAGTAATTACAAATTTCTTATGAATTTCCATCTATAGTCAATATACTACCAAATAATAGAAATGTCAATGTGCTAATATAGTAAAAAATATGTGTAAAAGCGTTCATATTAGTGCATTCACATAAAAAACCATGTAAAAAATTAATAATTTATTAAAAATATAATTACAAAAATAATAAAAGTAAGATTATGTATAATAAATTTAACAATGTCGAATATATAATATATGTTTCGAGGATTTTATATAAAATGAAATAAAACTTTCAAAAGATTTAGATTTATCGACAGTATGTAAACAAGTTATCAACATAATAATTGTGGATAATGTTAATAAAATTTTTTACAGGGCGTACAACTTCCATAAATCAATACAATGCCTAAATTATACACTTATGCACAGATTCTGTGGATTAAAACCGTAAAACTGTGGACAACTGTTAATGGTGTGGATAACTTTCTCCAAATGAATAGGATATAATGCAAAAAATTCATTTGTCATAATGTTGGGTATTGACTAAATTTAAAAATATGTTGAATTAATAATGAAATACTTATATTATAATAGATAAGTGATTTTTAGAAGGTGATTGAATGGAAGTTTATATGGACAATAGTGCAACTACAAGACCATATAATGAAGTAATAAATGAGATGGTAAACGTGATGGAGAACTATTATGGAAATCCTTCGTCGGCATATAAGTTAGGATTAGAGGCAGAAAAAAAATGTAATGAGGCAAGAAACATAGTTGCCAAAACAATAAGTGCATCTAAAGAGGAAATCTTATTTACGTCAGGAGGGAGTGAGAGCAACAATTTTTTGCTAAAAGGCTTTGTGAAAAAAGGAAGTCATATTGTTACAACAAAAATGGAACATCCAAGTATAATTAATACATGCGTGGAACTTGAAAAAGAAGGTGTAAGTGTTACATATTTAGATGTGGATGAAAAAGGGCATATAGATTTAAATGTACTTGAAAAGTCAATTACAAAGGATACACAGGTAGTTAGCATTATGCATGTTAACAATGAATTTGGTGTAGTTCAGGATTTATACAGCATAGGGAAGTTAATTAAAGAAAAAAGCAGTAGAGCTAAATTTCATGTGGATGCAGTGCAAAGTTATGGTAAGATTAATATAGATGTGAATGAGTTTAATATTGATTTATTATCTGCTAGCGGTCATAAGATTCATGGTCCTAGAGGCATTGGTCTTGCATATGTAAGGAGGGGACTTTGTCCAAAACCACTTATAAATGGTGGAGGGCAAGAGGGAAACTTTAGATCCGGTACAGAAAATGTTGCAGGTATTTGCGGTATGGCAAAAGCTGCTGATATAATGTATAATAATATGGAAAACAATTACAAATCAACTAAAGACATTAAAAAATACTTTGTAGAAAAGCTTAGCGAAATTAAAGATATAAGGATAAATAGCTCAAATTATGAGGACTATATTCCGCATATATTGAATGTTTCTTTTAGAGGCGTTAGAGCAGAGGTACTTCTTCATCTGCTTGAAGAAAGTGGCATTTATGTTTCTAATGGATCGGCTTGCTCAGCAAAGAAGAATAAGATGAGTTATGTATTGAAATCAATAGGATTAAGCCCAGTGGATATAGAAGGTGCTATAAGATTTAGTTTTAACGAGAATAATTCCTTTGAAGAGGTTGATTATACAATAGAAAAGATTAAAAAAAGTTTGCAAATGTTAAGGAGATTTAAAAGATGAAAAAACTAGTATTAGTAAAATATGCTTCGGAAATATTTCTTAAAGGATTAAACAAAAATAAGTTTGAAAAAAAACTTATGCAAAATATGAAAAATGTCCTTAATGGTATAGAATATGAGTTTATAACAGATCAGGGAAGATGGTTTATTTATTCTGATAACTTAGAGGAGCTTGTCAATAGACTGAAGAAGGTTTTTGGTATTGCAGAATTATGTATTGTAACGGAAATTGAAACAGATATGGAGAATATATATTTAGAAGCACTTAGGGAGCTTAAAGAAATCGGAGCAAAAACCTTTAAGGTGGAGACAAATAGAGCAAACAAAAATTTCCCGATTAATTCAATGGAAGTTAGCAAAATGGTTGGAGCATATGTACTTGATAATTCAGAAGAATTTTCAGTTGATGTGAAAACACCAGAGTGCAGAATAAACGTTGAAATTAGAAATAATACATATATATATTCAAAAAGGATAAAGGGAATTGGTGGAATGCCTTATGGAACTAATGGTAAAACGCTTCTAATGCTTTCAGGTGGAATTGATTCACCAGTTGCAGGTTATATGATGGCAAGACGTGGTGTTGAACTTAGCTGCGTATATTACCACAGTCATCCATATACAAGTGAGAGAGCTAAAGAAAAGGTAAAAGAGCTTGCAAGAATTTTAAAAGGTTATACTGGAAAAGTAACTCTTTATGTTGTACCATTTACAGATATACAAATGAGCATTATTGATAAGTGTAGGGAAGATGAGCTTACCATTATTATGAGAAGGTTCATGATGAGAGTGGCTTGTAAAATTGCAGATAAGCTCGATATACATTCAGTAGCTACAGGTGAAAGCATTGGTCAGGTAGCAAGTCAAACTATGGAAGGTTTAGTTGTAAGCAATGATGTAGCTGATAGACCTGTATTTAGACCGCTTATTGCTTCTGATAAAATTGATATCATGGATATCTCAAGAGAGATTGGGACTTATGAAACGTCAATTTTACCATATGAGGATTGTTGTACAATATTTGTGCCTAAACATCCAAAAACTAAACCTGTACTTAAAGAAATAATAAAGTCAGAAAGTGTACTGCCAATAGATAGTCTTGTAGAAGATGCTATAGATAATATGGAAGTATATAAGGCCTAATGATAATATAAAGGTAATGAGGTAATACATATGTTTAAAAAAGGGGATATAATTGTCATACTATTATTAATAGTTTTATCCTTTATTCCTGAACTTGTTCTGGGCATAATGATGAACAAACAGTATCAAGGGACGTATGCAGAAATAACTTTAGAAGGAAAGTTCTATAAAACAATACCTTTATCTGAACATAGAGGAGAAAATCTGATAGACATAAAAACAAAGTACGGATACAATATAATTAAGGTTTCGAATCAGTCAATTGGGATAATAGATGCAGATTGCAAAGATAAAATATGCGTAAAAACTGGGTTCATATCAAAACCAGGTCAAAGCATAATATGCCTTCCTCATAAATTGATGATTGAAGTGAAGAGCTATAATAAACAAAATACTGATATTATACCAACACGCTGAGGTGAAATAAATGAAAAAAACATTCAGAATAATTTATATAGCGCTTTTAATTGCACAGTCTCTAGTGCTTTATGTAATTGAAGGTATGATTCCAGTACCGTTTATTGCACCAGGGGCAAAGCTTGGGCTGACAAACTTAATTTCAGTTATAGCATTATATACCTTAAACAGTAAAAAAGATGTTTTTTTAATAATACTACTGAGACTTATACTTTCAGCAATGCTAGTGGGAAATATGTCAAGTCTTATGTATAGTGCAGCAGGTGCCATTCTTAGTTATTTTGCCATGATATGCGTAAAAGAATTGGGGAAAGAGAAAATTAGTATTATAGGAGTAAGTGCTTCTGGGGCTGTATTTCACAATATAGGTCAATTACTTGTGGCTTCGGCTATAGTTAAAAATATTGCTGTTATGCTTTACTTACCCATCTTATCAGTAGCAGGTATAGGAACAGGAATTTTCATTGGTATAACAGCAAATTTTGCGGTTAAACATTTATCTAAAATACATTACCTTAAAGCGTAAAAAAGACCACCGGCATAGCCGGTGGTCTTTTTTAACTCAGTTTATGATCTTATTGCTCCTGTAGGACATTTAGCTATACATGTAGCTTCTTTACATTGTGTAATACATATGTTTGAATCAACAATGGCAAGATTATTTTCTATTTTTATAGCTCCATAACTACAATTTTTTCTACAAAGACCACAACCAATACAAGCATTAGAACAAAGCTTTCTAGCTACAGCACCCTTATCCTTAGAATTGCAATTTACTTTTACAGGTGAATCCGGAGAGACCATCTCGATGACTTTTTTAGGGCAAACTGCCGCACAGGCACCACAACCAGTACATCTTTTAAGATTAATTATGGGTAAACCTGATTCTCCTAGAGTCATAGCACCAAATGGACATTTTTTTACACAAGTTCCAAAACCTATACATCCATGTTTACAGCCTTTAGGCCCACCTTGGAGTAAATTTGCAGCAACACACTCCTTTATTCCTTTATAATTATAACTTAAGATTGCTTTATCAATGGAACCAGTACATTTTACATGAGCTACTTTAGGATCTACCTTCGAAGCGGCTTTTCCTGTAAGCTCAGCTACTGTATTTGCAACAGCTTCTTTTCCAGGGACACATAGATTTGGTGCCACTTCAGGATTTAAAACCACAGCTTCAGCATAGGCAGCACATCCTGCATAACCACAAGCGCCACATTGCCCCTTAGGAAGAATATCTTCTACTAAATGAATCATTGGATCTACTTCTACGGAAAACTTTTTATTAACTACAGCAAGAATAAAACCAAATACAATTCCAACTGATCCCATTACTATTAAAATCATTATAGCGGTATTCATAATTTCCCCTCCTTATTAACTTTTTATCATTCCTGAAAATCCAAGGAAAGCTAATGATAACATACCTGCTAAAATAAATGCCACTCCCATTCCTTGCAATGGTTTAGGTACATCTGCATATGCTAATTTTTCTCTAAGACTCGCCATAAGTATCAATGCAAATGCGAACCCCATACCAGATCCTACTGCGCAAACTACACTCATTAAAAAAGAATAGTTTGATTCTGCGTTTAAAAGTGGAACAGCCAATACTATACAATTAGTAGCTATTAAAACAAGATATATACCCCACATATTATATAAAGCAGGCGCTTGCTTTTTTATTATCATTTCTAATAATTGTACAAAACTAGCTATGAGTAGTACAAAAACTACAGTTGTCAAAAATGTTAGATGAAAAGGGAAAAGTACAAAATGATACACTAACCAGGCTAACATTGAGCTAAGTGTTATAACAGAGGTAACAGCCATACCCATTCCTACAGATGCATTTAGGTTTTTAGATACTCCAAAGAAAATACACAAACCTAAAAATCTTGTGAGAACAAAATTATTAACAATTAAAGCACTTAGAAATAGAATAAAATATTGTTGCATTATACATCACTCCTTTTCAATCTATCTTCTTTTCTTTGATCATAGAGTTTAATTGCACCAATCATATAACCAATCAGTATGAATGCACCAGGTGGTAAAACCATAATTAAAGCAGGATTGTACCAAGAACCTAGTATGGTGAATCCAAATATGGTTCCATTGCCTAAAAGTTCTCTAATTATTCCAATGGAAAGCATAGCAAGTGTAAAACCGCATCCCATACCAAGTCCATCAAAGAAAGAAGGAATAACTTTATTCTTAGAAGCAAATACTTCAGCTCTTGCTAGAATTATTGCAAATACAACTATTAATGATAAGTATATTCCTAATGCTTTATACAATAGTGGGAAATAAGCTTGAAGCACAAGTTGCAAAACAGTAACTATAGTTGCAATTGATGTTATATAAACAGGTACACGAACTTTTGGATTTACAAATCTACGTGTCAAAGACACTACAGTATTATTGGCTGTTATAACAAACATTACTGATAATCCCATGGTTAGTGCATTTTGAGCTGAGGTGGTAACTGCCAAAGCAGGGCAAAGACTTAAAGCCAATCTAAATATGGGATTCTCATCAAATAGTCCCTTATAAAATATCTTCCATAATTCTTTCATCTTATTTACCTCCTACAAATGCATCAACTTGATCCACAGCTGCCTTAACACCTTTTGTTACTGCTGTAGATGTAATTGTAGCCCCTGTCATAGCCTGAATATTTACATTATTAGATGGATCCTTCACAACTTTTAATGCGTCAGATTTCTTTCCTTTGAAACGATCTCTAAAATAATCCTTTGAGGCATTAGATCCAAGACCTGGCGTTTCATTGGATGTCAATATATTATAATCAATGACCGCCCCATTAGTAGAAACAGCTACAAGCATATCAATTTCTCCGCCGTACCCCTTAGTTTCACTAGGAACGATATATCCTATTACTTTACCTGCTTTTTCAGCAGCAAACCATTCACTTTTATTTGGAACAGGTTTAAAACTATCAGCGTTCTTTATTAAATCCTGCATTGCTTGCTGCTTTAACATTTCATTTTTTTGTGCTGCAATGGGAGAAGTTATAAAATAGGTCACTGCAATTATTAATCCGGATATTATGCAGGTTGCTGCTAGGTTTAATGCTACTTGTAAAATTGAATACTCTTTATTAACATGTGCTCCTGACATTTAATTACCCCCTTACTCCAAACTTCTTAGGTTGCACAAATCGATCTATTAGCGGTGTAATACTATTCATTAGCAAAATTGAATAACAAACCCCTTCTGGATATCCTCCCTTTAACCTTATTAGTGAAGTTATCATTCCAGCGCCTACAGCAAAAATTATCTGACCTTTACGGGTGATAGGGATGGTTACCATATCTGTTGCCATAAAGAAAGCTCCTATAACCAAACCACCAGCCATCATATTAAAAAGTGGATCGCCGGTAAAAAGACCTGTAGGTGCAAAAATCCATGTTAATAATCCTACAGTTCCAATCATACAAACAGGAATTTCAATATTAATATAGCCCTTATACAAGAGATACACTCCACCTAATATAAGTAAGATTGTAGAGGTCTCTCCTATGCATCCATTTCTATTGCCAAGGAACATTGCTTTATACAAAGCTGAACGGCCTCCAAAGGTTGATAAAAGCTTAGAATATCCCTGTTGCTTTAATATAGCCAAAGGAGTAGCACTTGTTACTGCATCTACCTTAGTAGATAAGCTAGTCCAGTTTGTCATTGCAACGGGCCAGGACACCATTAATGCAGCTCTTCCAATATGTGCAGGATTAAAAATATTAAAACCCAATCCTCCCATGGACTGCTTTGCTATTACAATTGCTATAAAGCTACCTATTGCCATCATATAAGGAGGCAAATTTGGTGAAACACTCATAGCCAGTAACAAACCTGTCAAAAATGCACTACCATCAAAGGCAGTAATCTTTACCTTACGAAATTTTTGTACCAGATACTCGGCTAACACTGCAGAAATTATAGATACCACTATATTTATAAAAGCGGGAAGACCGAAATGAAAAATACCAAAAATAGCTGCAGGTGCCAAAGCCAAATTTACATTCCACATTATCTTAGAAATTGATTCTTCAGATCGAATATGTGGAGAAGCTGAAATAGTAAATATTTTTTCTTGAGCTTTAATTTCTGAATTCATATTTTCATTACCTCCTATTTGTTTGCTGATTGTGCTGCATTTTGTGCTTTAGAATATCTTATATATTGAACAATATTTCTTTTAGCGGGACAAACATAAACACAACTCCCACACTCTATACAATTGAGCAAACTATAGTCTTCTTTGGCTTCTTTATATCTATCTCGTTCTCCCAATATGCTTAACATACTAGGTACTAAGCCCATCGGACATGCTTTAACACATCTTCCGCACCTAATACATGGTGATTCTTCTCCTGAGTTTACTACGGATTTACTTAAAGCTAATATACCTGAAACTCCTTTAATTATAGGAACGTCCAAAGTAGATTGTGCAAATCCCATCATTGGTCCTCCCATAATAATTTTTTCAGGAGACGTGTTAAGTCCACCACAATAATCTATTGCCGCTTTAAAACTTGTCCCTATTCTTAATAATAGATTTTTGGGGTCTTTTATAGCATCACCGGAAACCGTAGTAACTCTTTCAATAAGCGGAATACCATTAACCACAGCATCACAAATTGCTATTGCCGTACCAACATTTTGTACTACTACTCCAACATCTGCTGGAAGCTCACCTGAAATAACTTCCCGATTGGTAAGCATTTTTATAAGCATTTTTTCTGCACCCTGAGGATACTTTGTGGGCAATGCTACTACATCAACATTTGTCCCTTTGAAGGCTTCCTTCATAATCTTTACAGCCTCAGGTTTATTATCTTCAATTCCTACAATTCCCTTATTAACTCCAAGTATTTTCATGATTATTTTAACACCAGTTACTATACGATCTGAATATTCAATCATCATTCTGTAATCTGCTGTTAAGTATGGTTCACATTCAGCAGCATTCAGTATAAAGGTATCAATTTTTTTATCTGGGCCAGGAGAAAGTTTTATATGGGTTGGAAATGTAGCACCACCCATTCCAACTATTCCTGAATTCCAAATAATTTCATTAAGTTGTTTTGCTTCTATCTGTGCCCAATTACGTTGTAATGGAATACCTTCCATCCATTGATCCAAGCCATCACTCTTAATAACTATTGATAAACAATTGCCTCCAGAGGAGTGAGGATATTCACCAATATCTGTAATTGAACCAGAAATAGTAGCATGTATAGGGCTGGAAACAAAAGCATCACTTTTACCAATAGTTTGCCCTTTATAAACAGTATCACCAACTTTCACAATTGGTGCACAAGGGGCGCCTATATGCTGTCTCATAGGAATAATTACTTTTTCGGGAAATGGAACAGTCTCAATAGACTTATTAGCAGTGTAACTTTTTCCATCTTTAGGATGAACTCCTCCGAGAAAACCTCTTACCATTAACAATCACCTCGCAATTTTTTTTAAATCGTTTACTTGTAAAATATAAGAAATATTCTTAATAATTTATTAAATACATTGAAAAAGCGGTAAAAAAATATTCATAAAATAGCTGTGGGTGCCTATTTACAATAGCAAAATTAATTTAAGATAGAGATGCTGATTTTAAAGGGATTTCATAAATAATATATAATATAAAGTAGTCCTGTTTATTCTGTAATATCCTATAATATGCGTACAATTATAGGACATGATTTGTCGCTTCCAGTTACTGAATGATCAAAGAATTTTATATAGACGATAGCTAATATAAAAGCAATCGCTCCAACTAATATTTCAAAAGTTAAATTATATCCTCCAATTAGTTTACCTAGCAACCAACCTAACATTACTCCGACAAATACGGTGATTAATGGTAAAACAAAAACTATAAATGCCCCCTTTACTGCATTAATTTCTTTTACTTCAAAAACAACTCTCTGCCCTGGCATTGCTCCTTTAGGATTTTTTGCACTGATAATGATAGCATCATTGCCGGGACAAGCACCACAATTTTTACAATCATTATGTCTGCCAGTCCTAATTTTAGCCATGTTACCGTTGACTTCAATTACTACACCTTCTCCGGTTTGCATTTAAATCATGCTCCTTCAAATTATTTTATGACCATCTTTTTATAATATTATAACATTTATTGGAGTAATTAAAACAAAAATATTCTGATTAATCAAATTATTTTTATTGCTATCATGTTTCTATTTTTTTTCAGAATTGGCTTATAGCAATAAAAAATAACTTACACATTAGTAATATATGCATAAAATACAGTAAATATAAAAAAATATCTGTAAAATTATATTGACATAAAAAGAAAGGCATATGAAACAAAATGGACTAGCTATTTTGCTTCATATGCCTTAAACTTTTTATTATCTCTCTACATTCTCATATGCACTAGCTGCGTAATTGAAATCTGATTCATTAGTGATTTCACCATACTCATCTTCAGGAAGTCTTGGATAATAATACAATATAAAACGTTCTTTATCCCTGAGATTTTCTATAAGTATATAGCGTTTATCATTTTCAGCATCCTGAACTATAGCAAGGATTTGATATCTATCTTCTGCACCAGTCTTATTATTAACAAGCTTTATTATAGAACCTTCTGAGTTGTCAAAAAAAGATACATTTGTTTTTTTGTGATCACAATAGGATATATGTTTTCCACTTCTACATCCGTTGCAACTGTCAAATTTACATGCTGCAGTACAGTTTAGACATTGGCATTTTGAGCAATTTAAAAGTTGCCCAAGCTCTTCTTGGTGATCTTTTTTGAAGTCTTTCAGTATTCCAATATATTTGTCTCCATTAAACAGGCTTCCGAGGAAGCCCTTGCTTTTATCTTCTATTTTTGCAGAATCTAAAAGTTCGATATATCTTTTTAATACTGCTTGCCTTGAAAAATATTTTCTATTTCTAAGAGTATCATCGTCTAAAAAACCTTGAATGCCATCTATAGCAAACGCTATGTCAGAATAAATCTTACCGTAATAACTTTTTTCTTTTGTAATAAACTCCTCTGTCTTACTCATGATATCACCTTACTGCTGATTTTTATATTTTTCAAGTTCTGCGTCTATTGATGAATCATTAGTTGCAGCAGCAGTTGGAGCAGGACCAGGAGTTGCAGGAGTTTTATATTTTGCAAGCTCGTCATCTAGGCTTACTTCACCTAGCTTTGCAAATTCTTTATCTAGAGAATTATCTTCCTGCAAATCGCCAAGACCTTCAGCTAAAGCTTCTTTTTTCTCGATTTTTCTTTCTATATTGTCTAAACTAATTTTATTTGAACCAGCATCAACATTTGCAAGAATTTCATTAACCTGTTTACTTGCTTCTGCATTACTGAATCTTGCAGCAGCTTCATCTCTGTAAGTTCTAGTTTTGTCAATTTCTTCTTCAAGTTCTCTTAGTTTAGCTTTTATAGCTTGAGCATTTTTTGAAGCTTGTTCATAACTTATTGTTAAACTTTGAACTGATTTGTCAGCGTCAAGTTTTTTTGCAAGAGCTCTTTTAGCTAAATCATCATTACCAGCTTTTACAGCAAGTTTAACTTTTTCGTCAAAATCTTTTGATTCAGCTTTAGCCTTCTCAAGCTTTCTCTCAGTTTCATGAACATTTCCTAGTATTTGAGCTGAGGACAATTTTGCGTCATTTAAACTTTTATCCATGTCCCTTAATTTTTGGTCTAAAAGTTCAATTGGATTTTCCATTTCATCAATTGCATTGTTCACCTTTGCCTTAAAAATATTTGATAATCTTCCTACTACTCCCATTTTAAAAATCCTCCTTATTTTATCTTCTTATTTTTTTTATCATCTTATAAATGATGATCATAACTATTATAAAACATATTATCTTGAAAAATGATGTACCGCCGCCCCCATAACTACTGTGAAAAAATATGGGTATTGGTATATATGAGTGCCTTGTACTTGAGCTTGAACTTGAACCTGAACTAGATGAACTACTGTGTCCAAACCATCCTCCACTACTTTTGCTACTACTACTGCCAGAGGAACTTTTGCTAAAACTTCCACTACTACCCCAGCCGCTAGAATGTGATTTACTACTGAAACTTCCACCACCCCAGCCAGCTCTTGGAGAGGCATAAACTACAGTGGTTTTGTTACTTGAAGAAAAATTTAAAAAACTTGGAAATACTAAATTATTAAACAAAAATGCTAAAGTAAAAAATAGACACAGCAATACGTGCTTCTTCGATTTAATAGGAAAACACCTCCTTGTATTTAGAAAATAATACATAATTATATTATATAGCATTTTGCATTGATAAGTAAGATAAAATTATTATAAGTTATTTTATACTACATAACAAATAGTAAATTACGACATTTAAGGTTAATGCAACTAGTTAAGTTTAAGATATATTACCATATCTCTCGTTATCATCAAATATCTATCTTTATCTCTAAAATATATTAAAATGTTATATTAACAATAACTTGTAATAAGTTTTTATATAACGTATAATAGTGGTGTGCTAATAATATAAGTAAATATTATGTAGTACTTTATTGTAGTAGGAGGTGTTTGTTTTGAAAAGTATTAATATTACTATAGATGATATAAAAGAAATTGCAAAAGATGTAGCCCAAAATAGTGTTATTCCATATGATGATTTACCTAGATATGATTTATTTTTGTCACAGGTTACAGATTATTTAAATGATAAATTTAAAGGTGAAAAGTATACAAATAATATAATTCAAAATTATATAAAAAATGAGGTTGTTTCAAAACCAGAAGATGGTAAAAAACGAGGATATACTAAAGATCATTTAATACAATTGTTATTGCTTAGTCATATGAGACCTATTCTAACAACGGATGAAATTAAAAAGGTTTTCAGATTGGCTTTTAATGAGATTAATGACAGAGAAGACGATATCATATCTTGGCAATTAGCATATAAAATTTTTTCAGACATACAAAAAGAAAATTATGAGAAATACTTAACTAAGGAGTATTTTAACGATAAGAAGTTTAAGGATATCGCAGAGGAAGCAAATCTTAAAGGTGAGGATAAAGAAAAAATAATGGTATTTTTAGTAGTTATGAATTTAATTGCAGAAGCAAGTGCTATTAAAAATATAGCAGAGAAAATAATAGATGAACATCTTTGTGAAAAGGATTAATCTATTTTTTTAAATATAACTTAATTAAAATAAGAAAACCATTGCAATAAGTAAGAAAATTATGTAGAATGAATATAGAAAAAGAGAATATTTTATGCAGGGGTGCCGTTTTGGCTGAGAAGATAATATCTAACCCTTAGAACCTGATTTCGGATAATACCGGCGTAGGAAGCATTGTGTTAATAATGTAATGTACTGCTTCAGAGTGGTACATTTTTTGTGTTACTTTTACTATGAATTTTTGGGGAGGAGTTTTAAAAATGAAAAGGGTTTTAACTATAGCTGGTTCAGATAGCTCTGGTGGAGCTGGAATACAAGCTGATTTAAAGACAATGAGTGCAATTGGAGTTTATGGAATGAGTGTTATAACAGCAGTAACAGCTCAAAATACCGTAGGTGTTTTTGATGTTTTAGAAATTGATAAAAACATGGTTTCAAAACAAATTCAGTGTATTTTTGAAGATATTGAAGTAGATGCTGTAAAAATAGGAATGGTATCAAATGCAGAAATTATTAATACCATTGGAGAAAGTTTAATAAAATACAATGCTAAAAACATAGTGGTGGATCCTGTTATGGTATCCAAAAGTGGATACTTCCTTTTAAGGGAAGAAGCGGTTGAAGAATTAAAAAACTTAATTGCAATAGCAGACTGTGCAACTCCAAATATTCCAGAAGCAGAAGTTTTAACTGGTATGGAAATAAAGAATGAAGAAGACATGAAAAAAGCAGCAAAAATTATCTCTAATTTAGGGGTGAAAAATGTTCTTGTTAAAGGTGGGCATAGGTGTAATGATGCTAATGATATTTTGTACAACAAAGATAAATTTATTACCTTAGAAGGTGAACGAATAAATACAAAAAATACCCATGGTACAGGATGTACGTTATCATCTGCAATAGCATCCTATCTTGCAAAAGGGCTGAATACTGAAGAAGCTTTGTTTTTATCAAAAAAATATATAAATGAAGCAATAAAAAATTCATTTCCTATAGGGAAGGGAGTTGGACCAGTAGGACATTTTATTGAGCTGTATAAAAAAGGTGGGGTAAATTATGAATAAGATTAAAAATTCGTCTATGTTTTTTCTATGGGCTGGAGCCGCAATTTCTGTAACGGAAATATATACTGGGGGAATGATAGCACCATTAGGTATTAAGAAAGGACTTGCAGCTATATTAATTGGACATATCATAGGTACACTATTTTTAGCTTTTGGTGGATATATATCATTTAAAGGTAAAAAAAATGCCATGGACAAGGTAAAGGATTCATTTGGAGATATAGGAACTAAAATAGTAGCAATGTTGAATGTTCTGCAGCTTATTGGGTGGTCTGCCATAATGATTATCCAAAGTGCTAGAGCCATAAATGGACAATTTAAAATGCCACTAAGTATAGAAATTCTCTTTGTAGGGGCAGTTGTGTTTGTATGGGCCGTTTTATTCAACAATTATACTAAGGCGGTAAATGATTTATCAGTTGTAATACTTATCGTGTTATGCCTATTACTATTTTTGCAAATCCATTCAGGTGGTGGAATCATAAAAACTGGTCCAAGTATTAGTTTTACTACGGCAATTGAGATAACAATAGCTATGCCAGTGTCATGGCTTCCGCTTATTGGTGATTACTCAAAAGATGGTATCAGTGGTAAAGGGGTATTTTTCTCTAGTTTTTTTGGTTATTTTATAGGAAGTGTCCTAATGTATGTTTTAGGATTATATATAACTTTCTTTACTGGAAAGGATATCATAGAATTTATGTCTCAGAAGGGCTTAATTGCTTCACTAATAGTACTTCTAGCCACAGTAACTACCACATTTATAGATGTATACTCCGCGGTGGTTTCATCCAAACAAGTTTATGATTATAAAGATAATAATTTAGTCACATTTATTTTTTGTGTTGTATCAGCAGTCATAGCATTTGTATTTCCAATGGAAAATTACCAAAACTTCTTATTGCTAATAGGTAGTGTTTTTGTACCAGTATATACGGTTGTTTCTGTTGATTATATATTTAATAGAAAATGCAAGATAAATATTAATTTTAGTGCAGTAATAGTGGCTATATTGGGAGCTGTAGCTTATAACTATTTTGCTAATAATAACCTTGGCATTCCTACAATATTTACGTTAATAACGGTAGCAATTCTTTATTATATATCTACGCTTTTAATTAAAAAAGGTTTATCACCAGTAGAAGATTAAAATTTTAGGGGGATTTAAAAATGATAAATGAAATTTCTAATGTAATAACAAAATTGAGAAGAACAGTGCCATTAGTGCAGGCTATTACTAACTATGTTACAATAAATGATTGTGCAAATATACTATTAGCTTTTGGCGCATCACCAGCAATGTGTGAGGCTTATGATGAAAGCTATGAATTCGCAAAGATATCCAGTGCATTATATATAAATTTAGGAACTTTAACAAAAGAACAGGAAACAGCTATTATAATGGCAGCAATATCAGCTAAAAAACACAATATTCCAGTTGTATTAGATCCAGTAGCTTGTGGAGCCATCGAAAGAAAAATGTCTGTTATAAATAAAATATTTGAACTTGGAAGAGTTGATGTAATAAAAGGTAACGGTGGAGAAATAAAGTTTTTAGCAGGGCAAAATGCAAAGGTTAGAGGAGTGGATTCAATAGATGGCGAAGATGGTCTTGAAGAAGCTGTAAAAGCACTTGCAAATAAGTATAATTGCGTTGTAGCAGCAACTGGTAAGCGTGATTTTATATCTGACGGGAAAAGAATGGCTGTCATTAGTAATGGAGTGGAGCTTTTAACTAAGGTAACAGGTGCAGGATGTATGCTAGGAGCCCTTTGTGCTGGAACAATAGGAGCAGAAGAAGATAAGTTTATAGCTACATGCGCAGCAGTAATTTCTATGGGAATTGCTGGAGAAAAAGCTTATGAAGAAGCAAAGAAACCAGGAAGTTTTAAAGTAAAACTTATGGATGCAATATATGATGTAAATGAAGAGGATATTAAGAAGCTAGCTAAGGTAGAATTAAGGGGGCTTTCTTAATGAGCATAGACTATAGTTTATACTTAGTTACGGACAGAAGCTTCCTAAATAATAAGAGTATAAAGGATGCAGTAGAGGAGGCAATTAAAGGCGGAGTTACAATGGTTCAAGTAAGAGAGAAGGATGTTTCGTCTAGAGAATTTTATAAGGTTGCTTTAGAAGTTAAAGAAATTACAGATAAGTATAAGATTCCCCTTATAATTAATGACAGAATAGATATAGCACAAGCTGTAGATGCTTCTGGAGTCCATCTTGGACAAAGTGACTTACCTTTAAAACTGGCAAGAGACATACTTGGAAAAGATAAGATAATAGGAATATCAGTAGGAAATGTTAAAGAGGCTAAAGAGGCTGAAACAGATGGTGCAGACTATGTTGGAATAGGTACTATATTTTTTACAGGTACTAAAAAGGATATAAAAACACCAATTGGAATAGAAGGACTTGCTGAAATTGTAAAGAGTATAGGGATACCTTCGGTTGCAATTGGAGGCATAAATGAGGAAAATGCTAATGATGTGTTAGGCTCTGGAACAGATGGAGTTGCAGTTATTTCGGCAATACTTGGGAAAGAGGATATAAGGCAAGCTGCGGAGGAATTTAGAAGGTAAAGACGGCTACTAGTGAAAGATTGAGAAACGTTTTTTAGTGGACAGTGTGCAGTGGCTAGTTAAGGAAATTTTGCCTCAAGGCAAAATTTCTAATCTGATTTTTTGATTCTCAACTGAAAAAAGTTATTTTCCTTTTTTCAGATACCTTATAAAATCTCCACATGAAAATAAATTGTAATATAAGTACTAATGTTACAACAAGTCCACCTTCAGGACCAAAGTTTCCACCATTTATTAGGTTATTAATAGGAGTATTTAAATTGTATAGTGCGGAAGTGGCTTGTCCACTTACTAAAAAACCAAAGATATTACCTTCGAAGTAATTCCAAGTTATATGATAACCTATGGATAACCATATATTATTAGATTTAATCCTCATGTATACTGCAAGAACACCAAATAAAAAAAGATTTAGATAGCTAAGGGGACTTATACCTGAATTTAGAGAATGCATAAGTGCAAATATAACTGAAGATAAGACCATTGGTAACCATCTAACATTAGTTTGCTTAAGAACTGTATAACAATACCCTCTAGCAAACATTTCTTCATTTATTCCAACCAGTATAAATAATATTAAACCACTCAGTAAGGAAAAATTTAAATTTGGACTGTTTATAGGATTTATTAATTTTACATTTTTTGTAGAAAATAAAATTAAAAATACTATAACTAAAGAAATACATCCTAATAGTAATCCGAGTAAAAGGTCTTTGTAAGAATTTCTTAAATTGGTTAAGCCAATTTCTTTAATAGATTTTTTATCAAATACTTTCCAGTAAAGAACTACGAAGAAAATCATGCATAGACATTGAATGATATTTATAAAAAATGTGAAAACTGAATTTTGATTTGTAAAATTTGGCATAACTCCTTTGGTGGTAAGGTTATACATAGTATAAAAAATTGTAAAAATTGAAGATGAAAAAAATGTACCTACAAAAAAAGATATAAATAAGATTAATATCTTCCAACCTGACCGAAGCCTAGAATACTGGTTTAAAAAAATTTTCTTCATGGGTAATTTCCTTTCATACATATAATGTTAAATTATAGCAAAAAGACATACATATGTCAATGTTTAGGTCTACAACTTGAATGTGCTGTAATATAAAATAATTTATATTACAGTTGAAATTTTATAAATATAATAGTATAATTATACACAAATATGAATAATTATAAAGCAGAAGGTGATATAATGGTTAATTTAAAAGGTAAAAGTTTTCTAACACTCAAGGATTTTTCTAAAGAAGAAATTGAATATTTTATAGATTTAGCTGCAAAATTAAAAGCGGACAAAAAAGCTGGAAAAGAAGAGCAGAAGTTAAAGGGCAAAAATATTGTTTTGATATTCGAGAAGGATTCTACAAGGACAAGATGTGCCTTTGAGGTGGCTGCTAACGATCAGGGAGCCCACACTACTTATATTGGGGCAGAAGGTTCTCAAATAAGCAAAAAGGAATCCATAAAGGATACAGCTAGAGTTTTAGGAAGGATGTTTGATGGTATTGAATTTAGAGGATATAATCAAAATGACGTTGAAGAACTTTCAGAGTATTCCAAAATACCTGTCTGGAACGGATTAACAGATATAGACCATCCTACACAAGTTTTAGCAGATTTTTTAACGGTAAAAGAACATATAAACAAACCCTTGAATGAAATAAAATTAGTGTATTTAGGAGATGGAAGAAATAATACGGCTAATGCACTTATGATTGGTGCAAGTAAAGTTGGAATGAATTTTGTAATTGCAGCACCAGAAAAGCTTCAACCTAAAAAAGAACTTGTAGAAGAATGTATGAATTTTGCAAAAGAAAGCGGTTCGCAAATTACCATTACAAGTGATATAGATAAAGCTGTGTTAGGGGCAGATGCTGTTTATACTGATATTTGGGTATCCATGGGTGAAGACGAAGAGGTATGGAAAGAAAGAATAGAAATGTTAATACCATATCAGATAAATAAAGATTTACTTAGTAGAACTGGTAATAGCAATGTAAAGGTAATGCATTGCCTTCCATCTTTTCATGATTTAAAAACGGAAATGGTTCAAATCCTATATAGCAAATATGGAATTAAACCATATGAAGTTACTGATGACGTTTTTGAAAGTGAAAATTCTATTGTCTTTGATGAGGCTGAAAATAGAATGCATACAATAAAGGCAGTTATGGTAGCTACGTTGGGAGAGTGAAAGTGAGTATAAAATTAAATTCATAGTAGACAGAGAATGCCAAGCATGGTTAAGTTGAAAATTGAGAGTGGAAAGTTGAAAGTTATAGAAGATTCCTTAATTTTAGATTTTTCGTAGTGTAACGGAGAAAAATCCACAATAACTTTCAACTATCAATTTTCAACTTTCAACTAATGTTGACGGGTATTTTTTTGCTGTTGCTTTCAAATATTAAATATCGTGTACCAAACGCATGCCTACTAATCAATAATAACCTTTCTCCCTTTGAATTTTTGAATGAATAGCCAGCTCCCAACTGTTCTTCAAATTTCCAACCATTATTTTTTAAAAATGATTTGATATATTTTGAATCTGATTTAGTCAAGTAAGAAGAGTCATTTAGTTCTACTACGTCTTTTTTGTTAAATTCTACATTTATAATACATTTCAGTACTGCAACAGGTTTTTTTTCTGTGGTAACAATTTGAGCTATACGAAATCCAATTATTAAACACGCAAGGCTTATAATTAAAATAACTCCAATTAGAATACGTTTCATTGTTACTGACATTTTATACATTCACCCCATATCTTAAATTTATAATAATAAAACTGTATATTTACATTGCCATCATCTCCTATAAGTTTGCTAGTTTATTTTTAGATATTCTATATTTAGAAATGTCCTATATAATTAATATTTCATATTGATTATTTTACTTATTATATAATAGTTTACAATTATTAATTAAGTATATAATACAATATTACAGCTTAATACCACCAATTAAAATATTTTTTCTTAAATTTTAGATTTATAATTACTTTTCTTTTATAATATTAGGAATAGTTTTTCTTATGACTAATAATGAATTTTGTGGTAAAATATTCATTGGAGTGGCTCTTTACGAGGAAGCCATAGCAATTATATGTGGGGTATTTTTATATATTTTCATGTAAAATAATGAGAAGGGAGTAATGAATATGATAGAAGTAATAAATCTTACAAAACAATTTAAAGATGTAAAAGCAGTAGATAACTTGAATTTTAGTATAAAGGAAGGTGAGATAGTTGGTTTACTAGGAGAAAACGGAGCAGGAAAAACTACTACACTTAGAATGATATCCACAATGATTAAGTGTACTAGTGGAACTGTAAAAGTAAGTGGGTTTGATATTCATAAGGAACCTAGTAAAGTTAGAAGTGAAATAGGAATACTTTTTGGAGGAGAAGTAGGACTTTATGATAGACTCACAGCAAGAGAGAATGTAAGGTACTTTGCAGAGCTAAATGGTATGGATAAAAATGAAGCCGACAAAAGTATAGAGAAGCTTAGAGAAAGACTTGAAATGAAAGAATTTATGGACAGAAGAGTTGGTAAATTTTCACGAGGTATGAAACAAAAAGTAGCTATTGCACGCTCAATAGTGCACGAACCAAAAGTTATACTTTTAGACGAACCAACAGCAGGACTTGACGTTACAGCATCAAGATTAATTCATGATTTTATAAAAAATTGTAAAAAAGAAAACAAGGCAATTGTTTTTTCAAGTCACTCAATGCAGGAAGTAGAAAAATTGTGTGATAGAATAATAATAATTCACAAAGGAAAAATGCTTGAACAGGGAACTATAAATG
>Ga0255360_1000055_pt1 | contig 34206 bp, 40 predicted proteins | sample GFST50metaG_FD_186004 | JGI IMG/M metagenome (GOLD analysis project Ga0255360, IMG submission 186004) | Peat soil microbial communities from Stordalen Mire, Sweden - G.F.S.T50 | ecosystem: Environmental > Terrestrial > Soil > Wetlands > Peat | place: Sweden: Norrbotten County, Stordalen Mire... | reverse complement strand
TTTTTAATACTTGTTAAAATTAATAAACCACAGATATTTTCTTTTGAAAATTTCTGTGGTTTTTACAATATTTCTTGCTGTAACTTTTCCTGTCTTTGTTGCTGCAAATTTGCTTGTCTCATAACATAACTGATAAAGAATATACCTATTGTATTGAGAAGATATTCATTAAGGCTATAAAAAGAGCCGAGATTAGATTTAGTCTCTACAAAGATACAGTAAAATCAGAAGAAAGATATATCCCACGTTCCTTGGATGTCACAGAGGCACAATTACTAGAACTACTAAAAGAATCAATAGAGAAAGCAGTGTTTTCAAAAGATTTTGTAAAAAGCCTAGTGGATCTACTAAGTACAAAATGAATTATCAACTACTAAAGCAAGTCTCCCACACACAATTCTTCACCTATACTATTTGTTCCTTAGTATCTTCTTAGCCTTTAAATAGTATAGCAACTCTTTCTTATCTTCTAAACCCCATTGGCTAAAGTCTCTAAGACATTCTAAGCAAACCATATAAACTATATAAATTTCATTAACAGATAACTAATCGGAGAGTCCTAACTTCTATATTTAGAGATAATTCATTAGTCATTTAGCAGTATAAATTATATAACTATAAAATTTACTATGGAGGTATCAACAATGGATAACAAAGAAAAATACATTTCACTATTGACCAAGCTCTACGTAGAGGGAACCTTCTATTTTGGAGCTGACAATGAATTACTAACACTAAAGGCACAAGCTCTAAACATTTCAGAGGAAGAAAGAATACAACTGCACGATAGCAGAAGTAAATACTATCCAATGGTTCTTGACTTCATAAATAAAATGAATCAACTCAACAGTGAAAGCTCAATCAAAGAAGAAGTCATTTCCTACTGTCAAGACTTAGGACTATACAATGAAGAAATTCAAATACTTGTTCAAAGCCTAATCAATAACAATCAAGTTGTAAGCCAGGATACAGAGGTACAACAAGATAATACTTCATCTGCACCATTAGAATTAGTAGAAGAAAAAGAGCATATAATGAAATCCATAATAAAAGCTATTACCTTCTTCCCTAGCCTTGCTTTCAAAATTACTTTTCCAATGGCTAAGTATTCAAAAGGTATTGGTTGGTTTGGAGCATACCTAATATCAGCTTTCCTATGGTATGTTTGGCTTGGTACATTTGTTCTAGCATTCCTATACAGAAGATTTGTGATGAAGAGTGTTGACAATATAGTGAATTCTTAGAAGCACAAACTAATTATTTGCATATGTAATATAGATAAAAAATAAGAATATCAAAAAAATAATAAGCTGAAGCTAAAGTTACATAATGTTAACTTTAGCTCTTATTTTTTTCTTACTTCGTGCTATCAAATATAGATATTTCAAGCCTTCCGCCTATTTTCTTTATTTTGCATAAGTATATATTTTACATATTTGTAAGTTAGGAATTGTTTTATAAAAACCCTAATATGGAGCTAGATGCAGCAATTCCAAGAATTAACGAGATAATAATGAAATTGATACTCATTCTCGACAAAAACAGAATTTTTTAAAAAAATCAATCTGGTCAATGAACCGCTTACGTCTGATTCATTTGAGTTACATTAAAATTTCCAGTACTTTTGCGGCAGTCCTAACCGAGCTAAAGAATTTACACTAAATTGAGGAAGTATGGAAATTTACACCACTACCATTTCTGTGCTTTAATAGTGCTACAGGCAAGCTATAGCCTCAAATAAAACCTTAAGGAGTGGTAAAATATGATATTAAAAAACGAATCTTTTCCAAACGGAATACACAATGTGATAATTGCTGACGTCAGTGAAGTTGAGGGAGCAGTTCCCCCAGCTCTGAAATTCACTTACACTTTAAAAGAAAATGATTTATCAATAACTCAGCGTTATCAGGCAAATCTAACATCTAGCAGTCCTCTTCTAGGGGTAATTTTTGCTACACTAGGAGAAGCTCAACACGAAATAGATACAGATACTCTCATAGGGTGCGAGTGTACTATTGAAGTTGCCTTTGTCGAACGTAACAACAGATATTACCAAAATGTAGTGAATGTTTTCCCTATAGATAACTCAGAAGATGAAGAAAGCGAGTGGTTAGAGGAAGAATCAGAAAGCTATGATGATGATTCTAGTTCAGAAGACTTAGAAGCGGATGAAGTTGAAGCTCCTACTCGAATAACTCGTAAAAAAAGACGCTTTAGATAAGTAACCAAGTAGCTTCCGCCCCAAAAACGGAAGCTACAAATTCTCAAATACAGGAGGAGCGTATGAAAATAATCGAAGAAACCGAAAACGTTATCAGTGATAAGAAGATAGATATTCTCTACCCAAATGTAAAAATTCACGATGGCTATATTGTCACAGAAGAAAAAGTTAAAGATGTACTAACCCTAACAAAGGTTGCAAACTCTATTCGCATAAAGTCAGTTCTAGAAAATATTGACACTGGTGAGATATTCTTTGAGCTTGAATATTCCTATAAAGATAGTTACAAGACCCTAATTGTTCCAAGGGTTCAATGTCTAATAAAAAGAGAGCTCTTGCAACTACAAAAATCAGGTGTAGATGTATTAGAATCCAATGCTACAGTGATAATGCACCATCTTCACAATGAAGAGGCAAAAGCACCAGTCAAGCGAATTCACTCAAAGTTAGGATTTGCTAAACATGAGGACAAGCTAGTGTTCAAGCACTACAAGTCAATTGGGCTTGATTCAGTATACAATGGCAACCTAAAAATAGAACCACATGGTAACTATGAGCCATGGAAAGAAATGATTGAAAAGCACGTCCTTGGTAACATTCCACTACAAACAAACCTAATGGTTGGCTTATCATCAGCACTTGTAGCCATGATAGGTAGTGCCAATTCAATAGATACCCTAATCATTCACAAATGCGGTAACTCAACCTCTGGTAAAACCACAGGAAGCAGACTTGCAATTTCTCCTTGGGGATACCCAGATAGTAGGGAAAATGGTCTATTCACTACCTGGAATTCAACTGCAAATGCTCTACTATCTAACCTTAACGGTAACTGTGGACTAGCTGTAGTCTTTGACGAAATATCAATGTCAGATGGTGAGGACTTCACCAAACTAATCTACCGTTTGGCAGGTGGAGTAGATAAAAAAAGGCTAAACAAGGATTCAACCATTAAGGAATCAGGAAAATGGTCTAGTACCTTTGAATCCAATGGTGAATTTTCAATCCTTGCAAAGTCAAAAAAGAATGACGGAATCAGAATGAGAGTAATTGAGTTCAAAAACATAAATTGGACAACAGATGCTGAAAGTGCTGATGAGATAAAAGATACTTGTATAAATAACTACGGGCACGCAGGCATAAAATTTGCAAAGAAATTGCTTAATCTAGGTATAGATAAAATACAAATGGTATACAAGAAAGAAACCGAAAAAATCAATAAACAGCTAAGGGAAGAAGGCATCAACGATAATTTTGTAAGTCGTAGAGCCTATAAGCTTGCAATCCTAAGTACTACTGCAAGAATAGCTAAAGTAGCACTAAATATTGATTTCCATGTAAAAGAAATAACCAAATTCCTTATCAGTAACGAGAAGGAAAGCTCCTTAGATAGAAATATTGAGCAAACAGCTTACGAATACTTCTTGCAACAATACGCAATAAATGAAAAGAAATTCATCAAAAATCATACCAAGAGCGATAGTATTGAAACCTGGGGCACATACACCGGAAAGTTGTCCAAGCCAGATGAAATCTGCATATACCCAGATATATTCAAAAGAATCATGAACACTGGTGGCTATGAGGACGAAAAAATAATCCTTAAGCAGTGGAAAGAGTCAGGATTACTAGATTGTGAAGAAGACCGCTACACCAGAAAGAGAAAGTTGAGTAGTACAGGTAGTAGAGTTCACGTCCACGTAGTAAAGGTTCTTGACAAAAATAACAGTAGTAGTGACTCAGAACAAGTTGCTACTAATTTGGAAGACTTGTAATCTAAAAAGTCCTGAAGTCCCGTCCCGTATAGAAAAAATACATATTAGAAAGCAACTCAAAACAAATGCTTCTATCCAAAATATTGTGTAAATAAAATTTTTCACGGGACAACGGGACATTTCCTTACAAACCCTTGTAAATCAATACTTCTAAGGTATTCAAATAGACTATCCTAAAGAGCCCTTACGGGACAAGCTCAAAGAATCAAATACTAACCATACCAAAATGACTTGTTAATCCGAATTAAATCAAACTGAAAGCTATTAATATCAATAGGAGAGTGATAACTATGCAAGCAAACACATCTAACAATAACTATTCTCTACTCATAGATATAATGAGCCAATTATTGCAAAATCACTTAAAGAAAAAGAACACAGAGAACGAGACCAAGGAGGAGTTAAAATGTTCAAAGAATCAATAAAGGTAGCAATATACGCAAGAGTGTCTACTATTGAACAATCTGAAGATGGGTTTAGTATAGACGGTCAATTAAGCATACTAAAAGAATATTGTAAAGCTACAGGCAAAATATTCTTCAAAGAATACGTAGATAGAGGAGTAAGTGGCAAGTCAATGAAAGGTAGACTTGCCCTCCAACAACTCCTAATAGATGCGGAAGAAGGTCTATTTGACGAAGTAATTGTTTGGAAAATAAACAGAATGGCAAGAAAGCAGTTGGATCTACTGAAAATAGTTGAAACACTATCTAAGTTCAATATCTCCTTTAGAAGCTATTCCGAAAACTTTGAGACAGAAACACCAATGGGAAAGTTTGCTCTACAGATGATGGGAGCAGTTGGAGAACTTGAAAGAAATACTATTGTAGATAATGTAAAAATGGGAATGAAGCAAAGAGCAAGGACTGGTAAATGGAACGGTGGCATTATCTTAGGATACGAGACTAAAGAAATCTCTTCTCTAACTCGTAAGAATAAGGAAACAATGCTTGCAGTTGTACCTAGTGAGGCTGAGCTTGTAAAGTATATTTTCACCTTGTATGCATCAGGAAAAGGAATAAAGGCTATTACTAATCAACTAAACCATGAAGGGTACAAGACTAAAAAGGGTAATCCATTCAGTGTAAATGGCATTAAGGATATCCTTCACAATCCAACCTATATTGGTAAAATACGTTACAATGTAAGAGAAAACTGGAGTGAGAAAAGGCGTAAAGGCATTAACTCCAATCCAATTTTGGTAGAGGGAGAGCATGATGCAATCATTGAAGATTCCCTCTGGGAGAAGGTACAAGAACTATATTCCAAAAAATCAACTAAACCTAAAAGAACCTTTGACGGTAGCTATCCACTAACAGGCTTACTAAGATGCCCAGAATGTGGTCAAGGAATGGTTGCAGGCAGATGTACCCGTAAGCGTAAGGATGGTTCTAAGCATATAGACAGATACTACTATTGCGGTGCGTGGCGTAACAAAGGCGGAAGTGTCTGCCATGCAAATGGTATCAGAGCAGATTACGCTGAAAGGCATGTATTCGATAAGCTAAGAAATATTATCTGCAATGAAGTAGTTCTAAAGGACTTAGTTCAGAAGATAAACGACAATAGAAGTTCCAAAATAAAACCATGCCAGGAAGAGCTAGAACGTATAAATAAAAACATTAAAGACATAGCAGTAAGAAGGGAAAAATACTTCAAACTCTTTGAAGATGACATGATAGATAAAGACCTCCTTGCTGTAAAACTCGATGACATAGCAAAGGAAATAGACTTGCTTGAAGAAAGAAAGCTTACCCTCACGGATACAATAGATGATAACAATACCCAACCACTTCCGTATGACCTAATAAAGGATGTCCTTTTCAGCTACAATAGTATCCTAGATGAAGCACTGCCAGAACAAAAGAAACTATTGCTACAGCTAGTAATCAAAGAAATAACAATAACTGATAAGAAAGATATTGAGACCTTGAAACTAAAATTTGACGAAAACATAATAAAATACATTATCGAAAATGGAGGTTCACCAGATGACGGAGGTGACCCTCCTTCTTTGTTTTCCAAGGTAAATCTATTACAGAGCATACGGTTTACAGTTGCTATATAAGTATAGCAATAAACACGTAATAACTGTATAATTAAATGTATATTATTTCCATGTAGGACATTTAAATGCATTAAATAGTCCCTGCAGGAACATATGGAACATAGTCATCTAGAGGGTTGACGCCGTTACTTGTGGTAAGGTTCACCGTAACAGTTATAACGTAGCTTTTATAATAAAATTAGGGGTTGTTGCATTATAAGTATTTTACATACAATACATTGTTTTATAAATTAAAAATAGCCACTATATGTTGTAGTATTCATTCTTAATGCATCAGCTCCCTTTATATTAATTATTTATCACTAAAAGGCGGATATTCTACTGATTCATTCCTCCACATTTTAGTTTCAAATTTATAGTGTCCTCCTTTTAAGTCTCTCATTTGATTTATATATTTAGCAAGGTCAATTACAGAATTAGGATGATAAGATGATATTAATATCGCTTTCGTTGGCTGAATTCCGTCTAAAACACAACCATCCCAATACATTTTTAATTGATACAGATCTTTTATTGTTGTCTTATCCTTTTTACCCTCATAAATCACTACATTATCACTTGTTTTCACATATAAATCAATTCTAACATTTTCTTTAATATTTCTGTATACGCTTTGTTGTCTATTAACAATTTTAGGATCTGGTAACTGTTTGTTTTTTATGTCTTCAAGTTTTTCAAAGAGATCATCTTCATCATCAACATCAGCAATATTTCCTTTCGGAGTATGTAGATATTCTCTAATCCACTTATATAATTTTTCTAATTTCTCGTCGCCTTCCCGTATACCATTCTTTGAAGTTCTTGTTGTTGGTAAAGCACTTCTATCATCTGAAATCACATCTATACTAATTAATAAATAATTGTATTTATTATGCCTTTCGATTCCCCATATCTCTTTAAATAAGTTGTAAGCTAAAACTCTTCCATTAATCCTTATCTCTACACCAGATGAAGACATGTTTCGTTTGTAATACTTATAATTTTTTGATTCTTTAATTGCACCAAAAGCATATTTAAGAGTTACAGTTCCACCACCTAAATCAATTTTTGTTTCACCTTTCCTTGGATCAAAGAACTGTTCCCAATCTGGTTCTATACTACTTACAGATTTAATATCTGTGTTCCCTTTAATATCCTCATATAGTATAGTTATTGTTGCTTTATTTTCTTTTATTAAACCTGAGTATATAAATCCCAAATCTTCAACTAAAATATCAACTATTCCACCGAAACTATAATTACCTGGTACCCCTTTTCTAATTGTTTTATAAAGGTCATAAGAACACTTAAATTCGACAAAAGTTCCTGGTCCATTTAGCTGACCAGCCCATTGTTCTTCGTTATTTTGAACTAAACTAGCTCCAAAATCATTTAATTTATATGGAGAATTTATCTTTTTAAATTGTTTATTATCAAAATCCTCTTTTGTTCTAGTATATATTTTCCAATTATCATTATCAATATTTGCAGATGCAAGTGCGTGTTTCATACCAAATCCATGCTCATTTAAAGGTGACTCTAAAGCAGCTTTTGATCCTAATGTAAAGGCTGAATTCATATTTTTTATACCTGTACCAGAATCCTCTACGCTAACCAAAACCTTTTTACCTTTAAGTTCTTTTAAAGTAATTATAATAGTTTTACTTATTAATTTATTAGCTGTAAAATTTGAAATACTATTATCAATAAACTCGCATAAAATTTGTCCTAATGAGTCAAAGTGACCACCTATTCCACTCCACAGTTCATTTGCATCAGGTATATTATTAATTGGTATATTCACACTCATTTTAATCACTTCTTTCTGAATATTTATCTTATAACATATTTTAACATTCTAAATTGTTTCAAGCAATAATATTTATACACCATCAAGTACATTTTAATGGATAATAGATTTATTTTAACTAATAGTATATCTATACTTTAATCGTAAACAAAATAAGCGAAGGAGAACCCCCATCATCTGGAGATTCTCCTTCGTTATTATTTATGAAATACTTTTGTACCTTTTCATCAAAATGAAGCTCTATGCTGTCTATATCTTTCTTGTCTTTTATAGTTATCTTACTTATAATTAATTGTAGTAAAGTTTTTTTATCTTGTGGAGCAGTGATTTCTAGTAGCTTATGGAAGTTACTCAACGTGTTCTTTACCACCTCATATGGTATGTTCACTGAATCATTGCTTTCCAGTTTTTTTTGTATCTGTAGTTTACGGTTAGATTGTGCATCTATTTGAACAGTTATATTTTCCATTCTTTGTGCCAACGTTTGCTTGTCTATTGTGCCATCTTCGTAAAGTTCAAAAACTCTATTCTTTCTGTTTTCTAGGTCTTTTAAGATCCTTGTTAGTTGCTCCAATTCCTTTTCTAGTGGCAGTATTGTATCTTTTCTTTCTTTATTTAGGTTCTTTACAATATCTTTTAATATCTTTTCATTAAATACTACTTCCTTAACCCTTGATAGTACGAATTCTTCTGCATAATCAGCCCTAATTCCATTAGAGTGACAAGCCGCTGTTCCTTTATTCCTCCAATTACCGCAAACATACCTTCTCGTAATTTTATATGTTCCATCCTTATGTTTCTTTTTAGTTCTATCTGCAACCATTGAAGCTCCACATATCGGACATTTTAATAATCCTGTCAATATATAATTCCCTTCAAAGGCTTTTTTAGGTTTTCCGCACTTAACTTTATATAATGCTTGTACCTTTTCCCACAATTCTATTGGAATAATAGCTTCATGTTCTCCGTCAACAATGATTGGATTTTTGTTAGTTCCCTTCCTTCTTTTTTCACTCCAATCTTCTCTTACATTGTAACGTATCTTACCGATATATAGAGGATTCATTAATATATCTTTAACACCACCAGTACCAAACATATTACCTTTTTTAGTTTTATATCCTTCGTGGTTTATTTGATTAGTAATAGCTTTTAGTCCCTTACCCGAAGCATATAGAGCAAATATTTTTCTAATTGTAGTTGCTTCTTCTGGAACTATTTCTAATCTTGTATTACTATCATTGACTACAGCAGATTTATAGCCGAACACAATTCCGCCATTCCATTTTCCAGTTTTTGCTCTTTGTTTCATCCCAAACTTCACATTATCTACTATTGTTTCCCTTTCAAATTCCCCTATTGAACCTAGTAGATTCATCATTAGTTTTCCTGTTGGTGTAGAAGTTTCAAAAGCTTCTGAACAGCTACGAAATCCAACCCCATATTTCTCAAGTTCTTTTACTATTGTAAGCAGTTCATAGTGATTTCTACCTAACCGTGAAGTCTTCCACACCCACACTTCATCAAATTTATCATTCTTTGCATCTTCTAATAATTTTTGTAGTTGAAATCTATTTGTCATTGATTTACCGCTAATACCTTTATCAGCATATATCTCAACTAACTCACACCCATCCATTTCACATTTTTGTCTAATTACATTTTCTTGTGCATCAATACTGAAGCCTTCTTCCGCCTGCTCTGCAGTGGATACACGTAAATACCCTACTATCCTACTTTTAATCATTTAGTCTCACCTTCCTTAACTGTTATTGCTTCATTCTCTATATACTTTTTAACTATATTTGAAATTATATCTATCATTATTTCATAGCTTATACTTTCCTTCTTCATCAGAAACGCCTCCATTATTCTAAAGATATGATATATGCTTGATACTTCAGTTCCTTCGTATTTACTTAAATTTCCATAAGTTCCAACTCCTATTTAAGTATATATGACACTAGGATACTTTTATAATAGCTATTGTGTTTCCCTCATTTTGTATATACTTTACATCATGAAATGTTACTGAAGTCCTATCATTGAAGTCAATACTAAATCTATCCGTAATTTCTCTCACTAATTCAGCAGCATATATGTTTGATTTGTTACCACTTGCTTTAATATGAAATTCACTATTATTTTTGGGTAAACTTTCTCCGATTACTATACTATTTTCATTAAATGCAAACTGTAGTTTTTTAGCATTATTAAGATTTTTCATTAAACTTAATGATATATAAATTCTTTTTCCTGTTTTTGCATTAATTATTGAAATTACCCCAGACTCTTCAACTTCCCTACTTACACTCTTACTTTTTGATGCACTTAACTTTGATAAGTCTAATTCTATACCTTTGTTATTATCATTACCTTCTTTGCTAACTGATTTACTATTTGTTTTCTCTTGATTATTCATTTTAACTCCCCCTATTTCTTTTCTTCCTTTTTCAACTGATTCTACAATAATTGACTTATCATATCTATCATTAGAAAATATTTATTAGTTGTTGTATTTGCTTGCATATTCATCACCTTACTATTAATAATTTCAAAAATGATTTGGCATATTGAATTATAATTTATTTATATTGGTTGTTTTAAACCATTTATACTCATTAATAAAATTAATTACTGACCAAATTTGAATTTGAATACATCATATGCTGGACAATAACCTTCAAGGGCAACTCCCGTATATCCAAGATTGTATAATTCTGAATAAGTACTTATTCTAAAATATGGATCATTAAGTACCTTTTTAATTGACTCATAAAGTTTCATCAATTCAATAAAAGAGTCTTCACGTTTCTCTGCTATATTAATGAAATACTTTCTGCCATCATTCCCTAGCGGTACTATATTTGACATAACCGCATATAGCAGATTATTATTTATTTTATCAATATTTATATCTACCCACTCGTAGAAGGGGTGTGCATATAAAGCTATACCTCCAAACCTATCCACTTCACGTTCTAACTCACTATGTTTATTTTTACAAGGGTTCTTATAAATTGCTTCATCTTTTAATATTCCTTTAATTTTACTTTTTGAAGTGATAAATTCTCTAAAATCAATTATTATAGCTTGTTTCGTTCCTAATATTTCAATGTTGTTGTTTATTTCTAACACCTTTACTTGTAATTTGCTCATTTTTTATTCCTCCAATTTATTATCTTTTTATAGCTTTCTAATTAAAGCAAATATATCTATAATTTTTAAAAAGTAAGTGGTACTTACCCACATTGGGTCTCATTGGGGCAAAGTTTGGGCACAGTGAATTGTTGTATTTTGTTGAGAACACTAGGTTTGGACCAATAGGGCGTATGGAAAGAGGCTTGCAGAAGAACTTTCAAAATTGCCAGTGCTTCCAAGTCAAAGTGAACTTTCTCCAAATACGACCGATGCACCCAAGTCCTTTAGTAGCAATGTTTTTAGAAATTGTACTACACCCAGCCATAGCCCAAACTGTGACCAATCGCTATTTTTTCTACTCAAGCTCAGAAAAATCTTCTAGCTCAGAAAAGTCATCATTGGGTGCTTTTTTGTGGAACTTTAGCGTATCTGCTTTAACAAGTCTAATACCAGTATGATACCTGAACTTATCAGAACGTCCTGTTTTGAAACTATATGCCTTTTCTTTTGCTGTAGCTTCGAATAGAGACCAGAATTTTTGAGTACTTATTGCTGCAAAACCCTTATGACCATTTGAAGCTGCCCAAGTTTTAAAATAATCATAGACATTTTTATTATTTTCTCTATAGGTTGAATCACTTTCTGGAATAATGAATTCATTAAAGAACTCTAACATAGGATTTTGAGATAATTTATATTGATCTATAATTTCGCACATACTCTTACAATAACTGAATTCATAGTTTTGTTTCTGCAATCTTTTAAGACCTTCAATGCTCCAAAGAAATATACCTGGCAACTCACTTTTTAATTTATCCTTTAAATCTTTATCACGCTTTGCTTCGCTAAAAAAAACATTAAAGTGCAATATCATTAATCGTCTGTAGTAGCCAGTACTTTGATCTCTTGTACTAGGTAGATTATTCATAGACAAATACATTTTCACAGTAGGCTTAAAACTAAATACTGGTTTACCTTTTTGTTCAGCATTTATCATATCTTCACCAACTATAGCTTTAAAGTATTGGGTATTTATTCCTTTTCCATCAGCTTCATTTTCACTAGAAATATTTGCTGTTTTACCATACAAACATACCCTTGAAAAGCCCTTATTAAGTTCATTAAGTGGAATATATGAAATATTATCTTCACCAATGAGTGAACTAAGAATATCTATGAAAACACCTTTCCCATTAGCACCTGTGCCGAATAGAATTAGAGCTTTCTGTGCTTTAGTTTCAGTAGTTAAAGAATAACCGAACCACTCTTGAGTTACTGCTATTCTTTCGGGATCTCCTTGAAATACCTCATCAAGAAACTTTAAGAAGCTTGGACACGTTGCTTCTGGATTGTATTCTACTGGAATCTGAATAGTACTTAAATATTTCGCATCATGTGGTAAAAATTCTAATGTATTAATGTCAAAAACACCATTTTGCATATTTATTATATATTTGAAAGGATTCATCTCTTCCGAATAGTATATTTCTCTTTTTAGAGTTGTAATATACTCCTTTTCATAGGAACTTCTCCATATGCCAAATTTAGGTTTCTGCAATGTATTTCTTAAATATTTTAAAATGGTATTTTCTTCTACACGTTTCCAAACACTTTTTTTATACGAATAGAAAAAATCATCTTTTCCAAAGAGTATTTTAATTTTTGTCTTTACATAATCAACAAAATAATTAGCATTAAATCCTGTAACATTTGTACTGTTGTCTTCCAAAGTGAACCCTCTTTTGATTAAAGCATCTCTAATTGACTCTTCATTTCCTTCTTTAAAAGATGTATCTCCATCAGTTCTTTTAATAGGCATATTTTGTTCCATCTATATGGCTCCTTTTTCTTATAGTTTACTAGAAAAATTTTTTCATAATAATTATTGATTATAATGTGTATATACCCTTGATGCATATACACCAAGGATATACATTTAACTAAATATTTTAAATTTAGCTTCCCAAATTATAAAGATTAATTTATCTGAAATCAATAACCCGATGTTTACTAATCTTACCAAAGCAATCACTATTAAAATGTGGATTATAATTTCTTGGATATTTACTATCTAATTGAATATCATTAGGTGAATCATTGAAAAATCCAGTATTAAGCCTTAAATCATCAATGTTAAATGTGTCTAAAAATGCTGCAAACTCTAGAACAAGATTTAAGTAAATTTCTTTATTTACAACCATTTGATGAAAATTAGCAACCCAACATATACTTATAGAATCTTTATAAATAAGTATATCAGCAGGCTTTATTGATGATGACACAAATGGTTCCCAAAGATATTTAAGTTTGCTTTCATTTAGCTTCTCATATCCTGTTGGAATAGGTAATCTTGCATTTAATTGATATAATGATTCGTTGTGATTAAGTGGATAAACACTCTCTAGTGCCATTTCCTTTAACAGTTGATATTGGATAGGTGTAAAACTTTTCAAATTATTCATAGTATCAATCTCCTTTAATTTCAATAATTAAAATATTCAGCATCAAGTTTTCAAAAGATTTTACTTTTAGTAAAGTGAAATTTGAATTTAGTATCGTTTGTTTTTTCAAAGCATATAATTTCTCCATTCCCATTTTTCATGAGTTAGCCCTTATCTTATTACTTGTAAAGGCATAGGAAAGATGTACTTTGTATTTAATTTTCAAAGAACCATTAATTAACATTTTTTCTGGTGAAATGCTGTTTTTTAGGAATCAACTTATGTTGTAAGTTAATAATAATTGAAATAATCATATCTGTCAACGCTAGTAATACCAAGGGTTTTAAGGCTTTTTACCAATTGAACTTTTCATTAAACTGAAATTATTATACGAATATATTGATATTGTTTCATCATTATGCAATAATATTAATTGTGCAATATTTATTAAGTTACATCTTTCTCTAAAACCCTTTAGAATGAATGGTTTTATATGTTGCAAATGATTGCAAATCATATGTGGGAGTAGTTACTGTCTCATTAGTAAAATGCTATTTATTAAAGGCACACTATTTCTTCAAAATTGGAAAAAAATATTTTTTAATTTTTTTTATTTTTTATAGAAGGAGGCTATTTTATGGAAAAAAGAGACGTTAGTAAAGAGGAAAGACTTGATATTATAGAATATATTATTAGAAATAACAAAATTAAACATCAAACCGAAATAGTTAGTAAATTATCAGAACAAGGTATTTATATGTCAACATCTACTATCAACAGAGATATCAAAGAATTAAAGCCTAGTATAGACGAACACGGCTATTTTGTATTAAAAGTTGACTTAGCTAGAGAAAAGAAGAAAAATGCCCTAATTGAATTTATTGATTGGAGTAATATATCATCTTATGGTTTTAGTAATGTCACTACTCTATCCGAAAAGAAGGCAAAGGAGAATGAAAAAAAGAAAAGAGAATATATTTATACAATATTGATTAAAACAAGTAATGGTTCAGAACATACTGTAGATGAACTTATTTATTCAATTTTTAAGGATTCAATTATAGGAACCCAAGTTGGAAGAAGCTGTATTACTATATATTTGAATAACAGAAGTAACTACATAAGTATTAAAAATTTTATAGCTGAGCAGAAGAAGCTTCATAGAAATCAAGATAATGGCTAATATAAATTTTATTTATCCCTTTATAGTGTTTTTAATATTATTATATAGATAAATTTATTGCAAAAATATACCCTATTCTATTATCTGAAAAAACAGAAGAACGTATTGTGCATACTTCTTCTGTTTATTATTTTGAAGCAAAGCTATTTTGAGAATTATATTATAAATTTAGATATTACATCATTTATATGCAATAAATAGAAGGAACATACAAAGGAGCATACAAATAATACTTATCTTTTAAGACTAAATTTTAATGGAGTTTTCTATTTTAAATATACATAAATATAGCTGTAAGTATCTTTAACTGGTATAGCTTTAATGGCATAATATGCTGTCTCCAATGATATTGAGAATAGAGTTTCATTATCATATCCAGTACCATCACAATATTTTTCTATTGTTTGGAAGCTTGAAAGAAGCTCGAATTGAAGGTAATTTAGCTCCTGCTGTAGTTCCTTTAGTCCAATTTTTTGAGCTGTTTTTAGCTCCAGTAGAAAGTTTGTAGGATTCCATTGGTTGCAAAGCTTTCCGTCAGCCCAATCGATTCTCATTGTTCCAAGCCTCTTTTTCTCGTCAATTTGAAATGTTATTCCATTTACTAAATCTTTATCCATTATAATACCTCCATCTATTATTAATATTCATCTGCCAAAAGCATCGTAGAGTGAGTCCTATCATCTATAACAAATACTTTCGCATCAATAGGTTTATCTGCATAAATCATATATTTCTTTTCATACTCTGGTACTTCTTGCGAATGTGTAATAATAATATTTACTTTATCATTTTTACTAATTTGCTTAATGTTAAATACTTCTAAGTAATCTAGTTCCTTTCCTTGCTCTTTTAATTCATCAATGCAATTCCACATAAATAATTGTAGTTCTAATGGAATTTCATAATTTATACCTTTTGTCATGTATCTATTGCTTTTATCAAACATATTGCTTGTCTCCCTTTCATTATTTATTTTGAATTTAATAGTTCTCCTAAGCCCTTCACAAATTCTTTTGAGAACACTCCTTCTGCTAATGCTTGCTTAATAAGCTCCAGTAATTGTTGCTCTGTTACATCCAATGAACGAGGAATGTATCTTTCTGCTGACCTTATTGTATCTTTGTAAAGACTGAATCTTATTTCATCTCTCCTCATTGTTTTGATAAATATCTTTTCAATGCAGTAGGTGTATTCTTCATCCGCCAATTTCCCTTGACTAAGTATTTGGCAATACTTGGTATCCTTTATAACTTTTCTTGTCATAGCAAACCTCCTTTTTATGCAATAATTAAAGCCTTAATCACTATTGTTTTAGTAATTAAGACTTATTAATCAATCATGTAATCTTTTAAGTTTTGTGGTGTTAGCTCAATTGGAATAATTAGCGATATTGAATAATCATTGTTGCAAAGTATTAATGAATTAGTATAGGCTTCACCATTACTGCAAAGTATCTTATCCACATATTCTGGTATAACGTCTTCACAATCAATGTAAGCAGTACGCTTTATTTCTTCAAAGTCTGCTTCCTTTTCTACAACTATTACATACCCTCCATCATCTTTGAAATTTCTGTCCTTTCCGTATTCTAAATCCAGTACTTGTAGCATTCCTAAAATAGTGTCTTGAACCTCCTGTGGCATGGTTTCAATTTTGTACTTTTCTTTCAAATATGCTAATTTTATCATTGCTATTACCTCCTAAAATGAAAAGAGGGAACACTTAAAGCTTCTAACTTTAAGTGTTCCCTCTTCTTTGTTCATACTAATAATATATATTTTATTTAACATTAATTTCCTATTAAGGGTTTTAACTTTGAATATAACTCTTCTACTTTAGTTACAATAAGAGTACCTGTTGCAATAGCATTTGGTAGTTTGCTAATAAATATTTTTACACCCTCATACGCTTTTTTTATTTTTATACTCTTTGGCTTCTCATTGGCAACCTGTTCTTCTATTGTATCTAGGTCGTCCAATACTGATTCCTTCTCTTCTTTATCAGCTTCTTGCGTCATAATAAATGTCTTCAAATAATTTATTGTATTGATTAATTCTTCTTTATCACCTTGATTTACAATATTTACAGAATTAACATCTCCACCAGCTGCATTCATACTTCCATAGTTATTTCCACCAACAGTTTGATTTACATTAAATTGTGCATCTTTAATATCCATACTAACCTCCCTAAAGAAATTTATAGTTACTTTTGAATTTGAATTAATCAATTCATCTAATGATTTTAAGTCACTATTCAATATACCTAACTTACCATTTACTACTGCATTATCAGTTTTTTTTTTATGTATTCTCTATATTCTTTATTTATATAAAATACAGGATATATATTACTATAAGTTACTTTTATTTTTTCTCCGCAAATATTGCAAAAAATCTCTTTATCTAATATATCTTCATATTGTTCGACAATCTCTATTGTGTTTAAATCATCTAAACATCTTATTTGATATTTTAAATCTACTTTACCATCTTCTTTTAATTTTGATAATTCTATAAGAACTATATCCATAGGTATATTAAGTTTTCTACTTACCGTTTGTGGGTAAAATGACTTTATCCTAGATTTTCTAGCTATTTCTTCAACATAGTCTTCTATTTTTGCTGAACTAGCATTAAATTTAGCCATACATTCCACCTCTTACTTTCTGAAAATCACAAAATCTTATTTCTCATATAAGAAATTACTTCTTCTGTAACAGAACTTCTAAATACTATATTATTATTGTTCATACAAACTTGCATAGTATACTTCGGTCCATTTTCTACAGCCGAAAACCTAATATAACTACTATCCTCTATTAAATTCCCCTTAAGGATTGTATAAAGAGACTGCTCACTAGCATCTTTTTCACTATCATTTCTTATCTTTACTCCAACATTATCAATTCCAGCTAAAAGTATAGAACTTAAAGATAATCCCTCAGTATCATAGTTCATTCTTTCTAATGTAACTAATAATTTTTTATCATCCTTATCATTAAAATATTCGTCAATTGCTCGTACCATAGTGGCTATAGCAATTCCATCATCCTCTGTAAAATCTATTTCTTCGCTTGGAATAGCCTTATATTTCAAGTAGAATCCATCTATTAAACTATCTTTAAATTCATTTATTTTATTATGATAATTTTTTAAAATTCTAATTCCACCTATGTTTTTTAATCTTAACCTCGACTCTAAAATTTTATTTATTTTTTTACATTTTTCTTCATTAGCTCTTATCTCTATCCAGCAGTTTTCTATATCTATATTAACAATTACACTTTTAACTGTTGGCTCTCTTCTTGACTGTATTCCATTAGTTACTCTCTTATAACCATCTGAAATAAATACTTTAATCGTATATATATCTCCATTTTTAATTATACTTACTATATCATTTTCTATATTTAGATTCAATCTTTGAGTTATATCAACATTATATCCTAATTCTTCACATTCTAATCTTTCTCTCAATGACTCTTTAGTAAAATCATCACTATATCTAAATTCAAACCATTTTACAGAAACTTGACCAGCTAAAATCTTTCCTGAGATTACTTTATTTGCTTCACAGTCCTCTTCTAAAATATTTATGTTTTCATATAAATACTCATAATCGTCTATTTCATCTGGAATTTCTAAATCTAGTATCTCTTTCAATTTGCTTATATCATCATTTGTCAGATTTAGAAAATCTGCTTGTGTATATATTTTTTTTATCATTAATAATCCGCCCCTATAATCCACCTTTAGAATTCATACTATAATTATACCATTTAGCCGTTATTTGTAAATATATAATTACAAATAGTCCTTAATAGTGCTAAGATTATTCATGAATTAACCTTATTCTCAAGAAAGCAATACTATTAATAGTTCAATAAAAAGTTCTCATTTATTTATGGTACGGTTCACCGTACCATAAGACATATTGAATGCCACTCTTGCATATTTAAGACTTTAAATTCAATTAATTAATTGACCAAAATATTCTCCTGTTTGAGCCAAGGCTTCATTCCCATTCTTGTATAAACTATGAAATAACACTCTGTTATTCTCTTTTCTTTTAACTTCAAAGTATTTTGCTAAATTATAGCTATGAGTAGAAATAAAAATTTGAACTCCTTGAGTTTGTAATTCTAATAATATCTCAACTAGCATCGGAATTAATTCTGGGTTTATATTAGATTCTGGTTCATCCCATAAAAGTACACTTCCGTTTTCAAATAATCCATTGCGAAGTAGTTTAAATAATAATCCAAATTTTCTTAAACCTTCTGCTTCAACAGAAAATTCTATTTTGAAACCTTTATTTTTTAAAATATAAAATGTATCATTTTCATAAACTACTTCTCCATCAATAATACTGCTGATTTTATCCAATACTCTTTTATTTAACTCAGATATTTCCTTTGTTTCTGGTAATTCTGCATTTGAAATAATATCTATTTCAGTAGAGTCAAAAGGCATATTGTACTTATTATTTAAAGCTAAAAATCCCTTTGAATGTGATAACATTTCAGAAACAGGGATATAAATTGGCGCTTTTTCATTCTTAGATTTGAATTTTTTCACATCATCCTGTATACTACATGTTTCATTTTTATTGTACGTAACTACTACATTGGGTTTATAATTTGTCTTCTCATCATATTTTCTTATATACTTTTCTTCAAGCTTGTATTCTCTATCAACATATGCAAAATAAATCATTTTCAACAAATGTGTCTTTCCAGTACCATTTTCACCAATAATAATATTAATTCCTGGCGATATATTTAAATCTAGCATTTTAAAAACTGATATATTTCTCAATTTAACATTTTCAATAGCCATACATTCACTTCCTTTTATAAATATGTCCCAAGAACAAAGTTGCCTTGCGGCAACTTATCCACAAAGGCTGCCGCAAGCTATTTCCTAAATAATAAAAAAACTTAAAATCCATCTACAAAAATTATAACATAAACCTATGATTCTTTTAATATATCATTAACCTATTTCTTAATATTTAATCATGTCCTGTTTATTTTGGTTGTCCACATATACGCTTCACCGTATCATAAGACAAAAACGTTCTCTTATACATTATATTTATCCTTACTTTCAAATTCAAATTTTCATTTCCTTTTCATTTAACTTTTTCAGAAAAAAATATAGATAGACTAAAGCAGCCTATCTAATAAGTTCTAGATTTCTTCAATTTTACAATTGTGTTCTTTTTCCTTTGAGTCATAGCATATTGCCACTGCTAATATCTTCTTATCCTCATTCTCTTTTATAAATTTTTCTACATATTCTTTTTTTCTTATTTGATTTATTGCCACCTCTGGAGTTTCATCCTTCTTAAGTTCAACTATAAAAGCAATATCATTCTTTCTCCTGGGATGAAAAGCAAAATCAGCATAACCTTTTCCAGTTTTCTCTTCCCTTTCTATTCTATAAGTATCCCTAGCAAAAAGATATGCCAAAGTTAACACACAGGATAAGCTGTTTTCATCATTATACTGAAATATTGGTATTTCTGAGTTGTGAATATCATGCAGTATCTCTTCCACAGTTTTTGTATCTCCATTAACTGTTGCTTTTAGCATTCTTTTTGAGCTTTCTAATATCTTTGAAACATAACCAAAGGATTTATCCTTTAATGCCTTTTCAAATTCCTTCATAAGCTCCTTGTTAGGTATTCTTAAATACCCATCATGATATGATAAAAATCCTAGTACTATCATAGCAGAATATATTTCTTCTTTTGTCCTTGGAGTGCCTTGTCCTGCTCTAAATTCTTCATCTATTATAATATCTATTTCTCCATCAGACACCATTTCTATAACGTCATCTCTAATTTCCAAAGTATTATACTTAAGGTACTCTACCACTTCATCCATAGCCCCAGTATTGGTCCAATAACTTTCACAATAATTATTTTGAAGTGCTTTTACTACTGATCTTGGATTATATATTTTAACTCCTTTTGCAGTTAAATAACCATTATACCAACTTTCTAATTCTTTAAAACTAATATTTTTATTTTTATCACAAAGCTTCATAACTTCATCTTCTGTAAATCCAAAATACTCATCAAAGGTTCTATCTTTTAAAAATGTAAACTCATCAAACATATTAAGTGCCGAACCACTAGAATACTTCTTTATAGGAAGAACACCTGTCATATATACTAAAGCTACATAAGGCTGATCCTTTAAAAGATTTCTTAAAAACTCTAAAAAATCATTCTGATTTTCTTCAAAAAGATTGTTAGTGAAAATATAATCCCACTCATCTAAAACAAAAATAAATTTTTCTTGAGATTTTTCAATAATCCTCTTAAGACTGTCGCTATTACATATATGTTTTATATCAAAAGAGTCTACTAACTCTTTTTTTAATTCATTTAATATATTATTTATATACTCTTCATAGGTTTTCATATTATCAGGGATTTCATTGAAGGATATATTTATCACATTATACTTATTTAAATGTTCAAGATAAGTTTCTGATTTACTTATATTAAGAGTATCAAAAATTTCTTTTGAATCTACTGCCTTAGAATAATATGCTCCTACCATGTTAAGAGCACTAGATTTACCAAACCTTCTTGGTCTAGTTACACATACATACTTATCAGAAGTTTCTATAACTTCACTTAACTTCTCGATAAGTAAAGATTTATCCACAAAGTATTTACTTCTGTATAGGTTTTTATAATTTTCTAAAGGCTTATTAGCATTTAAATATATTGACATCTCTTCTCCTCCTTTCCAATTACTCTTTTTCATTATCTTGCATAAAAAATTGTAATAATATATTTTATTTAAAGGTTAGCATCCTTCCAGAACCCAATTTTAGAAAACATTTAATCACCAAAAATATCGTATAGTCTTTTCTCTTCATTCTTCTTAAGATATTCCTGCCTATAAAACCACTATTACATTTATTATAGCATAAGCCCATGATTCTTTTAATATCATTGGCTTATTTCTTAATATTTAATCATATTCTATTCATTTTGGTTGTCCATGTATATGCTTCACCGTAACAGGTATAACGTAGACTTTTTTACTCAATACATTCTAATAGAATGCGGCATTTATCTGCTCCAACTGCTTCTTTGCCAGCCTATACCAATGTCCTCGGGAATTAGAATTCACTTTTTTACCCAGAAATCGCAGAATAATAAATAGACTCATAAGCTCCGTAGCATATAAATCCTCATCCGTCATATGAGCTATTTGACAATATCCTTCCAACAGATACGAGTAAGCTGTTCTTTCCTGATAAAAGCCAATAAATGTAGCAAGGTCAAACAGACGATTATTGCCACGTATTTCGCCAAAATCAATTATGCCACTATATCTGTTTGCTGAATGAAAAATGTGAGATATATCAAAATCTCCATGTACAAGAACTGCATTCTGTACTTTGAGTATTTGCTGCGCAGCCCTCATTAGGTCGGTTATTCTTATTACATCTACATCTGCAAAAGGATATTGGCTGAGAGTTTTTAAGTCATTATTGAGGTATTCACTAAAATATTCATCAAAGCTATGCTTTTCTCCCTTAAGTGTGTTATAGGAGCTTCTATCAATCCAACCAAAGCCCTCCACTGGTATACTATGTATTATAGCAAGTTGTTGACCTGCTTCGTGCAATATTTCATGTAAATTTGTTTGTGGCATATCATCTTCAAGACAATTACCCTTAACCTCTTCCAATAACATAACAGAGAGTGCCGTTTGTTCATTTTTATGCTCAAATCCAATTACTCGTGGTACTCTTACACCTGCAGTATACAAAGTATTATGTACCAATACTTCGGCTGCAAAACTAACATCCTCTGGTAAAAAACGCATATAATATGTTCCAGAGTTTGTTATTACACGATACACATATGTGGATGTACCTTTTGGAACTCGTTCTACGGTTATAATGTTCTTTAAATATCTTTTAGCGACTATTTTTACAACTTCAGATTCCGGTGCATTATTATTCATATATCAATTTCCCCCTAACAATAATATAATAATATAATTATTACATAACTAATTAACAACTTAAAGGTACAAATTGATTATATGTAATGATTATGCTTGTTTAGTTGTTAAAAAAAAATAGTTGTTAGTTGCTCCTTATTTGTTTTGTGTCCTTCCAGCGATAGATCCACTTTCTTGTCTAGCTCTTCCAGTTTAATTTCAATTTTTGCAGTTCTATTTTTCAAATCTTTAACATCTGACTTTAATTCTTTAATATGGGACTTCACGTCCTTTTTACCGTAACGCTATATATTATCACAAGGCAATATTTCCCGTTTTTAACAAAATGCAAATAATACGTAAGACTACTATTTTGTGGCTGTTATGACGTGATTTAAGAAGATGACGCAACAAAAAATATCACACTTTTGCTATTGAATAATGTGATATTTAACCTGCTATTCTTTATTAATTTGTACAATTGCTATGTTTTTCATTATTTAAATTGAATTCATCCAAATATCTCTTTCCTATATTATTTTCTATTATTGATATTTTTTCAATAAGTATATCGAATGGAAAAAAATTCTTTCTTAAATCATCTAGTATTGGTTTAGTCATCTCTCTTTTAATTTTTATTCCTATTGCACTATGTGGAATCCAATTATTGGGCAGGCAATTTACATTCACATTTTTAACTACATCTAAAAAGTAACTATGAAAATCCTTATAAATTCGTTGTAAATCAGTAATTATATTAGGTTTAAGATAAATTACATCTGGATTAAGGTCAAAAGTTGAAATACTATCAAGAGTAATTTGAAATTTATCAGTGTTAATCGCAAATTCATGCAATTTCTCACAAAATATTTCTATATCAGTACTTCTAAAGGAAGATAATGTTATATGTGGCTTTAAATCTGATTTAAATAAATTATCATTACCTCCATTTTGACTAATACATCATATGAATAGATTTGTATTCGGATTACGAATCAAGTGTTGCACTCATAATATGTCTAACAATTCGCTTAAGCTTGCAATTTCTGTATGTGGAAGGTATTCATCTGTCTTGGGATTCTGCATTCCACCAAAACCTTGCTTAATCCATATTGTTTTCATGCCAATGTTTTTTGCTGGAAATATATCATTATCCAAACGGTCTCCAACCATAACTGTTTCAGAAGCGTTGTATCCTGATTTCTCAACAGCTATTTGAAAGAGTCTGATATCGGGTTTCATAATTTGATAATCCCACGATGAGATTATAAGTAAATATCCCCGTTTTCGCTCTCCAAAGCACATACCACGTGGTGTGCATATACAAATGGTGATACCTCTTCCGGATGGTATTCTTTGAAATCGGCTAAATTTTCTAAATTCAATATTCATAACTAATTCCTCGTAAAATTAGAATTTGCCAATACCTTTGCTATAGCTTTCTAGCTTTGAAGCATACCGAAATTGGAAGCATTCTTGCCTTTATAGCCTTATCACTATCGTCTTCAACGGATTCCATAATTTTCTTATCTGTTTCCTCAATCATTTGTTCAATAACAAAGCCTGCCCTAGCTAATGCATTTATGTATGTTGATATTTTCCGGTTGCAAATAACAATCTCGCTATCATGAACGGGCATTGTAAAATACGATTCATCAAAATAGCTCCTATTAAAAATCAATTGATTGTTCTCTATAATATCTTTTCGTTGATTGCAAGACCACCCCACACAATAATTCAAAGTATGATGCCAACTAAATATAAATATGCCATCCTTTTTCAGATACGAAGCTATTTTGTTAAATGTGCCTTGCAAATCTGTTGTCCAGCCAATTCCATATATTGAATATACATAATCAAAATAATTCGTTGGAATATTAAGTTCTGATTCCATAGGTGCACATATAAACTTTGCTGTGTATCCATTTTCTTTCAAATATACTTTTGCATTTTCAATTTGCTTATGTGATAAATCCACTCCCCATAATTCAGCAGCATTTCTATCTGCATGGTATTTTAATGAATGGCCGCTCCCACAACAAATTTCTAACATTTTTTTGCCTGATACATCTCCAAATAAGTGTAAGTCATCTTCCGTTACAAATTTTACCCCATATGTAGGAAGTGCAGTAGTTCCAAACCACAAATCCGCATTTGTATTCCAATATATTTTATTATTTTGTATAATATCTTTATTTCCCATGTAATGACTCCTCCTTTATAAATTACTAATTTGTCTGTTGCTTGTATAAATAATCTATACTACACATTTTCTTACTGGGGTTTTAAAAGAACATTGCAAAGCAAAAAAACTTCTGCTATTATTCTATGTTAGTATAATTTCATAATCCAAACCCAATCATTTTCATCTTTATGACGCTCATACATAATTTCATTTATGCCTTCATTATCAAATACTTTTAATAAGTCCATAAAATCATCTACAATAGGGTAACTTTGTAGGGATTCACGTTCTATCCAAAACATTTCGCCCTCTTCAGAAGAAACTAATTTTCCATCAAATTGGTTAGTCTTAAAAAGTAACACAATGTAGCGTTCATCATCTTCAGTTTGAAATTGTTTTATTCCACAAATTTGAGGATTATGTATGGTTAGCCCTGTTTATTCCAGCATTCCCTCTTTATTCCTTGAACAAATGACTCTTCTTTTTCAATATGCCCACCAGGAAAAGTGATGCCACGCCAATCTTCTTTTACTCTGTTTTGTAACAATAGTTTATTATCATCATAAATCATACAAAGTGCTGTAACAATTGCCTTTTCATTTCTTGACATATCCCCTCACACCCCACAAATTAAAATAATCATTAGTCCGTACTTAATTACGATTCCCACTTAACTTTTAAGAATATTATACCATCAAATACTATTTTTACAAACCTATAACCGTCACAATAAGTAGGTTTTTTTGCATTATTTGATGTTACAAAACTATTAATTCTATATTTTGTGACATCACAAAAGTAGACTTATCTATAGTGAATTTTACGAAAGTTAGAAAAAATAACTGGAACAAAAGCAGATAGACCAGAATTAAATAGACTACTAGACAAACTAAGGAAAAATGATGTTATATTAGTAGCAGGTCTTACGAGACTAAGTAGAAGTACAAAGGAAGGCTTGTAAGCAGCAAGAGCACGGGGAAGAAAGTGTGGCAGAAAACCTAAACTTGATTATAATAAGAAAAAAGCAATATATGAATTGTATCAGCAGAAGAAAACTACTTTAAAAGACATATGTAATATGTTTGATATAACCAAGCCAACTTTATACAAAGTAATAGAAGAAATCAGTAATAACTGTAGTACTGAAAATTCCCATAAAAAATAGTAATTTCATGGAATATAGTGGTATAATTAAATTACAATTACGTGAAAATTGTAAAATATGACAAATTAAATATTATTTAATAACATGAGGAAAATATGGATTTGGAGTATTTGGTATTAACAGGTTCATTGAGAGTTTTTAAAGATTTCTCTTTCTTTAATTTTAGTTTTGATTTTGAATATGATTTCAACAATGATAACTTCAAAATATAAAAAGAAAAATACAACATTGAGCAAGTAGCAGGGAATGGTGATGAACTTTCAAAAGTTTTGAATTTATTAAGATGGTGTTTACTTTATTTTAAGTCAATGCTAAAAAATATTTTCGGTTCAGATTTGCTTAAAAATCAAGTAACGGTATATTGTACACCAATTGGATTCGATGTATATGAAAGAGAGGTAGCATATTGCCAATATGCAATAAATAATGTTGAAGAACATCTGGCTGATGATTGGAAAAAAGAATTGAATAACTTTATTGAACAACGAAACAAAAATATCATGTCAAATCAGCAATTTTTTTAAATTCTATAAATACAGGCCAAGTACAGATGTTTCGGAATCTTCTTATCTTGCGTCACAAGTGTAAATTATGGGAAAGTAAAGGTTATTTATAATACATAGACAGATAGTAAATTTGTAGTGGAGATTAGTTATATGTTGCAGGGAGGAAGATTGTTTGGAACGTATTTTAATTATAGGTGGGAATGGATGCGGAAAAACGACATTGGCGGAAACATTAGGTAGTAAATTGGAACTTCCTTTAATTCACCTTGATATGCTATATTGGAGAGATAATTGGGAAAATGCTTCAAAAGATGAATTTGATGACTTGTTACTGAAAGAACTTTCAAAACCAAAATGGATTATAGACGGAAATATGAATCGTACAATACCCCTTAGACTAAAGTATTGTGATACTGTGATTTATATGGATTTCTCACGCACTATATGCGTTTATGGGGCTATAAAGAGAGTTGTAAAAAATTATGGCAAAAGCCGCCTTGATATGGGTGGGTATTGCCCTGAAAAATTTGATAAAGAAAAGATTGAGTTTATAAAGTCTATTTGGAAGCATGATAAGGCAAATAGAAAACGGTTTTATGATATGCTTAATAATGAAAGCACTGTAAATAAAATAGTTTTGAAAAATCGTAGGCAAGTAAATATGTTTTTGCGAAGATTATGAGAATACTACGAAGCATAACAAATTTCCAGTTCAAGGTTGAGTATTATAAATAGTAAATTTGTGTGGTAATAATGACTTCTCTAAGAGTTTTTTGCATTGGTATACCTAAAGCAAGATTGGTAGGCGTATTTAATACATTATTTTTTGGACTTGGATTACTACAATTTATAGTAATGTTAAAATATAGTTCGACATATGAAAACAAAAAATGACATGAAAATTTGAAAAGGTATAAATTATCCTACATATTATTAATACTTCAAGATGCTTCAGTTCGAAGGGGACTTTTCTAAGGCAAGCGACATCTTGAAGTTATCTGAAGTATTAATAAGTTAGGACTAAGTTTTTTTAATTTGGGAGGCAAAATGTAGAAATATATAATATTTAATGGTAAAATTTATTATACAAGGCTAAAAATCGCTTTAAGATTTATGATAAATTTCATGATATAGGGAAAAGATGCTTTGTCTGTGGCAGATGACCTTGATGAAAATGTCCTGAATATTGTGGAGGAATATATTATTGAAAAAGAGATAAATAATTGTTGTACAGGTTACATCAAAACGGGAAATTATGTGCCTTAACTAAAAAAAGATGAATAAAATATTATTTATATGATAATGGAGGTTACCAATGAAACATTTAGGAACTGTACAAATAGAAACAGATAGATTGATATTGCGTAAGTTTTATGAATCAGATTTACAGGCATTGTATAACAATTGGGCAAATGACTCAGAAGTAACAAAATTCTTGACTTGGACGCCACATACAACTCTTGAAGACACAGAAAGTATATTATTAGATTGGATTCATAATTATTCTGACGATAAGTTTTATCAGTGGGCAATTGTATTAAAAGAAAACGGGAATGAACCCATTGGTACTATCAGCGTTGTTCATCTAAATGAAGAAATTCATATGGTTCATATTGGATATTGTATAGGAAAAATATGGTGGCATAAAGGAATAACCTCTGAGGCATTTAAGGGAATAATTCCGTTTTTTATTGAAAAGGTAGGAGTTAAACGTATTGAATCTCGTCATGATCCGAGAAATCCTAATTCAGGTAAAGTGATGTTAAAATGTGGTTTACAGTATGAAGGAACATTACGTAATGCTGATATCAATAACCAAGGAATTTGTGATGCTGCCATGTATGCACTTCTAGCAGAAGATTATTATAATGCAAAATGAGTAAAATCTTACTTATTGTTTTTAATACTATTTGTATATTGTTAAATAATAATAAAGTATGATGTAACAATTAATTCAATGAGGTGTGAAATGAAAATTAAATTATTTGAAGAAAAATATAGAGATGATATGATATTTATGATTTTAGAAGCAAAAAACGCATTGGGCAGAATACCTCGATTAAATGAAGACTTACTTGACATTATCGGTAATTATATTTTAACTGGGAATATGTTTTGGATAGCAATAGATGATAATGATAGGGTTATAGGAAGCATTGGGACTAAAATAGTTTCTAAAAATGAAATGTGGTTAAAAAGGCTCTATGTTAAATCTACAATGAAAAGACAAGGAATAGGTAAAAAACTTTATGAAAATGCGGAAGAATTTGCTATACAGAAAGGTATCCATAAGATATATACGAGGTTTTCATCTGATTATATTGAAGCACAAAAGTTTTATCCATCAATTGGATTTTTAGAAATAGCACCTTATGAAATGGTAAAGCATTTAAAATAAATTTTTAGATTGCTTCGGATTTTTCCAATGTTGCGATGCAATGAAGAAATGCTAAGAGTGATTACTTGTATAGTGCACAGACAAATAGTAATTTTGCGAGGAATTAGTTATGAATATTGAATTTAGAAAATTTAGTGAATTTCAAAGAGGAATTATGTTTGAACTGCTCAAAGATGGTTATTCTTTTGAAAGCAGATATGAAAGAGATTGGATAACAAACTGGAAGGAAGCAGATGATTTTTTTTATGATAATTTACAAATAGCGGATGAATGCGGTTTTATAACAACATTGAATGATATTCCAATAGGTTTTATATGTTGGGACCCAAGAAAAATGCCTGAATACATAGAAATTGGTCATAATTGTATTTCAACGAAATATAAAGGAAATAAGTACGGAAAAATACAGTTGCAAGAAGCAGTTAATCGAATAACTAAAAAGAATATTAAAAAGATTATAGTTACAACCGATGAACAATTATTGCCTGCACAAAAGAATTATGTGGGCATTGGTTTTAAATTTGTACAAAAGCGTGAAAACGAATGGAATGCAGAATATGCTGGAAAATCCATAGATTATGAAATGATATTGTAAAGAGAAAAATTATAATTTATATAACAACATTTTGAGAAAATATTTATATATCATAATATAGGAGGAATATTATTGTGAAAGAACTATCTGAAATGACATTAGAAGAGTTGCGGCAGTTATTTCCTATTATACTTAAAGAACATAGCTCTGATTATAAAGTTTGGTATGAGATAGAAAAAAGAAAATTAATTGAGAAATTTGGAGGATTAATATTAAGGATAAATCATATTGGAAGTACGTCTGTAGAAGGACTAATAGCAAAGCCAACAGTTGATATATTAATAGAAATTTCTCCAGATAGTAATATTGATAAAGTAAAAGAGAAACTTTTATCTATGGACTGGCTATTAATGAATTCAGCAATTTCTCCTAAATTTAAACAAACCTATAATAAAGGGTATACTAAAATGGGGTTTGCAGAGAAAGTGTACCATTTACATGTTAGATATTTGGATGATTGGAATGAACTGTATTTTAGAGATTACTTAATTGAATATCCAGAAGTAGCAAAAGAGTATGGTAAATTAAAACTTGAACTTGGGAAAAGGTTTGAACATGATAGAGATGGATATACAGAGGCAAAGAGTGATTTTATTTTAAGTGTTACTGATAAAGCAAGAAAAAAATATAGAAATAGATATGCTTAACAAATTCCAATTTGTCGCTGAGTTAATTCATAAATTTCTTAAAAGACGTATCAACCATTGATGCGTCTTTTTTTCGTTTACATTAATTTACATATTTTATTCATAGTGATATGCTCGCTATTATTATCATAAAAAAGTGAAATAAGTTTTCGATATATGGATTTCTAAGCCACCCTACATAATCTTGTAAATTACCTAATGTTATTTTTTATAAATCCAACTCCTTTTCTTTTAAAAAAGAATGATACTGCTTTAAAACATAGCAATATGTCTTTATTGTATTAACTCTCTTACCAATAGTATCTAAATACTTAATATATTTCACTACTGATAATACAGGTGTCGCTCCTCTCAGAACCGGACGTGCACAATTAAGGCATCCGGCTCCCCATATGAAGCTATTTACACATAAATATCCATGACATTATTAGTTTGCAAAAATGGTGCTTAATGGTATAATTTTTCTAGTGATTAAGTCGCAATGCTATAAATTTTTCTTTTATAAGAGCACCTTTCTTTATGTATTACCACCATAGTTATTGATGTAAAAAAGAGAGTTCTTGCTATTGATAGATGAAGGAATGGGGGTAGTTACAATTATGAGGAGTAGTACTTTAAATTTGTTTTTAAAAGATGCTTTAAAAAATCTTAGAAAAAATTCTACTAGTAGCATTTCTACCATTACTACAGTAATGGCAACGTTATTTGTTTTAGGAATATTTTTGCTATTCATGTTGAATCTCAAGATAGGAATTATTGGCGTTGGGACCAAGGCTGAAATACAGGTGAATTTAAAGTATGATATAAAGATCACGGATCAAAAAAATATATATAATAAAATAAAAGCCGCAAATAGTGTAACTTTTTTCACTTTACGCAATGATACTCCACTATCAGCAGCGTATATAATTGAAGTGAATGGACCGAATGCTATACCTAAAATAATTTCTCAAATTAAGGGATTACAAGGTATAAATAAAATTAATGTTGTACAAACTGTTCAGAGGGATGCTCCATCAATTGCTGAAAAGATTCAATGGGTAGGAGTGATACTTTTCCCAATACTCATGGTAGCATCATTTTTTTTAATTAAAAGTACACTAAAACTTTCTATATATCCAAGACGTAATGAAATTAGTATAATGCAATATATTGGTGCAACAGATTGGTTTATTAGATGGCTTTTTATTTTTGAGGGAATAATAACTGGACTTTTAGGAGCAGTGTCCGCAGTAATAGCAATTTATTTAGTTTATAGTTTTATATATAGATATTATTTGGTAACAGCGCTCATTAGTTTTATAGATCCGTCATTTATATTAACAACTATATCATTGAGTTTTATACTTATTGGTATAATTATAGATGTTATAGGAAGTATCTTTGTTATAAGAAAGTACTTAATAGTTTAAAAGTAAAAATGCTCTTTTTATAACAGTGTCAATACTGTTGATCCTTTTAGAGTTTACATTTCCAAGTTTCAAAGATGCAGCAACCATTCGTGTAAAAAAACAGCCACAAGACAGTATTCCCCATTTTCGATGAAATGTAAATCAAAAATAAGACTACTATTTTGTGGCTGTTATGACGTGATTTAAGAAGAATGTGAATCATTTTTTATCTAATAATTATCATTTGTTGGAATAGTATACTATTAAATTCTAAAAATCATTAAATAGTTCTCTAATTTAACAAAACAAACAGCATGGACAGCGAAGTTACACTATTAGCTATAACATGTGCAATAATTGAGAACCTAATATTTTTTGTTTTCATAACCCAGTAATATAATGGAATCATCATAAGAACACGACTTAAAAAATGCCATGGACTGAAAAAGTGATAAAGGGAAAAAAGTACTGCATTCGCAATGATAGCTTTGTTTTGTGGCAAATCAATTCGTGGTAGTAGATATCCACGAAAATAGATTTCTTCCACAAGAGGGGCTATTAAACCATTTAAAAATAAACTCGCAAGGCATATAATAACAAGCTTATTATGAGATATAACAGATATATGATTATTGCCAAGCATATATTCTGTTGGTATAAACGAGAAAAACGTGTCACGTAAACCATTTTCAAATGGAGTAAGCAAGTTATTAATCAGAATTGCCCAAACAGCCATAATAGGAATAAAGATAAAATAATTTTTTATACTTGATTTTTCCAAATAAGGCAGCTGAGTAATTATTTTGTATGTTCCTGTTTTCTTTTTAGTTACATAAATTAACACACCTAGTTCTATAGGGACTAATGCAAATACAATAGCCATAAGATTTGCCATATCATTAGTGAATCCACGATTAACAAAAAAAGGTGTAAAAGCAAATGTTATGGTAGCTATAAAAACACCAGGAAAAAGGTGTAATATAATTGATTTATAAAGTGCATGTTTAGTAAATTTTTCAAGCATTATTTTGTCTCCTACTCCGCATATATTTTTATCTTATATTAATAAATTTTTGTTCGCAATTTTTTACTGGTGCGGCCTATCACTGTTATTAGCAAGCAACTTATACCACCCATCGAAAGCCAGTATTTTCATCCTACAAATTAGGGAGAATATCGCTCCACATTGCACGCAAGATATCCTTGTGTTCGGTTTCGTTGTGAGAAGTGACCGTAATAACGCTCTCAGATAACTCTTTGCATCATCTTTTTTTGTTATTTGTAATTGATAACAAAAGCGGGAGGCGCAGAGATGCGTGTGAAATAAAAAAAAATAGTTATTAGTTGCTCCGTATTTGTTTTGTGTCCTTCCAGCGATAGATCCACTTTCTTGTCTAGTTCTTCCAGTTTAATTTCAATTTTTGCAGTTCTATTTTTCAAATCTTTAACATCTGACTTTAATTCTTTAATATCGGACTTCACGTCCTTTTTACCGTAGCGCCATATATTACCACAATACATTATTTCCCATTTTTGATAAAATGCAAATTACAAATAAGACTACTATTTTGTGGCTGTTATGACGTGATTTATGAAGAATACCCAGTAACTAATAAATATTCTTGCTTATTTTACACTTACTATCTTTACTCAATAATAGCATTAATCAACTTAGCAACAGTCTTTTTTATCTCATTTTCATTCCATCCCAAATTCCAACCACTTTCATCAAATCCGTCTGAGATTATATAAATGCCAGTTGCTTTTCTTCCATGGTATTTTGAAACAGCAAATAATCCAACACCTTCCATTTCGACACATAAGGCATTTTTTTCTCTGTAATCTAAAATATCGCCCCATGTCTCACGATATCCAGCATCTGTAGTCCAATGTAAGCCTTGAAGAATATTCAACCCTTTATTTATCAACATTACTTTTATTTCTGTTGTAATGGTGCTGTCAGAATATATTATTTCTTCATCATATCCATAAAGTCTGGCTACGGCTGTATCATTATATGCCCCATCAGTAATTACTACTTGACCAATTGATAGACCGCTCTTAATGCCCCCTGCAAAACCTATGTGAATCAATTCATTAACTCCACCCGCAATTAAATCTTCTGCCTGTGTTGCGATTGCAGGTGAACACATAACTGCTTTTACAAAGCCAATATTTTCATTGCTGTTAAAAACATATAAATCTCCGCCAAGAGGATACATAAACTTACCTACATTGCGATTTATCATTTCATCATATAAAGTATCTGCAAGTAAAAAAACTCTTTGGGGAATTTTTACTTTTTCAATATCTATTCCTCTATTTTTCAATTCTATCTTTATCAACTTTTTGGGGTCTGTCATAACGTGATTCCTATCCATAATTAACCTCCCTCATTACATTCATTACTTCGCATTTTTTCACTCTTGCGTCACAAGATAAGAATATTCCGAATTTAATTCAACAAATAAAGAACTCAAATATACTTAAACCCGAATTATTCATGAAGTCAAATTCTATAAGTATTTTTATTAAAAAACTCATAGAATTTGACTTTGCATATTTTTTTGAGTTAAAAATCTTTTTTTTGATACGAAAATCTATGAAAAATCAATAATACAAAGTTTAAATGTTAAGTATCTTGCACCCTTTACTATTTTAGCTGCAATTTTAATTAACTTTGTACGAATGGTTTCAATTGTCATAGCCTTCATAGATGT
>Ga0255360_1000054_pt1 | contig 34299 bp, 28 predicted proteins | sample GFST50metaG_FD_186004 | JGI IMG/M metagenome (GOLD analysis project Ga0255360, IMG submission 186004) | Peat soil microbial communities from Stordalen Mire, Sweden - G.F.S.T50 | ecosystem: Environmental > Terrestrial > Soil > Wetlands > Peat | place: Sweden: Norrbotten County, Stordalen Mire... | reverse complement strand
AATGTAACAGCAGAATATGTAGACAGAATAAGCAAAGGAGATATACCACCAAAGATAACAGACACATATTTAGGAGATTTTAATGAAATAAAGAACAACTTAAATAATTGCGTAGATGTAATGGGTGGTTTATTAACAGAAACAAATAAACTTATAAAAGCAACACAAGAAGGAAAATTAGATACAAGAGGAAACGCAGCAGACTTTGCAGGAGACTGGGGAACATTAGTAGGTGGAGTAAATAACTTAATAGATGCCTTTGTAGGTCCAATCAATGTAACAGCAGAATATGTAGACAGAATAAGCAAAGGAGATATACCACCAAAGATAACAGACACATATTTAGGAGATTTTAATGAAATAAAGAACAACTTAAATAATTGCGTAGATGTAATGGGTGGTTTATTAACAGAAACAAATAAACTTATAAAAGCAACGCAAGAAGGGAAATTAGATACAAGAGGAAACGCAGCAGACTTTGCTGGAGGCTGGGGAGAATTAGTTAGTGGAGTAAATGATTTAATTGAAGCTGTGGTAAACCCTATTAAAGAAGTAACTATTATCATGAATGAAATTTCACAAGGAAATTTAGATGTTTCTGTTAATGGAGATTATAAAGGAGAATTTTTAGTATTATCTAAAGCTGTTAATAGTACAGCTAGTGATTTAAAACAAGTTGTTGGAGAAATATCTAATGTTATAGGACAAATATCAGTTGGAAATCTTGCTATTGAACATGTTACACAATTCAAAGGCGATTTTGTAAGTATTTCCAATTCATTGAATGAAATAATAGGCTCATTAAATGAGGTGCTTGGTGAAATAAATACTGCTTCAGAGCAAGTATCAACAGGATCCAGTCAAGTTTCAGATGGAAGTCAGTTATTATCCCAAGGAGCTACTCAGCAAGCAAGTGCTATAGAGGAACTGACAGCGTCTATAACAGAAGTTGCAGCCCAAACTAGGGAAAATGCTGCTAATTCGGATCAAGCAAATGAACTTGCTAATAATGTAAAGAAAAATGCAGAACAAGGCAACAAGCATATGGAAGAAATGCTAAAAGCTATGAGTGAGATAAATGAATCTTCTGCTAATATTTCAAAAATAATTAAGGTTATAGATGAGATAGCTTTTCAAACAAATATACTTGCGCTTAATGCAGCAGTTGAAGCAGCTAGAGCAGGTCAACATGGGAAAGGTTTCGCAGTAGTTGCTCAAGAAGTAAGAAATCTTGCAGCAAGAAGTGCAAACGCAGCAAAAGAAACTACTGCACTTATTGAAGGTTCAATAAAGAAATCAGACATAGGAACAGATATAGCAAATAATACAGCAAAAGCTTTATATGAAATAGTTGATGGTGTTTCCAAAGCTGCAACCATTATAGCAGAAATTGCTGCATCTTCCAATGAACAGGCCACTGGTATTTCACAGATAAATTTAGGAATCGAGCAGGTTTCACAGGTTGTTCAGACAAATTCAACAACGGCGGAAGAAAGTGCAGCAGCTAGTGAAGAACTTTCAAGCCAGGCAGAACTTCTCAAAAATATGGTTTCTAAGTTTAAGCTCAAGAATAGTAATGTGAGTTTATTTGATAAAGAAACAAAGGCATATAAAAAGGAACAACCTTATAATAAAGAACAGGATTCGTATTTTAACAAAACAGCAGAAATATCAAGGAAACCTAAGATTTTATTAAGTGATCAAGAGTTTGGTAAATACTAAATTATTAACAGATGAAAAAGGAAACTTAAAGTTGAAAAGAATGATTAATTTACAATATCATTAAAACTACAGTTGGTATGGTTAATGCTAATAAAGTTTAAAAAATTTGGCTATAATAAAAATATTTCAAGGCAAGATGAATAATGATAATATTAAAATGAAGTTATTTTTTAAGAATGGATGTGTGATTATGAAGTTAATGAAAGCAATTCAAGTAAGTGCTCCGGGGGGAGATTTTGAACTTGTGCAAAGGGAAATTCCAGAACCAAGAGAAGGACAGGTAAGAATTCAAGTTCTAGCTTGTGGTGTTTGCCATGGAGATGCTATAGTTAAGGAAGGAAGTTCCTTTGCTAATATTAAATACCCCCGCATTCCTGGTCATGAGGTAATTGGAATTATTGATAAATTGGGAACAAGTGTTAGTGGATTTGAAATTGGTCAACGTGTTGGAGTAGGCTGGCCAGCAGGCATAAATTATGATGGAGGTTTTGCAGAATATATGGTCACTTGGGCAGAAGAGTTAATTCTCATACCGAATGAACTAGATGACATTGAAGGTGCTCCTTTGCTTTGTGCAGGGGCGACAACATTTGATGCTTTACGAAATTCAGGCGCTAATCCAGGAGATGTAGTAGCCGTTCAAGGGATTGGAGGACTAGGACATTTGGCAATACAGTATGCTAAAAGAATGGGTTTTAAAACTGTAGCTATTTCAAGAAATACAGATAAAAAAGAGTTGGCTTGCAAATTAGGAGCTCAAGTATTTATTGATACTCAAAGTGATGATGTGGTTCAAGAACTTCAAAAATTAGGTGGGGCAAAAGTTATTTTAGTGACTGCACCTGATAATAAAGCTACTACTCAACTTATTAATGGTCTTGGTTTTGATGGTAAATTGTTAATTGTTGCAGGTGTAAATGGACCAATTCAAGTTTTTGGTGGGCAATTGTTGCATGGAAGACGTAGTATCCAAGGCTGGGTAGCTAGTGGCTCTAATGTAAGAAAAGATACAATTAATTTCAGCTTACTTACAAAAGTTCAGCCCATAGTTGAAACATTTTCACTAGAACAAGTAACAGTGGCTTATGAAAGAATGATGAATGCAAAAGTTCGCTTTAGAGCAGTTTTGACAATGGGAATGTCAATAAAGTAAAAAAAATAAACATGGTGGCTTACATAGGGAGAATGAACAACAACGGATTGATCAGTTAGTCAAATAAATAGTTTTTTTGATAACTTAAATCTTCTTTATGAAAATAAGAGCTTGAACTGTAATTAGTTCAGGTTCTTATTTTTTTTACATTTTGCCCAAAGACAATTAACTAATTTTAAAATAAATAATCACATTAGACGCAACACTATTATTGTTTGCAAATATATAGACGAAAATATAATTATGTTGTAATATAATTATGAAAGTTAATTATATTAACGAAAGGGTGAAACAATTATGGATGATAAAGCAAATGAATTATTTTGGAATTGTAACATAAATGAAGTGAAAAGTGGACTTATAGAGGAGGAGAAAGAGTTTAAATGTATAATATGTGAAGAAGCTTATGAAAAGGGACGCATCTATGAGATAAATTCAGCCTTGTATGATGCAAAAAGAGCAACAGAGAAACACATAGAAGAAACACATGGCTCGATTTTAGAATATTTACTTGATATGAATTCTACATTTACTGGAATATCAGAGGTTCAAAGAGGAGTATTAAAATTAATATCACAGGGGTTATCAGATAAGGAAATAGCAAAAAGATTAAAGGTTGCAGATTCTACTATAAGAAATCATAGATATAAGCTAAGAGAAAAAGAAAAACAAGCAAAGTTTTTTTTGAGTATTATGGAGTTACTATCAGAAAATGCAAATAAAAATATTAATAAGCTAGAGAATGAAACATTATTAGATGCACATAAGAGTGCTACCACTATAGATGATAGATACAATATAACGGATAAAGAAAAATTGAGTACAATAAAAACACATATGGATGAAAACGGAGCACTTAGGAGTTATCCAGTTAAGGAGAAGAAGAAAATAATAGTGCTACAAGAAATAGTGAAAAACTTCACTAAGGGGAAAAGATACTCTGAAAAGGAGATAAACAACATATTAAAAAGAATCTACGAGGACTATGCAAGCATAAGAAGGGCTTTAATAGAATATGGATTTTTTGAAAGAACAGATGATTGTAGCAGCTACTGGGTAAAGGAGTAGGTAGAAAAATGCACAAAAAATAATAGTTTAATGGTATTCCCACATATAAAAAAACGACGTACTTAAAACTTAGAATGCAAGCCATTGTATAATTGGGTTAAAACAAATAAACAGAATAATGTATTTTTTCTTTAAAGTAGAAATATATGGTAAAAACAAAATAAAATATAGTATACTAATGGTATGAAAAGCTAAAAATTTTAAGATTGAGAAGTAAGTTCTTGTTATTATAATATATAATAGTAATCCTATTAGGTAACCGGACTGAAGCTATAATAACTGGAACAAATAACAGGTTGAACAAAATATATAGAAAGTGGGTAAATATCGTTGAAAAAAGATATGAAAACAGATCAAGAAATGAAAAAAGATATAGCTTGTAAAATAGTTGAATTCTGGAATATAGTTGAATTTTTGAGTCAGGAATCATTTCCGCAAAATACAAAAGAAAATGGAAAGAAAGTTGAATATGTGAAAAAAGAACAACAAGGGAAATTGTCAAAAGAAGAAAAGAAAAGGAAAATTTCTAAGTTTACATTGTTCTATAATTTACCATTGGAATTTGAAACTTCAGAGATAATAGAAAGAGATAATATTTTTTACAAAAGATATCCTCTATGTAGTAGTGCTATTCATTTGTGTATAGGGAAAATAAAGAGAGAAATTTTGATTAAGAATCTATATAAATATTTAAAATTAGATGATAATAGACCAGAAGAAGATACTAACAAAATTTGTCTTATCGGACTGAAAGTAGATAAAGATGGTGTATATGAGGAAAATAGTTTTAGAATATCTCCGTTGCTATGGGGGATTTATAAATGTTATGAGTTGGATGGAAAATTTGACGGAATTATATCAAGTAAAAATTATTATAATGATATTAAAATAATTGAAGAGAAGATTAGCAAGATAGAACCGTTGAAGAAATCAAATATTCAGGATTTATATAAATATGTTTTAGATAAATATATTAAGCCCATATGTGGAGAATTCATAGAACCAAAATTAGAAGGGAATTTTATTTATACGAGATATGATAGTGAAAAAACATTTAATAGAGAAGATGATAAAGCTGAGGACATTAGTGAACTTGTAAAGGGTTTTTATACAGATGATTTAGAGATGGTAAAAGAATTTCTTAAACATAATGATGATAGTAATATGTATTTAGATATAGTTGATTATATATTAGGTGCCTATTGTAAATACTATGATGAAGATAAAATGATGGATGTTGGAAATCGTGTAGATATACGTAATAGTAAAATACATATTGAAAAATCGTTATATGCTGATAAAGCACCTTATGGTAAATGGCCCTCAAAATTTAACCCCGCATTAATGCAGCAAATTGCTATAAATATTAGTATTAGTGAAGCTGATGAAAATAGAAAAATATTTTCTGTTAATGGTCCTCCGGGAACAGGAAAAACAACACTATTAAAAGAAATTATTGCATCTAATATTGTTAAACGTGCAAAATTTATGTGCAAGTATGAAAAAGCTGATGATGCATTTGAGGCTCGCTACTTTGAGCATGGAAATTTTGGAAGTAAAGGATATGACCAGTATTGCAATAAATACTATGCTTTTAAAGATGAAAGTTTATCTGATTTCAGTATGCTTGTAGCTTCGTGTAATAATGCAGCTGTAGAAAACATTACAAAGGAGCTCCCAGATGGGAAAGCACTTATTTCAAATCTTAAACCGGATAAGAAAGATAGAGAAGATGTTGCAAAAGGGTTATTAGAAATTGTGAACTTATTTGATACATCTAAAAATATAAATAAAGAATCGTACAAAACGTTTGTTAAGAATAAAGATGGTGAAAATAAAAAAATATTTATAGAGAAAAGTGATGTGTACTTTTCATGGTTAGCATATAAATTGATGTCCAAAAGTGATGAACCAGAAACTTCTTTAGATATAAATGAGTGGGGATTAGTTTCTGCACCTATGGGTAAATCATCAAATATAGGAAAGTATTGCTATAATGTTTTAAATGAAGTTATTGATAGTTTTTATTGGAACAATGAAATAGTTGAGAAACGTCACAACGGTTATATGAATGCAAAACAAGAATTTAGTAAGCAATTTTCAAAAGTTGAAGGTATGAAAAAAGAACTTGCAAAAATTAGTCGATTATCAGAATACTATAGAACTAGAGAAAATAGAAACGAAAAGTTGATGCAGGAAAATCAGAATGAGCTTAATAAGTTACAGACTGACATACAGAAGTATTTGAAAGGTGTACAAAGTCTTGAGAGTAAAAAAACTGATATCATTAAGGATAAATTAGTTCTAAAAAATAATGAAGAAAAATTAGCAGAATTATTCAAAATCCATGAGTGGAATTTTCAAAAGCTGAATAATAAGATTAAAGGTATTAAAGAAAACATTATCAGGAAAGAGGATTCTAGAAAGTGGTATGAGATTCTATTTGAAAAATGGATGCATACGGAGAGACTAAGGCAAATTGTACAATTAAGAGAAGAATTGAAAGTGACTAATACAGCTGCTGAAACAGCAAAAAATAAAAGTGAAAATAGTAGAAATAGACATATTGAAGCAGCAAGAGTAACAGATAAATGTGAAAAACAACTTGAGGTAATTTCTAATCAAATTAAAAAAGAAAAAGAATCTATTAATATATTGAGAGAAAGAATCAATGAAGAAAATAAATCAATAGAGAATATTAAAAATAGTATTTTAAATGATAGAAAAGAATTACAAGATACTTTAAGTGAGCATGGTAAGGATATGATGGTTATAAATAATAAGTTCTGGACTGATTTTGATAGTGATGATGAAGAAATTAGTACAAGTATACAGACTGCGAATCCATGGGTTACAGAAGAATATAACAGAGAAAGAGAAAAATTATTTTATCTTGCACTACAATTACATAAGGAATTCATTTTATCATCTAAGGCATGTAGAGATAATTTTAAAAACCTTGCCATGATGTGGAAGTATCGTGAAAATAGTAATCATAAATTATGTGTGTATAGTCAAGTTGACAGAAATAAATCATATAGACACTTAATAAATACATTATTTTTATTAACGCCAGTAATGTCCACAACATTTGCTTCAGTAGGACGGTTTTTAGGAAACATAAAAGAACAAGCAAGTTTAGGATTATTAATTGTTGATGAGGCAGGACAGGCTGCGCCACATGTTGCATTAGGTGCATTATGGAGATGCAAAAGGGCAATAGTGGTTGGAGATCCTAAACAGGTTGAGCCAGTTGTTACAGATGATGCAGATGCTATTAAGAAAGCATTTTCAGATAAAATCATTATACCTTACATGGATAAAACAATTTCAGTACAGGAATTTGCTGATAGAATTAACAGTTTTGGGTCATATATAAAAGATCCTATTAATATGGATGCACATCCTAAATGGATAGGTTGCCCTCTTATTGTGCATCGTAGGTGCATTAATCCAATGTTTGATATTTCTAATGAACTATCTTATGGTGGCACAATGAAAATACAGACTTCAAAGGCTAAAGAACAGGATGAGGTTAAATTTGTAAAAGAAAAATCTTGCTGGATTAATGTCAGTGGTAAAGAAAGTGGTAAGAAAAATCATTTTATTAACGAGCAAGGTAAAGTGGCACTTGATATAATTATTAGCAGTTTTAAGAAATATGATGGACTTCCGGATTTATACGTAATATCACCATTTACTACTGTTATAAACGGAATAAAAGATATGGTTAATCAATCTGTAGAACTTAAAGAATACAATGATGATGTTGAGAAATGGATTGATAATTATTGTGGTACTGTACATAAATTTCAAGGAAAAGAAGCTAAAGAAGTAATATTTGTACTTGGATGTGATGAAAAGGCTAATGGTGCGGTAAGGTGGGTAAAGCCCAATATTGTGAATGTAGCAGCGACACGGGCTAAATACAGATTGTACATTATTGGAGACTATAATGTTTGGAATAAATCTAATATATTTAAGATAACAAAAGGTGTAGTTGATAATTGTAAAGGATAATATAGTTAGATTAAGGCAAACAAGGCACATTGAAGCAATGATGTACCTTTAAAACAAATAAGAACTTACTACAAATCAACAATAGTTACCATTATATTCTTAGTATAAATAACATTCTTAATTTTTTGAATATTGATATATTACGGAAAATGAGGTAATATATCAATATAAATAACAATTTAAATTTATTATGGAAAAACATTAATAAGGAGGTCCAAACAATGAGTGCAGTATTTGATTATAGTAATCTAGATACTATATTAGAAAATCATGAATTTAAGGCTAGTAATATTATTGCAATATTACAGGATACCCAAGAAATCTATAGGTATTTACCTAAGGAAGCATTCTCATATCTTTCAGAAAAGCTTGGTATGAGTAGAGCTAAAATTTACAGTGTAGCAACTTTTTATGAAAACTTTTCTTTAGAACCTAAAGGTAAATTTGTAATAAAAATATGTGATGGTACAGCTTGCCATGTTAGAAAATCTATTCCTATACTGAACAAGCTCAGAAAAGAATTAGATCTTTCAGAGACTAAAACAACAACAGATAATTTAATGTTCACCGTGGAAACGGTTTCCTGTCTCGGCGCTTGTGGCCTTGCTCCTGCAATGACAATTAATGATAAAGTATATGGATCTATGACTCCAGAAAAAGCAATAGAACTTTTAAATACTCTTAAGGAGGAGGAATAATATGCTTCATAATAGAACTGATTTAATTAACGCTAGAAAAAACTATAAAAATAGTTTTGAAAAAGAAAAAAAGAAAATTCTTATATGCGCTGGTACTGGTTGTGTGGCAGGTGGTTCTCTAGAAATTCATGATGAATTTCTAAGACTGATGAAAGAAAAAGGTATAAATTGTGAGGTAACACTTGAACAAGAACCACATGATGAAGCTGTTGGAATTAAAAAATGCGGATGTCATGGATTTTGTGAAATGGGCCCACTTATTAGGATAGAGCCATTTGGCTATTTATACATAAAAGTAAAGGTAGAAGATTGTGAAGAAATCTTGGAGAAAACTATAATAAATAATGAATGCGTTGAAAGATTAGCCTTTACTAAAGATGGTGAAGTATATAGAAAACAAGAAGAAATACCTTTTTACAAAAAGCAGACTAGACTTGCACTTGAACATTGTGGACAAATTGATGCAACTTCAATAGAGGAATACATTGCATTAGGGGGATATTCCGCATTTGAAAAGGCATTATTTGATATGGACTCAGATGAGGTTATTAAGCAAATAGATGAGTCGAATTTAAGAGGTCGAGGCGGTGGTGGATTCCCTGCTGGTCGTAAATGGTCTCAGGTAAAGCGTCAAAAAGAAGAGACTAAATATATTGTATGTAATGGTGATGAAGGTGATCCAGGAGCATTTATGGATAGAAGCTTAATGGAGGGAGATCCCCATAGAGTACTTGAAGGGATGATGATTGCAGCTGTTGCTTGTGGTGCACAGAAAGGATATATATATGTTCGTGCAGAGTATCCTCTAGCAGTAAGCAGACTTGCTCATGCTATTGTTCAGGCAAAAGAATGTGGAATTATGGGAGAAAATATTCTTGGAACAAGTTTTAATTTTGATATTCAAATTAATAAAGGTGCTGGTGCCTTTGTATGTGGTGAGGGTAGTGCACTTACTGCTTCTATTGAAGGAAAAAGAGGAATGCCAAGGGTAAAACCTCCAAGAACTGTGGAACATGGACTTTTTGGTAAGCCAACTGTTCTTAATAATGTTGAAACCTTTGCTAATGTTCCTATAGTTATTAATAATGGAGCTGAATGGTATAGATCAATTGGACCTGAGAATAGTCCTGGTACAAAAGCTTTTGCTTTAACAGGAAATATTGAAAATACAGGACTTATTGAGGTACCAATGGGTACAACTCTAAGAGAAGTAATATTTGATATAGGTGGGGGAATAAGAGGCGGCAAAAACTTTAAAGCTGTACAAATAGGTGGCCCATCTGGCGGATGTCTTACAACAGAGCACCTTGATTTACCATTAGATTTTGACTCACTAAAAAAAGCTGGAGCAATGATAGGTTCTGGTGGTCTTGTTGTTATGGACGAAGACACTTGTATGGTTGAGGTTGCAAGATTCTTTATGAACTTTACAAAAAATGAATCCTGTGGAAAATGTGTTCCTTGTCGTGAAGGTACTAAGAGAATGCTTGAAATTCTTGAAGGAATTGTTGCTGGTAACGGAAAAATGGAAGACCTAGATATGTTATTAGAGCTTGCAGACACTATATCCTCAACAGCACTTTGTGGTCTTGGAAAAACAGCACCTTCACCAGTTGTTAGTACTATTACCAACTTCCGCAGTGAATATGAAACTCATATTATTGATAAAAAATGTCCTTCAAAAACCTGTCAAAAACTTAAGACAATATTTATTGATCCAGATCTTTGTAAAGGATGTTCAAGGTGTTCAAAGGTTTGTCCAGTTGGGGCAATCACAGGTAAGATTAAGGAACCATTTACAATTAATAAAGAAAAGTGCATAAAGTGTGGTGCTTGTGTTGAAACTTGTGCATTTAAAGCTATAAAGGAGGATTAATAGAATGAACGGACAGTATATGACTATAGATAATATACCAGTAGAAATAAATGATGAAAAAAATATTCTTGAATTAGTTAGAAAAGCAGGGATTGAATTACCTACACTTTGCTTTTATTCAGAGCTTTCAGTTTATGGTGCATGCCGTATGTGTATGGTTGAAAACAAAAGAGGTGGTATGGAAGCTGCGTGCTCAACTCCTCCTAAGGCTGGCATGGAAATATATACGAATACACCTAGACTTAGAAAATACAGAAAAAATATTCTTGAACTTTTGCTTGCGAACCACTGCAGAGATTGCACAACTTGTGTAGCAAATACTCGCTGTAAGTTGCAGGATTTAGCAAAACGTTTCAAAATTGATAATGTAAGATTTAATAATACTGCACAAGAACAAAAATTAGACAATTCATCTGTATGCATAGTAAGAAATAAAAGTAAATGTATATTATGTGGTGATTGTGTAAGAGTATGTGAAGAAGTTCAAAATGTTGGAGCAATTGATTTTGTTGGCAGAGGATCTAAAATGACTGTAACTACTGCCTTTGATGAACCTATAGCAGAATCTAATTGTGTTGGTTGCGGACAGTGTGCAGCTGTATGTCCAACTGGTGCTATTGTAGTTAAAAGTAACACAGATAAGCTTTGGGAAGAACTTAGTGACAAGAATACACAAGTTGTAGTTCAAATTGCTCCTGCTGTAAGAGTAGCTATTAATAATGAGTTAGGACAAGAAAATGGCGAAAATTCAATGGGAAAAATAGTAGCTGCTCTTAGAAAAATTGGGTTTGATAAGATATTTGATACCTCAGTAGGCGCAGACCTAACAGTTATAGAAGAAACAAACGAATTCGCTAAAAGGCTTAAAGAAGATAAAAACTTACCACTATTTACTTCTTGCTGTCCTGCATGGATAAATTACGTACAAAATGCTCACCCTGACCTAATGAAAAATGTGTCTACTTGTAAATCACCAATGCAAATGTTTGCGGCTGTATTAAAGGAACATTACAAAGATGATAGCAAAAAGCTTATAAGTGTGGCAATTATGCCTTGTTCAGCGAAAAAATTTGAAGCAGACAGGGATGAATTTAAAAATAATGGAATTCCAGATGTAGATTATGTAATAACTACAAAAGAACTTATTAACATGATAAAAGAGTCAGGAATTACATTCTCCGAGTTAGAACCAGAGGCACTGGATAGACCATTTTTAAGTTGTAGTGGAGCTGGTGTTATATTTGGAGTAACTGGTGGTGTTACTGAAGCTGTTATACGTAAAGTAGTAAGTGATAAATCCATTGCAACGCTACGTGCTCTTGCGTTTAAGAATATTAGAGGCATGGAAGGTGTTAAAGAAGCTAGCGTTGACATTGGGGATAGAGAAATAAAAATTGCTATGGTAAGTGGACTTAAAAATGCAGATGATATTATAATGAAAATAAAAGCTGGAGAAGTTCATTATGATTTCATTGAAGTTATGGCATGTCCTGGCGGATGTGTTAGTGGTGCAGGTCAACCATTTGCAAATGCACATGAAAAATTAAAACGTGGCGAAGGTCTTTATAAAGCAGATAAAATGAAAAGTATAAATCGTTCAGACGACAATCCATTAATGGATATATTATATTCAGAAGTGTTAGAAGATAGAGCCCATGAGTTATTACATGTACATTATAAAGAAAAAAAATAATTTACAATTATTAAGTTTAGGCATATAAAAAATAACAAGTCAAAGCTGACTTGTTATTTTCTTGAATATGTTTGATAGTAAACGCTATTTCTACGGATTTCTAAGACGCTATATAAGAATTGAAAAGTTATTCTTTTACTACAAATGTAAAATCTTCTTTATGATATACAGCAGCTTCCCTAAAGAGGGTTACTGCATAATAAGCATAATCACCTAGGTTTTCTTTGCTTTTATTAAAATCTTTCCAAATAATCTTAAGTGGTAATTTAACATCAGTAGTAATACAATCCCATAGTGCATCTAAATTAGAACCATAATAGTTTGGTAAATTCAAACGTTCTTTTAATATTTTATGAAAGTCTGCTTTAGTCTTAAAGTCTTCTCCGTTTAATTCAATGATGTTCATTAATAATCACCGTGCTCTCAATTATTATTTTAATAGTATTGTTTAAATGTATTATAATGGTCTGAAGTACCATAGATTAATCCATCATTCGAATAAACTAATCTATAAGCACCTCTATGTCCACCTTTATAGTTTATGTCACACTCATGCCAAATACGTCCTGACTTTGATGGAAGTATACCTTCTGTATTTGTAAATACATCACCGCCTATACTTTTCCCTGGTGCATAAGTCCATAGATTATCACCAGGCTGCCAACCCAATTTATCAGCTTGTTCTTTGGTTAGGTAGTTACTAGGCAGTTTATTGTACTTATGAATGTAATTTGCTACCCCTTGGAAGTCATTAATTACGGTAACGGGACTAACTATTTTTTGATTTGACCTGATAGTTAAAGCATTGTACTGCACAAATAAAAAGCTTATGACAGTAGCTATAAGTAAAAATAAAAACATTGCTAGAAAACAAAGCTTAGTTTTAATTTTTTTCATAACAATACCACCTCTTTTAATATAAGTATATAGCATTATGGAAAATATTATATTAATAAAGGTATAATTTTCGATTAAAATTATACAATAATAAGGAATAACATCAAAAGATATGGAATTAAATCTTGTGATTTAATTTGGAGATTTAATAAAATATTTTGGTTCTAAATTTGGAGAATTATAAGCAAATATAAAGAAAGGAGGGGTTTATGTATATAAAATTATTATACATAAACATAATAAAACTATGATTGATAATAAAGCATTTTATAAGTTAAGTTATGGGTTATATGTTGTAAGTTCAGTTTCTGATGGTAAGCAAAATGCTCAGATTGCTAATACAGTTTTTCAGATAACATCAGATCCACTTATGGTGGCAGTTAGTATAAACAAGAAAAATCTTACACATGAATATATACAAAAAAGTAAATTAATAGGAGTTTCGATTTTAGCTGAGGAAACTCCTATAGAATTCATAGGCAGATTTGGATTTAAATCAGGGAGGGATACTGATAAGTTTTTAGGTGTATCATATAAAACAGCAGAAAGTGGCATACCAATAGTTCTTGACAATGCAGTATCATATTTTGAATTGAAAGTTGAAAAAGAAATAGATGTTTTAACTCATACAATATTTATTGGTAAGGTATTGAATTCAGAAGTGCTTAATGATATGGAGCAGATGACATATCAGCATTATCAGGATGTGAAAAATGGTAAAGTACCTAAAACCTCACCAGTTTATACATCAAATATAAACCAGACTGTAAAGGATATGCCTAAATATCAATGTTCAGTATGTGGATATATCTACGATCCCAATGTGGGAGATCCTGATTCGGGCATTTTAGCAGGGACTTTATTTGAAAATATAGGAAATGATTGGACTTGTCCAATTTGTGGAGTGACTAAAGAAAATTTTGAACAAATGATTTAGGCATATGAAAAAAATAACAAGTCAAAGATTCTAGTATATTTTGTGTCAGGCAAGGAGGTAGGTTCCGCCGACGCAGCATGACGCAAAATAGACTAGAATACTGACTAGTTATTTTTTTTATATGCCTTAATAGGGAGAGAACCCTAGGAACTACTCACGAATATAAATAGATATTGAGGTGAGTAAATGAAAAAAGAAATAGAGGATTGCTTGAAAAAGTCATATAGCTACATGAAAAATGGATGGATTTTTCTTCATATAGAAGGTGACCCATATGAAAGAGGTTTTCAGCATGGATACCGTCTTGGGGAGGAACTTTCAAAGATAATTAAAACATTAAAGTTTATAACTGTATTTAATACAGGTAAAGAATTTAAATTTTTCATGAATGCAGCCAGCAACATGTTTATTCCTCATATTGATAGTGAATTTCTTGAGGAAATGAGGGGAATAGTAGCAGGGTCTACAGCAGCAGGGTTTGAGATTCCATTTGAAGGGTTATTAGCATGGAATGGTTATATAGAACTTTTATATTATTGGTATCCAAGTGTTTTTGACAAATCAATGGAGTGCAAAAAAAATAATAAATTAGATCACTGTAGTGCATTTATTGCCACTGGTGATGCAACCAAAGATAAAGGAATAGTAATGGGGCATAACACTTGGCTAGATTTTGTTTTGGGGCAATATTTTAATGTAATTCTTGATATTGAACCCTCTGATGGGCAGAGGATGTTTATGCAGTCTGGTCCAGGATATATCCAAAGTTTTACGGATTTCTTCATCACAGGCGCTGGGATTATTGGTACTGAAACTACAATTAAAGGTTTTGATAAATTTAAGGAAGACGGAGATCCTGAGTTTTTCCGTGCACGCAAAGCAATGCAGTACGGAAATAGTATTGAACAATGGGTTCAAATAATGCAGAAGAACAATAACGGAGGATATGCAAATAGTTGGCTGCTAGGAGACATTAATACCAATGAGATTGCTCGCTTTGAACAGGGTCTGGAATTCAGTGATTTAAAAAAACTGAACAATGGATACTTTACTGGTTTTAATGCTCCGGAAGATCCGCAGATTAGAAATCTAGAGTGTTCGTACACGGAATATAATGATGTGAGAGGTGACGGAGCAAGGAGAGTGAGATGGAAGCAGCTTATTGAAAAATATTATGGACAAATTGATATAAGAACAGCGAGACTAATGCTGGAAGATCATTACGATGTATATTTGAAGAAAGAAGAACATCCTAGTAGTCGTACTTTATGTGGACATTCGGATGTTGATCCATATGAATTTGGTGGTGAATCTGGCGGAAATGCCTATAGTCCAGAAGGGGCATTAGATGGAAAAGTAGTATCGGGTAAACTTGCAAAAGATTTTGCATTTTGGGCAAGGTTTGGAAGGTCTTGCGGTGAACCTTTTTATGTGGAAAAATTTATAAAGAAAAATCCTCAGTGGAGTTGGCAGAAAGAATTTCTTCAGGATCGCAAAAGACAGCCGTGGACATTGTTTTCCACGGAAGAATAGATTACAATTTAGAAAAGTGGTTTACTACCTTGGGTATTGAAATAAACCACTTTTATTTTTTTAGTCGCAAAAGCTCTTCAAGGTTTCAATATCCTTTATTCTAAATGTTGATAAGTAAAAATCAATTATACCCTCATCTCTCATTTGGCACATTTCCCTTGACATAGATGGTCTGGATACATTTAGAAAATCAGCAAGTTCATTGCGCTTTAAGGGCAAAATTATATTATTGCCTTTGGTGATTTCAGATTGTTCCAACAAATAGGCACAAATTTTACCACGTATACTTTTTATTGAAAGGTATTCAACTTTTTTATTTAGCATTAAAGATTTATCTGATATTACTTTCATAAAATTCTGGAGCATTGAAATATGCCAGGAACAATTCTTGCCACATCTAGCTATAAGGTCTGAGTTTGTAAGAAATAAAACCTTACATGATGATTGTACTCTGACTGATGCCGGCCATATTTTATGACTTGAAAATACTAACATTTCTCCAAACAAATCACCCTTTTTAACAACTGACATAATAACCCTGTTACCTTCTGCATTTTCTTTGACAATAATTGCTTCACCTTCTAAAACTATGCCGAATCTGTCAAGTGCTTCACCTGAATTCACTATACATTCATTTTTGTTATAACTACGTATTTTTGGAGCTAAGCATTGTAACATGGAGATAATTTCATCCCTTTTTATACCAGAAAATAAAGGTGATTCTTTAATTATATCAACATATTCGTCTATCATTTTAACACCAGCCTTTTTGTATCCTCAGATACCGAATTGTTCTGATAGATATAATATAATAATCACATAGAAATAACAAGTTAAAAATAATTAAGAACAAATTGGAGGTATATTATGTCAAATATGTTTTGTTTTCAATGCCAAGAAGCAGCAGGGGGAAAGGGATGTACTGTAAAAGGTATGTGCGGTAAAACTGAAGATGTAGCAAAAGCTCAGGACTTATTAGTTTACGTAACTAAGGGACTAGCAATAGTAAGTAATGAAGGACGAAAAATTGGGGTAATAGATGCTAATGTAGACAAATATATAACTGAAAACTTATTCTCAACAATTACTAATGCTAACTTTCATAGAGAAGCACTTTTAGATAGAGTAAAAGAAACTTTAAAATTAAGAGAAGAATTAAAAAGCAAAATTGTTATTCCTGAGGCAGCAGTATGGTCAGCTGACAATGTGAGTGGGTTTGATGTTAAGGCTGAGAAAGTTGGAGTATTGACAACTGAAAATGAAGATATAAGAAGCTTAAGAGAACTTATAGTATATGGACTGAAAGGTTTAGCAGCATATATGAAGCATGCCATGAACTTAGGATATAATGATGCAACGGTTCATGGATTTATGGCTAAAGCATTAGCAGCTACATTAGATGATTCACTATCAGCAGAGGCTTTAGTTACACTTGCCTTGGAGGCAGGAAAATACGGTGTAACTGGTATGGCTTTACTTGATAAAGCCAATACAGAAACTTATGGACATCCTGAAATTACAAAGGTTAATATTGGAGTTAGAAACAATCCAGGAATATTAATTTCTGGTCACGATTTAATGGATCTTCAGATGTTATTAGAGCAGACAGAAGGAAAAGGCGTTGATGTTTACACTCATGGTGAAATGCTTGCAGGACAGTATTACCCAGCCTTCAAGAAGTATGCTCACTTTGCAGGGAACTATGGAAATGCATGGTGGAAACAAGGAGAAGAGTTTGAAAAATTTAATGGAGTAATTTTAATGACTACAAACTGTGTAGTTCCTCCAAAAGATTCCTATAAGGATAGATTATTTACAACAGGGGCAACTGGTGTACCAGGCTGTAAGCACGTTCAGACAGATGAAAATGGGAATAAGGATTTCTCAGAATTAATTGTCATGGCTAAAAGCTGCCAAGCTCCAACTGAAATTGAAAAGGGAGAAATTGTGGGTGGATTTGCTCACAATCAAGTATTGGCTCTTGCTGATAAGGTTGTAGCTGCTGTTAAGACTGGTGCTATAAAGAGATTCTTTGTAATGGCTGGCTGCGACGGTAGAGCAAAATCAAGAAATTACTATACTGAATTTGCAGAAAAGCTACCCAAGGATACAGTTATATTAACTGCAGGATGTGCGAAATATAAATATAACAAATTGGAACTTGGCGATATCGGTGGGATTCCAAGAGTGCTTGATGCAGGACAATGTAATGATTCATATTCACTAGTTGTTATTGCATTAAAGCTTCAGGAAGTGTTCGGATTGGATGATGTAAATAAACTTCCAATATCCTATAATATTGCTTGGTATGAGCAGAAAGCTGTAATAGTACTATTAGCATTATTACACCTTGGCGTTAAGAACATTCACCTAGGACCAACACTTCCAGCCTTCCTTTCACCAAATGTGGCTAAAGTGTTAGTAGAGAATTTTGGAATAGCTGGAATTGGAACTGTTGATGAAGATTTAAAAATGTTTCTAGGGTAAGTAATGTTGTTTCCAAATGAATTTTGTTAGGAGCTAAGCGTAAGCTTAGTTCCTTTTTTAGTCAAAACCCATCACTCTAGTTTATGCTTTAAATACTGCTTTGGAGATATTTCCATAACTTTTTTAAAGGCTTTATAAAAAGTTGAGTAATCTCCAAAGCCAACGGTGGTTGAAGCCTCAAGGATAGAAATACCTGTGCACATAAGCTCCTCCGCTTTAAGAACTCGTTTATAGGTTATATATTCTAGTACTGAAAAGCCAGTATTCTTTCTAAAAAGCTCACATAGGTAATATTTACTTATAAAAAATTCTTTTTCTAATTCACCTAAAGTGATTTTTTCCTGCAGGTTATTATTAATATATTCTAGTATTTTCACAATTCTTTTATCATACTCTATGTTATTTTTTATTTGTACATTATTTTTTGAAAATATGCCATTGATAGCAACGAGAATCTGTACTATTAAGGCTTTTATTAATATCTGACTCTCGGGCAAATTTTTCAAGGCGTGGAGTTCAATTTCAGATAGATGCCTATGGATTCCAGAAGCGTTTGCATCATAAGCATCAATCTTATTAAATTCCCCTAGTTTTCTATTTTGAATAAATCCAAGAATATTATAATCATCTACGTTAAAAGCAGATACAAACTCAGGTTTTACATGAAGAAATAATCTTTCATAAGGGAGGTTTGGATTAACAACAATCCTGTGAAGCTCTTTGGAGTTAGTAATAACTATATCATTCTCATTAAGCTTGTACCATTTGCCTTCTATATGGTATTTAACGTCTCCTTTAACTAAACAAAAAATTTCGAACCCATCATGTATATGAGTGGCAACGTCTGGGCAAAAATCATCATGGGTATGGTAATAGGCTAAGTTTTTAACTGAATAACTACACAGTACTTTTGACATATAAAACCTCCATCTTCAAATTATTAATATAGGTACATTATAACCCAATATTTGCAATGTTTAAAGCAACAAATACCAAGAAAAAGATAAGTTGTTATTATAATATATAGTTAGGAATATGAAAGAAAAGAGGTGAGTTTTAGTGAGTGTTTGGTGCCTGTTATGCACAATCTCACTAAAGATAAATAATGAGTAAATTTACTATTTCTGCTTTTGCAGATGAAATTGATATGGATTTAAAAATACAGATGGATGTGCTAGAGGAACATGGTATTTCATATATTGAAATGCGTGGAGTTAATGGAAAAGGCCTTGTAGAATATTCTTTAGAAGAGGTAAGAGAAATAAAAAAGCAGCTGGATGCAAGAGGGTTTAAATTATCTTGTATAGGTTCGCCTATAGGAAAGATAAATATTAAGGATGATTTTGCCCCACATTTGGAGCTTTTTAGACATACTTTAGACATAGCTAATATTATGGAAGTTAAAAAAATAAGAATGTTTAGTTTCTTCATACCAAAAGGAGATAATCCTTATGATTACAGGGATGAAGTTATGGCTAGATGGTCAAAGTTTGTAGAAGCAGCAAAAGGAAGAGATGTTATGCTTCTTCATGAAAATGAAAAGGATATCTATGGAGATACGCCAGAAAGATGCTTAGATTTATTAAAGACAATGAATTGTGATTACGTAAAAGCTATTTTTGATCCAGCTAATTTTGTTCAATGTGATGTGAAAACCTATCCTGAGGCTTATGAAATGCTAAAAGATTATGTAGTGTATATGCATATAAAGGATGCACTATATAGTGATCACAGCGTTACTCCAGCAGGTCAAGGGGATGGATGCGTAAAAGAAATTTTATCTGATCTATATAAGTCTGGCTTTGAAGGATTTTTATCTATAGAGCCACATCTAGCAGAATTCCAAGGGGCAGGAAATTTAGAATTACATAATAAATGGAATAATCTACCTCAAGGTGGTCCAAGGGTATTTGCTATAGCAGCGGTGGCTTTAAAAGAAATAATTAAGGGTTATATTTAAAAATAATGGAGGGTTATAATGGAAAAGGTTAGAATTGGTTTAATTGGTATTGGAAATATGGGTACATCCCACGCTAAGAATCTAATGGAAGGTCAGATACCAGGGGCTGAGTTAACAGCAATCTGCGACTGTAATCCAGAGAGACTAAAGTGGGCAGAAGACAATTTTGGAGATAAGGTAAAGCTATTTGATAATAGTGATGATTTGTTTTCTGCTAAAATTATAGATGCAGTGATTATAGCAACACCTCACTATGATCATCCGGTTTTGGCTATTGAAGGTTTTAAAAATAATTTACATGTACTTATTGAAAAACCAGCTGGAGTTTATACTAAAAAAGTTAGAGAAATGAATGAGGTAGCTGCTAAAAGTGATAAGGTTTTTGGAATCATGTACAATCAACGTACTAATCCAATGTATCAAAAATTAAAAGACCTTATAGATAGTGGAGAACTAGGAGAAATAAGAAGAACTAATTGGATTATAACTGATTGGTATAGGTCACAAAGTTATTATAATTCTAGCACATGGAGAGCTACCTGGGAAGGTGAAGGCGGTGGAGTTCTTTTAAATCAAGATCCGCATCAATTAGATTTATGGCAATGGATTTGTGGCATGCCAAAGAGTGTAAAAGCTTTCGCTTATTTTGGTAAGCATAGAAATATAGAAGTAGAAGATGAGGTTACTGCTTTTGTAGAATATGAAAATGGTGCTACAGGAGTGTTTATAACAACAACTGGAGAAGCCCCAGGGACTAATCGATTTGAAGTAGTAGGGGATATGGGTAAAATTGTTATTGAAGATAATAAATTAACTTTTTGGAGAAACAGAGTTTCCGAAACACAATTTAATGAAGAGTATAAAGGTGGATTTGGACAACCAGAATGCTGGAAGTGTGAAGTTCCTGTATATGGAGAAAATCCTCAGCATGTAGGAATACTGAAAAATTGGACTGAAGCAATACTTAAAGGAACTAAGCTATTGGCACCAGGGGAAGATGGTATAAAAGGATTAACTATTTCTAATGCTATTCATCTATCAGCTTGGACTGGAGAAACTATAGAGTTACCTTTAAATGAGGATTTATATTATGAACTTTTGCAGGAGAAAATCAAGAATTCCTCCTTTAAAAAAGAAGTAAGTGACAGTAAAACTATGGATGTAAAGGGAACATTTTAGTAAAGATAGGAGGCCTCTTAGGAAGATGAAGAAATTTGGAGCAGCTATTATAGGCTGTGGAGCTATCTATAAAAATCATGCTGATGCTATAGCTAATAGTGTCTACGGTGAATTAATAGCACTAGTGGATATAAAGGAAGAGAAGGCAAAAGAAGGTGCAAAGAAATATAACTGTAAATATTATGTTGATTATAAGGTGATGCTAGAGAATCCTGAAATTAAAGTGGTGCATATTTGCACGCCTCATTTTCTTCATGGACAAATGGCAATAGATGCTATGAGAGCCGGTAAGTCTGTTGTGCTAGAAAAGCCTGTAGCCTTAAATCCTGAAGAGGCAGAGGAAGTTGCAAAAGTAGCTAAGGAAACAAATCAGCATATAACTGTGTGCTTCCAAAATCGTTATAATCCCACCTCCTTAGAAGTTAAAAGAATTTTAGAAGAAGGTACCTTGGGTGGCGTAAAGGGTATTAAGGGTATAGTTACCTGGTTTAGAGATGAAGAATACTACACTAAAAGCTATTGGAGAGGGAAATGGGCTACAGAAGGAGGTGGTGTTCTTATAAATCAATCCATACATACTTTAGATTTAATGCAGTGGTTTGGTGGTGCTATCGATGGAATTGAAGGAAATGTAGATACTAGAACCTTAAAGCATATAATTGAAGTTGAGGATACAGCGGATGCAACTTTATATTATAAAAATGGTGCCATAGGGATATTTTATGCTACTAATTCTTTTACCACCGACGCAGCTATAGAAGTAGAAATACATTGTAAAAAAGGAACCTTAAGAATTAATGAAGGCACGTTAGTAAGATCCAAAGATGGGCATAAAGAGATTATTGCAACGGATGAGGATAGCAAAAGCGCCTATAAAAGTTATTGGGGGCTTAGTCATAAAAAACTAATTGAAGATTTTTATAAAGCCATTGAAGAAAATGATAGAAGTAGATATATTTCTGTAGGTGAAGCGTCTAAAGTTTTAAAACTAATTCAAGGAATTTATAAAGCATCTAAGAATAAAGAATATGTAAATTTGGAGGAGAAGTTATGAAATACTCAGTATTCACTGTGGGTACTCCAGAATATAATTTGGAGGAAACATTAAGTAAGCTAAAAGAATTTGGTTATGATGGAGTAGAGTGGAGAATTAATGAAATTTCCAAAAACATAAATGAAACAGAGACACCGTCCTACTGGGGCTATAATAGAAGTACAGTAGATATAGAAACTATAGAAGCTGAAGCAGAAAACTTAAAAGCTCTTTCAGAAAAATACGGTATAGAAATCTGTGCTTTAGCTACATACCTTGGTCCACAAAATCTTGAGAAGGTTCATAGGGTGTTAAGAGCAGCTAACAAAATGGGATGTCCTAAAATAAGAGTTAATGCTCCGGGCTATAATGAAACGGAAAATTATAATTTAACTTTAAAAAGAACCATTGAACAATTAAAAACTTTAGAAATACTAGCAAAAAAATATAATGTAAAAATCAATCTTGAAATGCATATGGGCACTATAATTCCTAGTGCTAGTGCTGCGTATAGGCTAGTTTCAAATTTTGATAGCAAGTATATTGGAGTAATCTATGACACAGGAAATGTTATTTACGAAGGCTATGAACAATATAAAATGGCATTAGAGATATTAGGAGAATATTTAGACCATGTGCACATTAAAAATGCAAGATGGGTGGAAAAAGAAAAGCTAGAGGATGGAACCGTAGTGTGGGAATCACAATGGGCACCAATGTCAAAAGGTCAAGCTAACTTCAAGGAAGTAGGGAAAGCGCTAAAGTCTGTGGGATATGATGGATATTTATCCTTTGAAGATTTTTCTAATGAGGAAACCACTGACGATAAGTTAAAATTTGGATTAGAGTATATAAAGAACTTTGCATAAAAGTATAAATAAGCCGGGTTTTGGGTGGAAATCACGTTTCCATCCCCTTTGCATTTCTAATTCTGAATCCTTTAGCAATGCTTTCAATTCCCTCATGTCAATTAATATACTGAATTTTGAATGTCACTAATAAAGGAATAAATCTTTGTGAACGAGGTATTTACTATTGAGTTAACTTGGAAAATATGGTATAATAATGTTGAAATATATCTTGAAAAGAGGCTATACAATGTTTGCAACTTACTTATTTAACAATAATAGAATTCGTTAATAAAACTTTTATATAAGTTTTTTGAAGTCTGAAAAAAACAGGCTTTATTGTTGCGCGAATTTTATTATATGCATTTTTTAATGCAATGTTAGAAAGGTAGGTATTTTTATGCCCAAAAATAAGAATTTACAATATAAATCTGCGGTTAATTTCTTGTCTAAATTTATAGTACCTCATAAAAAGTGGTACTTCATAGCAGTTACAATATCAATACTACTCATTGGAATAAATATTTTTCAAACATATGTTACAAGTATTCTTGTAAATAATTCCTCAAGGGGCAACCTTTTAAAAGTTGTATCAAGTATCTCAATGTTCTTACTCATAGTTACTTTTAACATTATACTAACATATATTAATAGCAAGTGTTGTGCAAGGTTAGCAGCATTAGCTGGACGAGATATAAAGCGGTATATTTATAAAAGATTGCTAAATTCAAAATACTCTGAAATTCAGAAATTAAAATCTGGAGATATACTAAACACTATAAATACTGATACTGGCAATGTGTGTAGCTTTATCGCTGGTGATTTGATAGGTTTGTTTTCACAATTTGTAATGGCTTTTGCAGGAATTACTTACTTGCTAATTGTGAATCCGTTTTTATGTCTAGTAACCTTTGCTTACACTCCAATTGGAATGTTCTTTACACTTTCGCTTAATAGAAAGTTGAATAAATTATATCCTAAAAATGCTGATTATAAAGGCGAGGCACTGTCTGTTGTTGAACAAGCTCTCTCTTGTATTCCAGTTATAAAATCCTTTATGATGGAAAAACTAACTGTAAAACGTATAAAGGCACAATATGACAATATTTATAATACTGATATGAAAATAGCCTTTTACAATGCTTTGATGCAGCCAGCATGTTACAGTACATCCTATATACCAAGAATTATATATCTGTTTTTCGGTGGATATATGGTTATGAACAATACGTTATCTATTGGTACATTTATTGCAGTATATAGTCTGCTTGATTTTATCATTGGTCCAACGGTGTATTTCCCATTTATGCTTAATGGTCTTAATAATACTGTTGCCTCAATAAATCGCATAAATCGTCTTGAAAGCTTATCTAGGGAAGATATAAAACCCGTCATAAGCAAAAACTATGATAAACCATCAATAAACATTGATAAGCTATGCTTTGGATACAGCTCTGATAAATATATCATTAAGGATCTGTCCTTTGAGTATACTGGCTGCGGTATTGTTGCGCTGTGCGGAAGCTCTGGAGTCGGCAAGACAACTCTTTTGGATTTGATAACTGGATTGTATGAACCTGAAAAGGGGAAAATTGAAATATGGGGTAATACAGGTGTGGTTTCACAGGATACCTATTTATTTCCTGTAAGTGTTATGGAAAATATCCGTTGTGCAAAAACAAATGCCTTGGATGAAGAAGTAATAAATGCTGCTAAAAAAGCAGAGGCAGACAACTTCATTAAAGCATTGCCTTGTGGTTATGACACGATACTTGGTGATGGAAATAATAACTTGTCAGGAGGACAAAGGCAACGCATTTCACTAGCAAGAGCTATACTTAAAAATGCTGATATTTGGCTACTTGATGAACCAACTTCAGCACTTGATGTTAAAACGGAGAGATTTATATTAGATACAATCAAAGCAGTATCTAAAGAAAAATTAATAATTGTATCTGCTCACAGAAAATCGCTCATATCTTGCGCTGATTTGATACTGAATTTGCAGGAGGTGACAGTGCAATGAAACTACTTAAAAATTTCAATATATCAACTATAATTAAGTCAATACAGATAATGGGTAAGCGTAAAAAACTGTTTCTTTTGTGTGTTTTCCTGTTCTGTAGTATAGAATTAGCTGGAATACCCCTTTTAACTTATGGTATTAAGGGCGTAATTAATGCAGTTACTTCAAAAAACTATTCCTTGTTCTGGATATCAATGCTATTAATTATGATAAAGCATCTGGCATGGAGCGCCTATTCTCCCATAAGTGCATACCTTTGTGATTATGCATCAAAGGGTGCAATTCGTGACTTTAAAGTGAAAACAACGGAACATATAATAAAGCTCCCACAAAGCTATCATGATTTAAAGCCTAATGGAGAACTATTATCCCTTATGTCTAGTGATACAGCCTGTTTGCAAGGAATATACGATTGGAGCTTTTTTCAGGTAATTCGTAGTGCTCTTCAAGGTGTGGGTGGTGTTGCAATGATGGCAATAATGGATTGGCGTTTTGCTATTGTGGTATTTGTGCTTGGTACTATAAATGTATATACCATCTCATATTTTAGTAAAAAACTTGAACATACTGGCGAAAAGCTACAAGAGAATCTTTCAAAAAACAATATAGATGTCTATGAACTTATGAAAGCTGCAAAGACAATACGGTTGTTAAAACTTAGTAACAATAAAAAATGTGAATTTGAAAGTAATACTGGAGAAGAAGCAGACACTCGAATAAAAAGTGGCAAAATATCTTCAAGAATGAATGCAATTATTGCTGGACTTAATGGTATTTCTTATCTTGCAATTATTGCCATCGGATCTGTTTTTGTATTTTATAACTTGTCAGATTGGGGAACGGTCATCGCTCTTACAGGGTTAAAGGGTTCTACAGATTGTCTTTTCTCCGAATGTGGACAACATATGGCTGGGATGCAGACTAATGTTGCAGGAGTAAAAAGATTGATTGATGTATTATGTGAAAAAGAAGAAACTTTTTCAAATGACAGAAAGTTTATAATTGCAAAGGATTCTATTCCTTTGAGAGCAAATAATATAAACTTTTCTTATGATGGGGAAATCCATGTACTTAAAGACATAAATATATCCATAGAACTTGGTAAGTTAACAGCTCTTGTTGGGGAAAGTGGGTGTGGAAAAAGCTCTCTGATGAAACTGCTTTTAGCATTATATGAACCAGATGATGGTAGTATATACTTTAGTGGAAATGAAATAGTAACCCTCGAAACTTTACGGAGTAAAACTGCTTATGTACCACAAGATCCAATGCTGTTTTCAGGAACTGTGTTTGATAATATAACCTGTGGATGTGAGAATGCAACCATCACTCAGGCTATATCTGCAGCTAAGGCTGCAGACGCTGATGAATTTATAGAGTCTTTGCCAGAAGGATATGATACTATAATCCTTGAGGACGGTAAAAACTTTTCAGGTGGTCAAAAACAGCGAATTGCTATTGCAAGAGCAATTTATAAAAATGCACCTATTTTATTACTTGATGAGATTACTGCATCACTTGATGATACTGCAGAACAAAAAATAATGGAAATTATCTGCAATATAAGTAAATTCAAAGCAGCTCTCATTATTACGCATAAGCTTGATATAGGCAAATATGCAGACAAGGTGTATCGCTTAAGCTGAGAAATTCTTAGGGACTAGCAAAAAAATAATAAGTCCATATTGCGAGATAATTTTGCGTACTACAAGGAAACAGGTTCCGTTAATACTAAGTAGTCTTATCGGGTTCTGCTGACGCAGTAGTACACGAAATTAGCCGCTAGGTGGGCTTATTATTTTTTTGAAGATGCCTAAGGCTAATTTCATGTCTTTTTTTATTACATGGAATATATCAAAGGTACAATTTTAAAGTTTGAAATAAATACAAATTTTACAAAATACCTTGCAATACATAGTGACTTTATTTATAATTATAATATACTTTGTATTACATAGTATTTATACGAGGTGGTGATAGATTGGAAAATAACACTCAAATATTAAAAGGTATTTTAGAAGGATGCATTTTAAGCATAATTTCTAAAGAAGAAACCTATGGTTATGAGTTATTAATTAAGTTAAAAAAGAATGGATTTGATGATATGGTAGAAGGCACTGTATATCCTCTTTTATTACGCCTTGAAAAAAGGGATTTAATAATATCAAAAAAGCGAAAAGAAGAAAACGGAATGACAAGAAAATATTTTAATTTAACAGATGCAGGTAAAAAAGAACTTGATGATTTTAAAATGTATTGGAATAAATTGTACTTAGATGTAAATAAAATTTTATACGAGGAGTGATAACTTTGAGCGATTCTATAAAGGATAATAAATTAACAGGAGATTATAAAATAGCATATTTTGATATATTAACTTACCTAGGAAATGCTAATATTCCTATTGGGAGTAAATTTTCTATAGAAGTACGAGAAGATATGAAGGATATGCTGTTATCAGCTCAGAAGAATCACCTTTCTGTTAATAGTATAATAGGAAATGATATTAAAAAATTTTGCGAAGATATAGTAAAAACCCATAATACTAACAGAACAAAATTATTAGAAATGTTAAAAAGATTAAACCTTTTTTTAGCGTTTTTAATGTTAGTTTCTCTATTATTTCAGATATTAACGGGTTCTATTAATTTGACTATAATTATCGTATTTTTTTTAACATGGTTTTTGTATAAATATATATTGAATTTTTTCTGCACGGGATTGTGTTTAAAATTTAAAGGGCTGAGGAAGCAAATAATATGTATAATTTTAATAGGTGTAATAGGAATGTTAGTTTTATTTCCATTATGTTTACTAATATCAAAATATTTTAATTTAGAGATAAATGGATTTTTTACAGCAACTATATGTTTATTGTTTATTTTAGTTATTCAGATTGTATGTAAGAAATGAATCAAATCAACATGTTTGATTATATGTAAGGTTATAAGTGAATTATTGGATGTGGACACAATTTTAAAGGCTGAAAAAAATAATTCCATAAAATAAGGAAATTACCTTTTGAATATAGAGTAATATGGTAAAGGGGTGATTAATAATATGGATATTATTGTAATACAAGAAGTCCAATTAAAAGATATTGGTAGTGGTTTTAAACAAATAAGAAAGACGTTTAATTCAAATATAATACCACGTAAAGGGGATTATATATCAGATATATTATGGGAAGAACCAGACAAATATGAAGTGACACAGGTAATTATAAATTACCAAGAAGCACATGTACAGGTATGGGTACAACCAATAAAATTAGAAACAAACGACAAAGAAGCCCTAGAAAAATATAATGAAAGGGCAAAATCATATAAATGGGAATGTGATTTTTTATTTATTGAGAACTCTTAGCGGGGTTCTTTTTTTTATACAGTTTACTTGACAGACATAAAAAAGAGTAATACAATAAATGAGTAATCACTCATTTTAAAAAAGTGAATACTCATTTATGATGTGTAGGGGGAGTTTTTATGGGTATGAATATAGTTTTAAGGGTTAATGAAGTTAGTAAAAGTTATGGCAAGAGAAGAATACTAAATAATGTAAATTTAGATGTGTCAGAGGGTCAGATATATGGACTTATAGGACCTTCGGGAGCAGGAAAAACAACTATTGTGAAAATTATAGTTGGAATGGAAGGCGCGGATTCAGGAATAACAGAAGTATTGAATACAAAGATGCCTAATCTAGATATACTGCAAGATATAGGATATATGGCTCAAGCAGATTCTTTATATGGTGAGTTAACTGGTGAGGAAAATCTTAAGTTTTTTGCTTCTCTATTTAAGCTCAACAAAGCACAGCAAAAAGAGCGTATAGTTTATGCAGCAGAACTTGTAAATCTAACTGGTGAGCTTAAAAAGAGGGTATCTGCATATTCTGGTGGAATGAAACGTAGGCTGTCATTAGCAGTAGCTTTAATTCAAAATCCTAAAATATTAATATTAGATGAGCCTACAGTGGGTATTGATCCAGAATTAAGGCTAGCAATCTGGAATGAATTAATACGTCTTAGAGATGAAGAAAATAAAACCATTATAATTACAACTCATGTTATGGATGAGGCAGAAAAATGTGATTATCTTGCCATGGTTAGAGAAGGACGTATTATAACAAGTGGTTCACCAAATGAACTAATGGGAGAATATGGAGTTCAAAGGTTAGAAGAGGTATTCTTAAAAGCAGGGGGGAATAAGTAATGAGAGTAATAGCATTAATCAAGAGAATATGTAAGCAGATGTTAAGAGATAAAAGAACATTAGCATTATTATTGGTTGCTCCACTATTAGTACTAACTCTTATGTATTTTATCTTTAATGGTAATACAGTTTACCCAAAGCTTGCTGTAGTTAATGTTAATGAAAATATAGTACAATCTTTGAAGAATGCAGATGTTACTGCAATAAATTATAATGAAGCAACTAATGAAACAGTTGTTAATGATAAACTTGATGGGTTGCTTCAGATGAAGGGTAGTAATTTAAAATTAACCTTAGAAAATAGTGATGTAAGTGTATCTAAAAATTTGCAGATGAAAGTAAATGAGGCTGTAGAAGAACAAATGAAAAAAGCTCAATCAGATAGAGTTAAAATTAACACTCCAACTATAGATACAAACTATATTTATGGAAACAGTAATACAACCATATTTGATGTGTTAAATCCAATATTAGTTGGATTCTTTGTATTCTTCTTTGTATTTCTCATATCAGGAATTGGATTATTGCGTGAAAGAACTACAGGAACTTTAGAAAGATTAATGTCCACACCTATACGTAGATGGGAAGTTATAACTGGATACTTAGTTGGGTATGGAATATTTGCTGTAATTCAAACAATTGTTATAGTATTGTACTCCATAAAAGTTTTGGATATTGTACTTGTAGGCTCTATATGGAATGTATTATTAATAAACTTACTATTGGCTTTAGTTGCACTATCATTAGGGATTTTATTGTCAACTTTTGCTGCATCAGAGTTTCAAATGGTTCAGTTTATACCTATTGTTGTAGTTCCACAGGTATTCTTTTCAGGAATTTTTCCTGTAGATGGAATGGCTCCATGGTTACAATCACTAGGGAAAATAATGCCTATCTATTATGGGGCAGACGCATTAAAGAGTGTAATGTATAAAGGATTGGGTTTTAATGCTATTAAGGAAAATTTACTTGTATTGACTATTTTTGCCTTAGTTTTCATTGTACTAAACATATTTGCTTTAAAGAAATATCGTAAATTATAATTACTATGTAAAAATAGTTAGAAAAGGAATTGATAAATATGTTACCTAGAAGTCTATTAGATACTATAATATCAGAAAAAATGTTGGCTAATAAAGGTGCTTTAAAACAGCAAAAGATACTAGAAGCAGCAATTACTCTTTTTGCAGAGAAGGGGTATGGAAATACATCAACAAGTGAAATAGCAAAATCAGCAGGGGTAGCAGAGGGTACCATATTTCGTTACTATGGAACAAAAGAAAAATTGTTATTTTCAATGATAACCCCATTTATAAAAAAATTAATTCCAACTGCTGCTAAAGATCTCTTAGAAGAGGTTAATCCACAAAGCTTTGAAACCTTTGAGAATTTTCTAAGAGCCTTTATAAATAACAGAATGAAATTTGTAATAGAAAATAAAGAGATATTTCAAATTTTAGTGAAGGAATTTTTATATCGTGAAGATTTTAGGCAAGAAGTAATGAATAATATTCACACTGATTTTTTTAATAGTTTTAACAATGCTCTAAGTAAGTTTAAAGAAAGTGGAGAGATAGCTTGCATACCTAATGAAACTCTCATGAGAATAATACCAACGGTTCTTATAGGTTATTTTACAACAAGATTTATAGTATTAAGAGAAAATGTAGATATTAATAATGAAGAGGAAGTTAATATTTTAATTGGGTTTATTATGAATGGAATAGTGAATCATAGGGGTCAAGCTAAGCAACCATAATTCTTTCATACTAAATATTGTATTAATCCTATAATGTGGAACGGCAAAACGTGTACCCTGTTGTAGGGGATTTTGTTATAGTGAAGCATAATCCACAGGGGGAAGATATTATTTATAAGGTGCTTGAGAGGAAAAGTAAATTTTCACGTATTGATTCATTTTATGAAAAAGAGCAGGTGGTGGCAACTAATTTTGATTATGTTTTTATCATGACATCTTTAAATCATGATTTTAACATTAGAAGGATAGAAAGGTATCTAACGGCTGCTTGGCAAAGCAGAGCTATGCCAATAATTATTTTAACAAAGGCAGATTTATGCAGTGATTATAGCTACTATAAAGATCAGATTCGCAAGGTAGCTATTGGTGTTCCAATACTAGCTGTAAGTTCAGTTACAGGAGAAGGGCTTAACGAACTTAAAAACTATATTAAACCCTCAGAAACAATTGTATTTCTTGGATCTTCAGGTGTTGGAAAATCTTCGCTTGTAAATGCTATTGCTGACGAAGAGATTATGAAAGTTAATGATATAAGAGAAGATGATAGCAAGGGTCGCCATACCACCACTCATAGACAGCTTGTTATGCTTCAAAATGGAACTATGATAATTGATACACCAGGAATGAGAGAAATTGGTATGTGGGATGTAACAGAGGGAATCAATTGCAGTTTCGATGATATTGAAATGTATGCTAGTAGATGTAAATTTAGTGATTGTAGTCATGAATCTGAGCTTGGATGCGTAGTAAAAGCAGCACTTGAAAATGGAGAGCTTTCTGCTGAAAGATGGGGAAATTATTTAAAACTTAAAAAAGAAGCTAAGTTTGCAGCACAAAAAGAAAATGTAAATATACGTTTGAAGGAAAAGTCACGGAAAAAGAATATAGCAAAATTTCAAAAAACATTAAACTCAAAAAAACATTAAAAAAAATTATCGAAAAAATAAAAAAATAGAGGAAAAAAGGAAATGTTACAGAATATAAGAGAATAATATAGAATGACAGCCCAATATTTGTATAATTATTACAATACCAATGTTGGGTTGTAACTCTAAAAAATTTAAAGAAAATGAGGTGATTTTTATAAAATTTTTTAGAAATATGCCAATACTCAGAAAAATAGCCTGGATATTTGGTACGATAATATCTTTTATGCTAATAATTGGTGCTTGCGGAATTTATTCTTCATACAAGTTAAACAAGTCTACAGGTGCAGTGATTAATGGAAGCGATATAATAATTATAATAGTAACAATAATAGCAGTTTTATATACTATAATTATAATTTATATTTTAAAGCTAAGTTTTGTTATTCCATTAAACAAAATTAAAGAATTCGCCGAAAATTTATCTCGTTATGATTTTTCATCAACTATTCAAGAAAGTAGAGAGGATGAGTTTGGAAAAGCTATTCAATCTCTTAATAAAGCTCAAGATAATATAAGTGTAATGATTAAAGAACTAATTAATACTATACAGGAAGTGAGTTCGTCTTCTGAAGAACTTTCAGAAACTGTACAAGAATTAACATCAAAAGCAGAAATAGTTGATGAAGCAGTAGGCAATATTACTTCTGGTATGCAAGAGTCCAGTACTGCATCAGAGGAGATAAGTGCAGCGGTTGAAGAAGTAGATGTAAGCATTAATGAACTTTCTTCTAAAGCTATGGAAGGAAGTAATAATGCAAGTCGGTCAAAAGAAAGAGCTACAGAAGTTAAAAACAATAGCCAAAAGGCAATCGATGAAACTCTAAGAGTATATGCTGAAAAACAAAAAAACATGGAAAAGGCTATTGAAAATGGAAAAGTAGTAGATAGTATAAAAGTTATGGCAGATACTATTGGAAGTATAGCAGAACAAACAAATTTACTTGCGTTAAATGCTGCAATAGAGGCAGCTAGAGCAGGGGAGCAGGGCAAAGGTTTTGCAGTTGTAGCAGAAGAGGTAAGAAAACTTGCCGAACAATCATCACAAGCAGTAATAAATATTCAAGATACTATTGTTAAAGTTCAAGAGGCTTTTAAAAGTAGTATTGATACAGGTAGCGATATGTTAGAATTTATAAATACAAAAGTAAATGAACAATTTGATGCCTATGGAGAAACAGGCAAGCAATATTATAATGATTCAGATTTTGTAAGTAAGATGTCTGAGGAAATGGCTGCTATGTCTGAGGAAATTACAGCTACAGTTGGGCAAGTAAGTCAAGCTATACAAAATATGGCACAGGCATCACAAAAATCAAGCCAGGAAGCAGAAACAATAAAAGAGAGTATGAATGAAACTTCAAAAGTTGTAGAACAAATGGCATTAACGGCACAAAGCAAAGCAAAAATTGCTGGAAAATTAAATGAAATGGTAGCGAAGTTTAAGATATAGTTAATGTAAAAGAAAAGTATAAGCTAATACAGAAGTGGATACAACCACTTCTGTTAGGTTTAACCTAGCTTTTCTTAAAACTGCCACAGTCTGTGCATTCAATAGTGTCTGCAGTTGCAGAATGTTTTACTACGTTAATTTTTTCTAAAGTACAATAATTATCTTCTTTGCAGTGAAACCTACATTCTGATACTGAGCAGCCTATGTTTGAATTATGATTCATACGTATATCCTGGTTAAGTAAACTTAGACAAACTTAACTTTATCCTTTCTTTGTATTTATTATATAAAATCTCTAAGTTTTTAAATCTAATATGTTTTATTGAGAGGAATTTCACCTCTCTGTAGTAATTAAACCTCTTGTCTTTTCAGACAAACCACCCTTATGGGAAAATTTCCTTCTTGCCAATGACAATATAGAGTTTATGTATTTCGGTGTTTGACTACAGGACATTAGTAGTCGGTCATCCTTCCATACTCATAGAGCCTTGAACTGATGGATACATTCAAGGGTATGTCTTTAACTTACTATATAATCGTAGTTCATCATGCTGTACATTTTTCAATCTACTACATTCACTAAGGCCTTAGAACAATCAATAGCCGTTTATATATTAGATTATTGTCCACTAATATATAATTTTGTGCAACTTTCCATCAACTATTGGTAGTTCCTTCAATATTAAATAGATTACATAATTATTTTGTACTTATTAATGAAAATTATGTATCTAGGCATCTTGAAAAAAATAACAAGTAAAAGATGCGACGGATATTTTGTGTCAAATGACTTGTTATTTTTTTATTGCGCCAATAA
>Ga0255360_1000053_pt1 | contig 34990 bp, 30 predicted proteins | sample GFST50metaG_FD_186004 | JGI IMG/M metagenome (GOLD analysis project Ga0255360, IMG submission 186004) | Peat soil microbial communities from Stordalen Mire, Sweden - G.F.S.T50 | ecosystem: Environmental > Terrestrial > Soil > Wetlands > Peat | place: Sweden: Norrbotten County, Stordalen Mire... | reverse complement strand
CTGTTTGCGACATGTCCGACGACATATTCCTCGTAATCGCTACCTTCGGTGTTGTCTTTGTAATCACGGCCGCGATGCTGCAAGGTCTTATCATTACCGTAGATTTGTTACGAGCGGGTTTCAAAGGCCGCCGCCAGTCGCAGGTAATGGTGCTACTGGCGAGATTCGTCGTGGTCCCGCTTGTCATCATAGGGCTGGCGTCAATCGTGCACCTCGGGTCGTCGGGATACGGGCCGCAAATCGATATGGCGGTGTGCGTGCTCGTCCTCACCGCTGGCCCACCCTTCATCCCCGCGATTGCGAAGCTGGCTCACGGGGACATCCCGTACGCCGCGAGCTCCGCACTGATGCTCACTGTTCTGACGTGGATTCTTCTGCCCTTTACGCTGCCGGCGGCCCTAAATTTTCTCGGCACCGGCGCGGGGGTGTCGTCTTTAACTGTCGCGGAGCCCTTGATCGCGTTCTACGTAATCCCGCTGGTCGCGGGCTTCTTGATCCGGGCACGTTACCCCAATCTGGCGAAGGAGATCATCCCGCATCTCAAGACGATCGCAATCGCCACGCTGCTGCTGTCGGTCGCACTGTACGTCGCGGCCTCGTGGAGCCTGTTCACCTCACTGTTTCTTACCGGAATGCTTGGTTTTGCTCTCGCCATTCCACTGATCTCGCTGCTCATCGGCTTTGTGCTCAGCCCGCCGTATGCTCGGCGCACCTCTGTCGAGACCCCGCACCGAGGCTCCAAGATCACCTCGATCATTTCGATTTCACTGCAAAATATCGGCGCTTGCCTCGTGTGTGCGTTCTTCGTCCTCCCAACATATCCGTTGGCCGGAGTTGCGATCTTGATCTTTGCGCTGGGTTCGATCTTCGTCACAGTGCTCGTGATGGCAGAACTGGGCAAACGACATGAAAGAGCGCTGGCTGGATCAAGTAAAATATCAGCGTGAAATAACGTTCTCCTTGTTGAACCGAGCGCCCCGACGGCCGCTCAGCGCAATGGAATGGTCTATGAGTTCGCTAGTTTTTTGCTACCTTATGTTGCCTTTACCCATGGTTTCATCAGGATTGAGCAGTACATCGATGGCAGTTAGTTCGGGTGTGCCGTTCATCTGAAAATTTCGTTCCAGTCGTTTTTCATACTAACGATGGTGTACTTTTTTTCCTCGGCAATGGCGAGCAGTTTCTCTGCTCCATTTTCATACGCGTATTCGCGTTCATCATCGTCGTGATGTATGAATAATCTGAATTTCGCAGATTCCAGCATTTCTATATCGACGTCGCCATTACCCCCTGCAACAACAGGTAAGCGTCCGGTTCGGGCGAATACATGCTCGACCTTTCCTGGACCGAGAGCAACTCCTCCGAGAACCCTATCACCCCTAGTTAACGCGCCGTTATGGTATTCATACTCGGAAGCTGAGCCGATTACGTTCTCCTTGAAGATTCCCCACGTTTCCTCAGAGATTACGCGCATGAAATCTCGACCACCGCCGGAGCAGACAAATACCCGGTACTCGTAACTCTTCAGCAGGTCAAAAAGCTCGAGCATGGGCTTGTACACCAGGTCGGTGAAGTTAGCGGCGAATTTCTCCTGTTTTACGGTAGCAAAAAACTCTCGCACTTCGGCTTCGAACTCATCGGGAGTTTTTCCAGACCACTCCCGTGCAAAAGCACCTTCAAGAGCCATAATAGCCTCAGGGTTTTGTTCGAGTGCCTTTTGGAAAAATGTCTCGTCTCTTTCGAGAATAGCCTTGTAAGGCTGCTTACTTGCCAAAGAGGGGTCATTCTGAGCGGTATTAGCAAAAACTCTGAATAGGAAATCAAGTTGTACCGGCACCGGCTGCTCTACCCACAGTGTGCCATCGTTATCGAACGTTGCGATGCGACCTGCGGGTTTAACATAGTTCGGACCTTCTTCTGTCGACGATTTTAGAAAGTCAATTATGGATTGTTTTGCTGGCCCATCATTCCAGCTTTCAAGTGTACCTTCATTCGAGATTAACGAGATCCCCTCCAACTTTTTCAATTCTAGGAATTTGTTTCAATTAGCAAATTTGAGTTTTTCTCTGAAAATCACATTCTACCTTTATTTATTTTGAGCCTTTTCTACGCTTTTTTGACCCATTGCAGTACTGTGCCCGTTCGGGGTTAAGAGGCATCCAGCGCTGCTTATGGGCCTAAACCTTGGCCAGCCCAGAAAATAAAGAGCGCCAGAACTCGACAAAGACAGCGATCAGCGTAAATTGCAAAATGGGGGTCTGAAAGAAATGACCTGTGTAAGTTATCTATTCGGCTCCCGCTCGCCCTTTAGCCCCGCTTTTGCGCTCCGTGACATTTCTTATACTTCAATCCGCTGCCACAGGGGCATGGATCGTTGCGGCCCGCCTTTCCTAGCGCAGTCGGCGGGCGATGCTTCGACATTACGTCGGCCGGCGCGCGCCCCTCCCGGAGGAGTGCTGTCATCTGTCGCATGGGCTGGTCGATATGCGCGAAGAACGCCCGATAGCCTGCGCAGAGGTAGTTCAGCCCAAGGTCACCTGTTGGTGTCCTTATAAAACGGTTTTTGGGACATTCCCCGTGGCACGCAAAGCGGACTGGACACTCTTGACAGTACCGCGGGAGCGTGTCGCGCTTGTTCAGGCCGAACTGACGTTGTGCGTCTGAGGACACCAGTTCGATAAGCGGCGTCTCCAAGATGTTGCCCAGCAGGTAGTTTGGTTCAACGAAGTGATCGCACGAATAGAGGTCGCCGTTATGTTCGAGCGCGAGTGCGGTGCCGCAAGTCGGGGAAAAGATGCATACGGCAGGCGGCGCCCCTGCCCACGCCGCTAAAGCTGCGTCGAAATGCTGCACGAACACGCGACCGACGTCGCAGGTGACCCATTCATTAAAGATGGCGATAAGGAATCGGCCCCATTGTTCCGCGGTCACTGAGCGATCCGTTACCGTGTTCCCTTCTTGGAAGCCCGTTTCGTTATGCCGCTCCACGATGGGTATAAACTGGATAAACTGTGCCCCCACGTCGTCACGGAAGAACTCGTACACCTCGACGGGGTGCGTAACATTGGCCGCACTAACTGCGCACAAAATGTTAAACTCCACGTTATATTCTTGCAATAGACGTGCAGCGTGCAGCACGCGGTCAAACGTCGGGCGTCCCGCCTTATCTACGCGATAGGCGTCGTGTAGTTCCCGCGGCCCGTCAACGCTCAGACCGACGAGATAGTGATGCTCGCGGAGAAAGATGCACCATTCCTCATCCAAAAGCGTGCCATTTGTTTGCAGGGTGCGTTCAATGGTCATGCCAGAACGCGCGTATTTTTGCTCGCACTCGATCGAACGACGGTAGAAATCGAGCCCCATCAGGGTCGGTTCGCCGCCTTGCCACGCAATCGTGGCGTGCGGGACTCGCTGCGCGGCGAGGTACTGATGCAGATATGATCCCAGTACCTCGTCAGTCATCCGAAAGCGGCTGCCAATATAAAGCTGTTCTTTCGACAAGAAAAAACAGTACGAACAGTCCAGGTTACAGATGGCGCCGGTCGGCTTAGCGAGAATGTGAAAGGCTGGAGGCGAGTTCGTCGAATCCATTCCGTGTCCATGCCGCGCACCGGGTTTCCCGTCGGTGCATAGCCAATTGATTGTCTAAATACTATTTTTCGCGCTCGCGTAAATGAGTTCCGCTCCACTAGCTGTGGAAAACGCCGCGCGAAACTAACCGTCATTGCACTCTTGTGCACTCTCGAGGCAATCGAGCAGCTAATCAGCCTGCTCCTTTTTGAGGTAGACGGTGATGTTCTTGCAAAACGGGGCCTTGCGCTGAGCGTTGCGCTCTTCTTTTAGCCTGCCGGAACATGCACCTCTTCATTGTCTGGCAGCTCGATATCAGGGGCTCTTTTTAACACGTAAGCCGTGACGACGCCCACGAGACTCAAAATCAGCGCTACGACAGCGATGTACGCAAAAGCCTGATTCGTTGGAACGAGAACCACGGTTGGCCCCGCTGGCAGAACGACCGTAATTGGGGCCTCATATAGGGTAAGCAGCGCTCCTGCAACGGCGGTGCCGACGGCGCCTCCGATAAACCGGAATACCGTATTAAGCGCCGTTTCTGCGCCAGTTTTGCTCGGTGGCACATACATAATGAGGACGTTGATAGCAGAGACAAAGACACCCCCGATACCAGCAAACAAAATCACCGTCCCGATGATGATCTCCGCAAGCGTCGCATTGAATAAGATAAACCACACAAAACTCGCCACTACGATCAAGGACACGAGCAGCAGAGCATTCTTGGCGCCTCGAAGCCTCACAATCCTCCCGAATAGCGGACCGGCGATCAGAATGACAAGTCCTGCGGGAACGAAGACCAATGCCGATTGGAAGGTATCAAGACCAAAGCCGACGGGAGACGGGGTGCGTGTAAGGTAAACCATCGCGAGATACACCATAAACATCGCGAAGCCTGCGATAAACATCATAAGGTTGGTCTCAAGGACATGCCGCACACCCTTGAGCTTGAGGTCGATAAGTGGATCGCGGACGCGCAGCTCTGCATACACGAGGGCGATCACGGCGATAATAGCGATCGCAAACAGGCCTAGCGTGTAGGGAGAAGTCCACCCCCAGACGTCGGCCTCGGTCAGGGGCACGAGGAACCCGACAATCGCGATCCCGAGCAGGATGATGCCCCAGATATCAAGGCGAGACGCAGATCGCATTGGCGACTCGCGAATCTTCCAGAGTACGAGGAGCGTTACAATAGCGGCAACAGGAGCCAAGAGGTGGTAGTTTGTCTGCCAGCTGTAGGTCTGTGTGATATATCCTCCACCGATAAATCCAATCGTCGCGCCCACGGCAAACATCGCGCTGATGATGCCGGTTGCGGTGGGGACCTTCTCACGCGGAAATTCGTCTCGAATGAGCGCAAATGCTAAGGGGAACATTGCTAACCCCACCCCCTGAATGGCACGAAACGCGAGTAAACTATCTATGCTCCAAGCGAATCCGTTCCCAATAACAGCAATCGTGTAGAGCGTCAGCGCCACAAGCAGCAGCTTCTTTTTCCCGTACGTGTCTCCCAGCTTGCCAAATGAGGGCGTCGTCAGGCTTCCAAAGAGCAGATAGATAGCAGGCACCCAAGATACTACCGCTTCAGTGGTGTGAAACTCGGCCTGCAGCGTGGGCAGCGCTGGAATAAGCATGGACTCGCTAAATGAGACCATGAGCCCCGTGAGGCTTAGGATCACTAAGACTAGCCCAGTGCTCCCTGCTAAGTCGTTTGAACGTGCTGCCATTTGGTCCTTCTCACTCGGTGGGGTAGTGTGCCAGACCGTCCCTGCGGCGAGTGTGCCGCTCCTTGAGCCGGCACATAACCGCTGCTTTGCTTTAACAAGAGCAACTTCTTGCAAGTCGGATAAAGTTTTTTATTTGATCTAGCTCACAGAAAACGACTGAAATGGCAAAAAACAGAGAGATGAGAAGGGCGATGAGCACTAATAGTAGTCAGTTTCTTTTTGCGCACGCCTCTCGGTCGACCCGGTATTTGAAGGTAAGCGTGCTCGCCGCGGCGAGATTCGTTAGGTCCGGCCTGTGCTCAGCGATTCAAGCGTAACGATATTGTCGATCTGGGTGATGGTACTGTAAGCAGGGTTACTGATCGCGATTTTTGTGTACTGTTGATACACCGTCGGCGGGTGGCGAGCGACTAGCTGGTACGCCTTAGCTTGGAGGGACGTCACGTTCGTCGTGAGAACGTACCCAGACGTATTGAGGCTATGCACGTAGTTCGTTGCGTCGTCAATGGTTTCGAAACGGATTATCGTCTGATTGTCGTGAATGCTCGTGGCCGCCGTCAGGTTGTACTGTAGCTGAACGTTGACCGTGGTGTTGTTTCGCCACTTTACGTCCCACGAGACGAGGCTTGTGCTGTTTCTAAACTCTCCATAAAGCGATGACACAAACTGCGAAAGAAACGCGTCATGTTGTTCGCTCGCTTGTGACGTCGCCGTTGACGGCGTGGGTGAAGTGTTGTTTGATAAGGGCGAGGTGCAGCCGGCCACCAACACTGCCACAACCACCAACGCGAGGAACAAGGTCCAGGATGACTTATGCATTTCAAAGGCTCCTTTCGGTATCGTTTAGGATTCGACTGTTGTTGATAACCCACTAAGTACAAATGGCGCAACCGCCGTGTTTTTTATGGAGTGCTTGTTTTATAAAAGCAGTGCTATGCCGCGCGCCTCAAGTTCGGGCGGCTACCGACAAGGGCGTGCTTCGCGAGGCAAAGGCCTACTACACACCCGCGGGGCGCATATCATCCATTTTTTACAGCGCAGCCCCCCCACGGCGTCGAACAAAAGAGCAAGCTTTAAAAACCGCGAATTACCATCTTGTTCGAAATCAAAACCTCAAGGATTGCAAAACGGCATCCTCGTGCAGCATTGAAAGCTGCCAAGTGGCTTCACAGAGCATCGCCTCATTTGCTGAAAACGACGTTGGAGGATTTGGATTTGACTGACACGAAAGAGTCTGCTCACCCCGTGGAACACCACGAGGCACCAGTGGTCCGAGTTTCAGCGGACGAACGGACTCCCAAGATTCGGCAGATCGTCTTCGTTGCTTTGATCTCTGCCCTCTTCGCGCTGGTTTGGCTGGAAGTGTTAGGTTTACTCAACAGCGCCTTCTGGCAGAACAACTTCGTCACAGCCAACCGCTGGATGATTCCCGTCCTTGTCCTCTTCTTCTCGCTGCTTGTCGGGCTCGTAGGGAAGTACATGCGCGCTCCAAACGTGATCCACGGCACTATGGAAGATGTCCTGACAGACCCGAACTTTAATCCGGATTTCACGACGTTTCCTGGCGCGTTGCTCACGTCCTTTTTCTCGATGCTTTCAGGTGCCAGCGTCGGCCCCGAGGGCCCGCTCATTTTTCTCGTGGTGGACATCGCCGCGTGGTTCGGCACTAAGCTCAAGTTGACGGGGCAAACGTTGTTAGGCTTCGCTGGAGCCGGCCTTGCCTCGGCCCTCAACGGCATTATCGGCAACCCCCTCTTCGCTGCGTTGTTCTCCAGCGAATTGCAGGGAGGTGAGAAGGGAGGCCTGCAGCTGATCGCGTGGAACTTGGTCGCAGGGGTGATCGGCTATGTCTTCTTTGTGCTGGTCGCGTACCCGGGATTTGCCTCAAGCATCGCTGCCACCCCGGTGAATGTGCTTACGATTCCGTACGCGGTCGCTGCGGTGATCCTCGGCATCATAGGCGCTTTGCTGGCTATCTTCATCGGCATTTCGTTTCAGATCTTCGGCAGGATAATGGACCGTGTGTTCAAAGACCGGTTCATCGAACGCGTTATGGCGGCTGGAGTGATCATCGCAATCGTCGGCTACTTTGTTCCCGAAGTGTTGTTCTCTGGCGAAGCGGAGCTTCACCCGATCCTCGCCAACCCAGTGGCATATGGAGTGCTGATGTTGCTGGGCTTGGCGATCCTAAAGGTCCTCCTCCTGGGACTCTCGTTTAAGAGCGGGTACCTCGGGGGGCCTATATTCCCGACGTTGTTCGCCTCCACAATGATAGCCCTCGCCATCAGCCTGCTCTTTCCGGGCGTGCCTACCGGCTTGCTTATCACAAGTGTTATAGCCGCGGCTATCACGCTCGTGCTAGGTGCGCCTTTTGCCGCCATCTTGCTCACCATCACCGTATCGACCTCCAACACGTACGAACTCGGGTACATAGGCTTGGCAACCGCTACGGCGCTTGTTATTGGCACGGCCTTTAAAACACGCATGGCACAGCGCACCGCGAAGCGCGCAGGTGCGTAAGGCCCCGAGCGCTCGCATTCTGCCTGCCTTCGGGTGTCCTCTCTCTTTTTCGACTACGCCTTTCGGGTTACCCCGCAGCTGTTCGAGCCAGCGTCCCGGAATTCATCGCTCCCAGAGTTGGGGCAACAGAGAGCTGCGTTGCCTTTCATCCGTACGAATCTCACTTCTAGGCTTGTGACTCCTGAGTCATTTCGCAACTTTTATTGCATCCCTCAGTAGTTAACTGGACGAGTCGCGGAGTAGAGGGGATCAAATCGACGTCTCAAGCTTATGAGGGATCATGAAGCCTACCGAGAAGCTTCCGGAATTACTTGAGTTTTTCAACATTATTGCGAGAATCCGTCGTCTCAACGAGGTTTTTCGCCTGAGCTCGAGAATTCGCTATTTGTACGAAGTCCTGTGTTTTATCCTGATTGTTTTTGACGGCTTTTTTTTGTTCATCACAGTGATTTTCCCTCTGAAGTCAGGCACCCTCGAAGCAGTCGCGACGTTTGACGCGGTTGTGGTGCTCTTTCTATGGGTCGAATACCTATTCAGGGTGAACGAGCAGGATGACAAGTGGCGTTATGTCGCCTACCAGTGGAGCGACATTCTCGCCATTATTCCTTTTGACTACATTGCTCTCGTCTCGTTTGGCATCGCCCTGCCGCTGACGATTGCCTTCAAGCTATTGCGACTCGTGCGAATCGTCGCGCTTCTAAGGTTCTCGCGCAGAATAGAACGGGAAGTCCTGGCGTTTGCCGAAAAGACCAGGCTAATCTACGGCCTCGCTATTTACCTTCTTGTCCTCATTGTCGGCGCACTGCTCTTCTTTTACATCGAATCACCGGTGAATTCCACCGTGAGCACGCCGAACGACGCCCTGTGGTACATGATCGTGACCATGACGACCGTTGGCTACGGCGATATCGTACCCCATACTGGATTTGGCAGGATAATTGGCGTTATCGCAATGCTTACTGCCATTCTCTTTGCCAGCCTCGTGACAGCGACAACGACCTCAGCCTTGATGGAGAAGTTTCGAGCGGAGCGAGAAGAGATTACAGAAGCAAGCAAGGAGACGATCGGAAACGTCCTCACACAACTGAGCGAACTCAGGGACCGGTTGGATGAGCTCCCGAAGGTGGCGGAGCGGACCGATGAGATCAAGGCTGACTTAGACGAGCTCAAGGCGATGCGAGCCGAGGTTCAGAGCTTGAAAGAATCTGTCGAGGGGAAGAAATAAAAGATTGAGTGTTTTTAGGTTTCCGGGCACCTGTCGCTTCAGCTTTCGAATAATCACAGACGGCGAGGAACGCGAAGCAAAATTGAAGCGCAGCTACGCAAACGCTTATCTTTAGGTGTGGTCCCTTGAAGCAAACGGAGCGCGCATAAGCGTGCGCCGAAGCGCTTTCTGCAAATTAGGGTTTTCTCAACTATTTCTTGAGCGAAATATCTCCACGGACGTTTGTGGCGCCCAATCAATTTCTCTTCTAACTTGCGTCTACAGGTCGTTATTTTGCCTGTCTCGGCAAAAACAGGGCGATCACAAACCCAAGAAGCAATATGAGAGCAAGTGAGGCAAAGGTGAGGTGCATTGCCGAGCTGATCGTACTATCGACGATGCGCTGCGCTTCAGGAATGAGACTCTGGGGGATGCTCGGCGGCGCGCTTGTCTGCATATTTTGGGTGTATGCGTACAGATTCTGTTGTATCTGCTCTTGAGTCGTCGTATTACTTACGAGCGTCGAGGTGCTGATCCCTGCAACAAGCCCGTTGAAGACTCCCACGAGGAGCACAGCGCCAACAAGCGCTGTACCCACGGAATAGCCCAAGTTCTTTGCAGTGTTGAGAAAACCTGAGGCATCGATCTCTTGGTCTTTTCGCACCGCAGACATGGTGAGATTGGTCAACTGAGACAGCAATAACCCCACTCCGATGCCGAATATCACCGTACCAGGGATGATATCAACAATCTGAGTGCTCTGGCTAAACACGTTGCTCAAAAGGTACGCGCCTGCAGCAGAAATCAGAAATGCGACGAGGATGATGATCTTGGGTCGTACGACGGACGAGAGTCTGCCCCCTGTGAGCGATAGCACGAAAATTGCAACCGAAAGGGGGAGCAAGGCGACGCCTGTCATAAAGGCGCTCACGCGAGTGACTTGCAGCAGGAATACGGGGAGGATAAACAGCACGCCACCGAACGCGATCTGCTGGATTGCGCTAGCTGCGTTGCCCAAGACATAGAGTCGGTTTTTGAGCACTGAGATGTCGAGTAACGGCTCCACGTGGTGGCTTATGCGCCGCCACTGCCAAAGGAGGAAGGCGCCGAAAAGGATGAGGCCGACCACTATGAACAACGGTACTAATTGCCAGTACTGCGGAGAACCGAGCAGCAAAATGCCAAATACGAGAGAGAACAGCGCGGCAACTGAGAGCACAACGCCTCCGAGATCTATGTCACGCCACGCAAGACGTGGCTTTGACTCGCGCAGGTACGATCTCATCACGATTACGGCGAGGACACCGAGCAGCTCGAACGCAAAGATCAATCGCCAAGTGGCAAAGGACGTGAGAGCTCCGCCATAGAGGGGGCCGATAGCAGCCCCCAGAGCGGCGATGCCCCCCCAGATGCCAAATGCCGTCAGTCGGTCTTTGCCTTCGTACGCCGCACTTACCATGGTGGTCGTCGCGGGTAACATCAGGGCGGCACCGATGCCTTCGAGAAGTGACCAGCCGATGAGCAGCATGATGACGTTAACGCTCAAGGTGGCCGTAGTTGTGCCGATGCCGTACACGATGAGGCCGATGAGGAAGGTCTTCTTCCTCCCCAAAACGTCCTGCAGCTTGCTTCCGGCAAGCATCAGCGACGCCATGGTTAGCGCATATATGGCGATTAAAGCCTGAATAGTGCTTAAATCGGTGTGTAAGTCGACAACTACGGCCGATATGGCCACGTTCATGGCGGAGCTATCCAGAACAATGATGAAGATGGCTATGCAGGAGACTAAAACGACCCCCCATTTGAACTGTGGCTTCTCTTCCATCGAAATACCTCGGAAAATCTATCTAACCATGTGCCACGCGCGCTTAAGAATCCCTGGGAAACACCAACCAAGCGCAGCTGGTCGATTTCGTATGTTATGGCGGTTTTCCGCTTTATCTCTAACGGTACTATCCGCGTTAATACTCGAAAAATGGGCCAAGAAGAGATGAAACATTATCCTCTCTTTCTTCTGTAACCCCCCACGAGTGAGGCAAGAAAGGCCGAATTGCGCAAGCGCGCACTCCGATCAAGCCGAAAAACAGTAAAGAAGCAGTTTTCGTCTCACAAATCTCAGTCGATTTTGCGTGATGAGCTAGTATGTCGCTGAAACAAAGCTAGACAGTACGTCCCGCAATCCAGTACCCCTGATGTGAATGTCTTAAGCAGGACCTGGATTATATCCTTTAGAGGGCTAATGCACGCCTAGAAGGCAATCTTTAAGTACCTTGTGCTGCGATCCACAGCCGCGCAGGTAGGTTCCGGCAACCCATTTGGGCGACGCTGCGGTTAAAGACTCAAGGACTAGCATGTTCGAAATAGAGTTCGCCACTTTCGCCGCCATTGTTTTTGTTTTCGCGCTCGTCTCTCGTCGCGTTGAGAGACTGGATGTGACCGCGCCCATGGCATTCATCGTTGCGGGCATGTTGTTCGGCGCCACTCACCTCTTCAACGCGTCGATCAACAATGAGGTCCTTCTTCTTATCGGAAGCATCGCCCTTGTGCTGGTCCTGTTCACCGATGCGTCGCGTATCAACATTTCGCTGTTCCGGGTAAATGCAGAGTTGCCTGCCCGGCTGCTCATTGTCGGTCTACCGCTGACGATCGCGGTTGGCGCGGTGATCGCAGCCCTGCTGTTTACGAACCTCACGATTTGGCAGGCAGCAATCATAGGAGCGGTGCTCGCTCCTACCGACGCGGGTCTGGGGCAAGCGATCGTAACCAGCGAACGAGTGCCCGTCCGGATTCGCGAGGCGCTTAACGTCGAAAGTGGCCTGAACGACGGTGGGTCGGTGCCCTTTCTACTGGTGTTCCTCGCTCTCGCGGCAATTCAGGAAGGCGTTGAGCCTCCCAGCTTTTGGATAGTCGCAGTGGAGCAGATAGGCATTGGCGTGGTCGTCGGCCTTCTCGTCGGAATCGCCGGAGGGTGGCTGATCAGGAGCGCTACACAGCGTGGCTGGATGACTAGGACGTTTAAGCGCCTGAGTTTCCTAGCGCTCGCCGTTCTCGCTTGGGGTGTCGCGGGGCCGATCGGCGGCAGCGGCTTTATTGCAGCCTTTGTCGGAGGGTTTGCCACGGGAGCGACAGTCGGCGAGGTCGAAGAGGCGGCCACCGACTTTAGCGAAGCTGAGGGAGAGCTTCTCCTTTTAGCGGTTTTCTTCCTCGTCGGCGTTATCGCAACTTCGCTGCTGGGAGCCCTTAACTGGACGATCCTCCTCTACGCGATTCTCAGTCTGACGGTTATTCGCATGCTTCCTGTAGCGATTTCTCTTATTCGCACGAAGTTGCGACGCAGTTCCGTGCTGTTTCTTGGCTGGTTCGGGCCGCGCGGCCTCGCGTCTATCGTCCTCATGCTGGTCGCCTTAGAGGAGCCGGCACTCGCTCCTCTCGCTCCGCAAATCGCGACAATCGTCCTTGTGACCGTGATTCTCAGCGTCTTCGCGCACGGCATTTCCGCCCGACCTGGCGCAGCCATTTACGCACGTAAGGTGGCCGCAATGGATTCCGATGCGCCAGAACTGCGTGCCGTTTCACAACTCCCGGCTCGTCAGAGAAGAATGAGCAAATAAAAACAAGGCTAACGCGAGCCAACAAGCTTGGCGAGACGAACGCTTGTCATGCAACTGCACCAAGATTCAAATGCGCTGCGCGAGTGAACGCTCACGCAACAGATCAGAGGCTGACGATCCAGGTGCCCCGGAACCGGCGATACCCAGTCCTCTAAGGAAACTGTGGCTCAGTGTCCTCGTTGCCAAACGTCGCCGCTTTTTTCAGCGATAGATCTATCGGACATTGGCGGTCGTCTGCGCGCGCAAAACGTGTCCTGCGGAATCAGAACGATCAGACTAAATACTTTCTGAAAAGTGTTTATAGAGACATTTCAACAAACGGGAGGTGAAACTCAAATGGCTGAAGAAAAATCTTCAATGTGGCTACGTATAACAGAGATCATCATCGGTCTAATCGTGCTTGTGTTGGGTGGCTACGTAATTGCGTATCCAGGAGTAGCGGCAGCGACCCTCATAGGTTTCCTCGCAGTCGGGATCTTTATTCTAAGCTTTGTAGAATTCGCCCGGATTTTTTCAGAAGGCATCTCAGGATGGCAGCGACTTCTACGCTTGATTCTATCAGTGATCGTATTTCTACTCGCAATAGCAATACTTGTCTCCCCGCTCATTTGGGGAGGATTAACCCTAGCGTGGCTGGTAGGACTGGCGTTGATCTTTTTGGGATTCGTGGCCATCGCACGCGCCACTCCAGGGATGATAGTCGTCGGCATCATCGCAGTTGTAGTCGGCTTTGTCGTGTTCATATATCCTCCGCTCGGCGTAGCCACTGCAGTACTTTTGCTGGCGATAGCTCTGATCATATTCGGGTTAGAGTTGATAGTATCAGGCCTCTTGGGAAGATGGGTATAACCCATTCCCTCCTTCTTTTTTTGTGTGGTTAAGGCTCCGATACAACAGTTGTTTGAAGGAGCGCAGAATTATTTGAGCTCATCGTGCACCATGAGTGGGCATGCCAATGTGTGTCTGCCCTAGCGGTAGCAGCGTTTACCCGTGTAGATTGGGGATCCAATGACGATAAGATCGTTATTTAGGCTCTCGAGTGCTGAACACTGATTGACAAAAGTCCAAATGGCAAGATGCGAACATTGAACGAGAGAGGTGCGAATTTTCCCAGGGTTGTCGTGGGCAATGCATCAAAAAAAGAAAAAATAGCTTATTGGAAGGGTTTGCTTTATGTCGCTGCCGCTGTTTTGAGGGCGTCTGTACACCCTCTATTTGCGTCTGCGATGTACTGCAACCGCCGCTCCCTTGTGTTCTATGACATCATCATCCTTCTTTTCATCATCCTTCTTCTCTCTGTGATGATGAACGGCTGCGGCTTTTCCCACTGGTCCTACCAAGTTTTTCACCTCCCTTATCTACGTGGTAATTGGCGATGCGCTTTTGCAGCTACCGCTTCGCCTCTCTTTGTTGTGCGGTTATGTGCTGCAACTATTTATTTCAATGCCACTGTGCTCGCACGCCAAAGTCCCTAAAGTCGTTTTGCGCGTAGACCGTCGCTGCTGCCTTGCTGCTTTCAGAAGATTTCGCACCTCCCCTTTAATTTATGGTTTTGTGGTCTTGAGGGTTCGACCTGGTTCAGCGCCAGAAATTTCGGGTTTTATTAACCACGATGAGAGATCGGGCGATGCAGACTATAATCGTCGGGGAAGATCTTTTAAATGGAATCCACCAGTTACCTTATGGCGTCCTCTTCATGATGGGGAATGCTGGGAGTAGTATGACACAAGGTAAGGTAATGGGTCCGGTGGACTATCTGATGGTCAAGTTTCCCGGGAACAAGTTCAGTGGCAAGGCAGCCCCTGAGCTGTTGAAACTTGAAAAACAAGGCATCATCCGGGTGATCGATATGGTTTTCGTTATGAAGGATGAGAACGGGAAACTGGTAACATCCGAGGCAGTCGACCTGACAGAAGAAGCGCGAGCTGCGTTCAATGAATTGTCAAAGAACACCCGTGAATGGTTCTCACAAGGTGATATAGAAGAGATCACCGCATCGTTGCCCAACAATAGCACGGCCGGCCTTCTCCTGTTCGAGAACATCTGGGCCACCCGGTTCAAGGAGGACCTCCTTGAAATGAATGCCGAGGTGATCGACATGGGGCGGATCCCCCCGGAAAATATCCAGAAGGTAGAGAAAGACTTGGCAAAAAGAGGTGATTGAACGATGAGAGGAAGAGGAGTAGCACTTGTTGCGGGAGCGAGAATGGGACAACGGAGGGCCGAGGAGGCGGCCGCACAACAGCAGGCTGCGGCACCAGCTGCGGCACCAGCTGCGGCACCAGCCAGTACCGATGTCACTGCCGAGATACAGAAACTGGCAGATCTCCACGATTCAGGTGCACTGACGGACGAAGAGTTCACCGCGATGAAGAAGAAGCTCCTGGGATTATAAGGGCATCTTCCCTTTTTTTATTTCTTCCAATAGCATTTCGCGACCAAATCGACGGCTTGGCAGATCTGCTAGCCGCGGTATTCTCCCAAACGAGGAGTTTGAAGCGAAGAAGAAACAGATTCTCGGCCTCGAGGCGAGTACGAGGGGTGTTAGGCTAGCGCTTAAGCTGGCAGCTGCCCGCCGCATTCCCATTTTTTCTTTTATTGTTTTCAAACGGCTGCTACTAGCGCACGCTCGCCGCATGCTCCGGCTCTACCAGCGCGCCCAGGCCCACACATGTCCCGCTCGTGCGCCAGCCCTGGAAACAAATCAAAAAATTGATATAAAAGCGCGTGGTCTGAAAAGTCGACTACGGCGCAGATGCGCTCTAAGCTGCGCAACTGATTAAGCAATCGAGCCATGGTTGACCTTTCGTTTTTAGAAAAAAGGCGCAGTAGCCTCCCGTTCTATCTTGTTGCTATCGCGATCACGCTCTTTCTTATGTACATGGTCTGGCCGTGGAAGTACCCCTTGATATTGACCCTCTGGGGTGGGTACGTCCTGTGGTGGCCAACGGTGTGGCTTGAAAAGTATATTCACCGGCGCTACTTAGCAGCCCTTATCGTTCTCATTGTCACTGGTGTTGTCCTGGCGCTGGCTCTCGTCAGCGTAACCGTCATCGTCGCGCTGCAACTCGCACAAATCGCTTCGTCAGCGTCAGCGTCGAACGCATCCATTAACACAGGGCTTACAAGCTCCTTCAATCTCATCCCCGGCCTCGCAAAAGCTGGGCCCATCACCGCACTCATCTCCGCTCTTGCGACCAGCGGTGGCGGCATCACATCCACGTTTATTCAAACGGCACGAGACGTTGTCCGACAAGTTTTGGTCAGCATCCCCGTGTTGTTGCTGCAGCTCATTATCGTCTTTTTCCTGCTACTTGGTATCCTTGGTAAGGGCGACACCATCGTCAACGAGTTCAAGGGCGCCGTTCCACTGAAATATCGGTCGATCACCAATCGATTCTTGGACCATCTCAACCCGATCTACTACAGCTTCTTCGTCATATACTTCGCCGTGGCCATCATTTGCGGCATACTCGCCGCCATCATTTACGGATTACTAGGCGTGCCGTTTTTCGCCACATTCGCAGTCTTCATCGTTTTCGTGGGGCTCATTCCTTCCATCGGACGTGCTCTCATTTACGTCCCTCTCGCGCTTTGGCTCATAATTCAAGGGAATGCGATCACCGGGCTTATCGTGCTTGTCATTAGCATCGTTCTCTTTGAAGGTATACTTCGGTATACCATCCAGCCTAGATGGATGGAACGAACAGGCAGGGTGCCGCGCCCGCTCACGCTCATCGCGTTCACGTTCGCCCTGGTGGCGTTCGGCGTCGTTGGATTCGCGATCGGGCCTGCAATCGTCGGGTTCGCGCTCGCCATGTGGAGAACGTGGAAGGACATCCAAAAAGAACAGGAAGAACAGGCACCTGCCGTCGCACAGGCGAGCGGGTCGTAAAAAACGCTCTTTTTTTTGAAAAAGCAATCCCAGCTACGAGGAATGAGGCTACTTCTCCAAGTCTGCAGGCGGCTCACGTTCATCCGTTCAGTTCAATCTTGCTGCTCACGCGCGGCTTCGTTTTTTCTTCCATTCTTTCGACCGCTAGCAGCTTTGGTTAACAAACGTATTTCGCCCTTTACAATGAAATCATGCTTTAGCCGCGTATCGCGCCGAAAAACGCATCCCGACGCTTTGGCGCGCGTCGCTGCCACGTGAATCCGCTGATCAAATGTCGAAACAGGGGCTCATCGACGCTCTGGAAAAGCTCGGGATTGAACCGCCAGAAGACGAGGGCGAAGAAAAAAAGCAGGACTACAAAGCTGAACTCGAAGCTCAGCTGATCGCTCAATCGAGGCATTGTCACTGACGGGATTTTAAAGCAAAGGAGAAACAGATTTTTGGCGTCTCGGTGAGCGTGGCGGGTGTTTTGGCCCTCGTGTACGGCAGATGGCAGAAGCACGTCGCACGACAAGACAACAAACCTGTTCAAAAGTTCGTGCAGCCCTGCAAAACAGCACAGGACACTGGATATCAAAAAACAAGCCGATTTGAAGCTAGGCACCTCAGATGATGATTCTCTTGTCAATCGGAACTGGACATGGTGCGTTCTGGCAGCAGCAGTATGGCGCCAAAGAGGAAGCACAGCCCGCCAACAAACGTGCCTAAGTTCACCAGCACTATGTTTCGCGGCAGGCCTGTTGTCGGCACTACAAACGACGCAACCGCCGAGACGCCGAAGGCGACGGAACCGACCAAGTTCAGTGCCGTAATCCACCAGGGCAGGCTCCGCAACCGCCAGCAGGCAAAGGCGCGACACACCTCAAACCACGCGAGCCCACTCGCCACGAGAAAGCACAAAGAACCAAGCGCGTCGGGGGCCCAAACGAGACGGTTGAGTTGATGGACTGAGAGGTCCACACTCAAGGCGTGGAACGTCGTAACGTTGAAAAACAAGGTGCCTACGAGCTGCACGAGCGTCGACCACCAGTCAATTCGTCGCGGCTCTAACGTGAACAGGCGAAATCTCTGTCGAAAATTGGCTCCTGGAGGGCTCTGGTCGACGTTTACGACCTCCAAGTATTGTAGGAACGCTGCGCTCGTAAACCACAGAGAGCCAACAAAAAAGGTAATTGCGTCGGCATCGCCCCCGACAGCAGAGAGGTATCCGGGCAACGCGCCAAGTGCGAAGCACGTTGCGCCAACGGCAAATAGGATGCCAATCCACCAGCCAATCGCACTGGGCGCCCACCACGTTGAGCCGCGACCGGCGTTTAGGCGCGAGTGGCGCTTGCGGAGCGCTCGTGACGTCAATGTGACGAGGCCGTTGCCCGTCTGCTTGAAGCTCGCACGCGTCATAAAAGACCCTCACCCGCCATCAGATTTACGCGACCGGAGGGCAGCACAATCGAATCCGAGAGATTTTCGGGCCCTGCGAATTGCATCATCACGCGTCTTTTCGATCGGATTGCCATACTAAGCCCGCTAGATTCTAGTGCCAACGAGCAGAGCTTTGCCAAAAGCACTCTCGCACCGTCGAATATTCTGTTCACCGTAGGTCCGCTTCGAATGACCGTAACCGATAACTAGCTATTTTTTCCTACCTGCACAGAGCGCGAGCCTCATCAATTGTTCTAATTCTAGATCCTTTCGAGGGTTTGCCGTGAAGGGCTTCCTATCCGTCGCGCTCGGTTGGTGCCCAAAATACTTTAAGAAGTAAAACGGTTTCGTTTTTTTGTCGGAAGCGGTCAAGAAGTAATTGAGTAAGCCCGACACTTGACTGCAGCGCTCAGAAAAATCAGAATTCTAATAAAGAGGGGTCACCCCTAAAAGATTCGAACAGTTTTGAATTACAACAAAAGGCGATTTTTATGCTATCTAAAAAAGTGGATTTGAGCACGAAGAAGGAATCGGAGACAGAGCACACCACGACGTATGGCCGTCGCTATTTCGGTGAGCCAGTGCCGAAATACGTCATGCCTGACGATGGCATGCCTGCGCGCGCTGCCTACCAGCTCATTCACGATGAGCTGAACCTCGATGGGAACCCCTCCTTAAACCTTGCCAGCTTTGTCACCACGTGGATGGAGCCGGAGGCGACCCTGCTCATCGCGGAAAACCTTGACAAGAATTACGTTGACAATGATGAGTACCCTCAAACCACGGTTATACAGGAACGCGTGGTCAACATGCTCGCCCGCTTGTTCAACGCCCCAGAAGACTGCGAATCCGTTGGAACCGCGACAATAGGGTCATCAGAAGCCATTATGCTCGCCGTATTGGCGCACAAGTGGACCTGGAGAAAGCGCCGACAGGCAGAGGCAAAGCCGTGCGACAACCCGAATATCGTGATGGGGGCGGATGTCCACACGGTATGGGAGAAAAGCGCCCGCTACTTCGACGTGGAACTGAAACTGATCCCACTCCAAGAGGATACGTACATCGTCAGCGCCGATGAAGTCGCTAAAGAAGTTGACGAGAACACCATATGCGTTGCCGCGGTTCTAGGTACCACCTTCACCGGACAGATGGACCCGATCAAGGAGATTAACGACCTCCTCGTTGACGTAAAGAAGACGAAAGGGTGGGACATACCCCTGCACGTCGATGGGGCAAGCGGCGCGTTTGTCGCGCCGTTCGTCGATCCTGATCTCGAGTGGGACTTTCGGCTCGAACAGGTGAAATCAATCAACGCGTCGGGGCACAAATACGGCCTGGTTTACCCTGGCATTGGATGGCTCGTCATGAAGGATAAAAACGATCTCCCTGAAGAGTTGGTATTCCGAATAACCTACCTAGGAGGGGAGATGACGAACTACTCCCTCAACTTCTCTAAGAATAGCAGTCCCATTATCGCCCAATATTATAACTTCATACGGCTGGGCAAAAGCGGCTATGCTGATATTATGACGAACATGATGAGCAACAGCCATTACCTCGCCGAAAAGTTGCGCGATACGGGCAAGTTTGAGATCATTAACAAACAAAAGACACTTCCTCTCGTTGCACTTCGTCTAAAAGATGCGGCTTTCACGGTTTTCCAGCTGTCTAAAATGCTCAGGCAAAAAGGCTGGATTGTGCCTGCATACTATCTTCCCGAGAACGCCCAGGACGTCGCGGTGATGCGAATGGTCATCAAGGAGAACTTCAGCAGAGACATGGTGGAACTGCTCTTTAGCGACATCATGCAGGCGTACCACAGCCTCGAACTGTCTGAAGCTGAGAGAGAAGAACGCGCAAAGGGCAAGAAGAATCTGAGTCTGCTATATTAAGGCTACGTCAGATCCACCTTTTTTTCTTATCCGCGTCTGACTTTGCTCAGGCTGTTCCGTCGTGTCGACCTCGTACGCCGCGACCCGTTCAAGAAGCGCCCGGAAGAATCTCTTGCGGAGTCTTCGCTTAACGGCGTACTCACGAGCAAGTGTGGATTGAAGTAGTCATTACGCTCAAGGATTTCCAATGCCTGTGCCGCTGTGAGCTCGCGAACGAACTCCGGGTCACGAGCTTGTAGAAACCGATTTTCATCGTGCAGCTTCTTTGCCATAATCGGGATAATAGTATTCACTCGCGAGGCGGACAAAAAGGTACGCACGAGCAGCTGCACGATTTCCCAATTTAACGAAAATATTTAGTAGATTGCTCTCTTTTTATTACGATTAGAGTATTTTTCCCAAAATAATATAAACAATAAGCAAAATACTCAAAGTCATCTATGACCGGAGACGACATTGACTCTGAGATGGATGAGACTGATTTAGCGATACTTCACTCTCTCGTGAAGAACGCCCGGATCACGTTATCGAAGATGTCAGAAGACATCGACGTGCCTGATGCAACCATCTCTCATCGGCTCAAGCGGCTTGAGCGAGAGGTGATCAAGGGATACACCGTGATCCTCGACCCTGACAAAGTGGGCCTGGAAATGACGGCGATCATCATCATCCAGACAGAGACCGAAAAGCACAGCGCGGTAAAACTCGCGCTCTCGAAACTTGACGAGGTTTCAGAGGTGTACAGCGTGTCAGGAGAGTATGACCTTCTGACAAAACTCTGGGCTCACAATATGGAGGAGCTCAATCAGATCATAAACACCAAGATACGCTCGATTGACGGTGTCGACGATTTGACCGAGATGATCGTCATGGAGCGTGTGAAGGAGGGGACTGTGCCCCTGCTAGTGTAATGGAGGGATGAAATGGCCTTGGTAAGCCTGAGTGAAATCGTGAAAAAGCCTGTGATTGACGTTCACGGGGAAAAAGTAGGAAAGCTTGCAGACGTGATCGTGTCGGCAGATGCGCCGTATCCAAAAGTAAAGGCCCTGACCGTGAGAACGTCTGATAAACACTCGCTTACCATTCCGTGGACACAGGTCGGAGGCTTAGGAAGGCAAATCCCTCTCAAAGTCGGACGTGACGAGATACAGCAGTACGACGTGCAGGAACACGACGTGCACTTGGTCGAAGATGTTCTTGACAGGCAAGTCATCGACGTGCAGGGAAAAAAAGTGCGACGCGTCAATGACCTGCAGCTCTCTGCCTCCAACGGCTCTTATCTACTCATCGGCGTCGATATCGGCGTCCGTGGGCTCCTGCGGCGGCTCGGATTGGAAAAAGTCGCTGACAGGGCACGGATTCACTTCGAAGGGAATTACATCAGCTGGGACGCCGTCGATACCATCCACAGCGGGCCATCGGCCCTGCAGCTGAAAGTCCCAAAGCATAAAATAACCAAGTTTCACCCCGCCGACATCGCGGACATCCTCGACCAGCTCAGTGTGAATGACGGATTGCAGCTTATCAACTCGCTCGATGATGAGGCCGCTGCGGATACGTTGGAGGAAACAAGCCCGGAGCGGCAGATCTCGCTCATCGAAGGGATGGAGACAGAGCGCGCGGCCGAGATTCTTGAAGAGATGTCACCAGATGACGCCGCGGACTTGCTGGGGGATCTTCCCGCTGACCGCGCCGAGGCCATCTTGGAACTCATGGAGCCAGACGAGTCGGAGGATATAAAAGAGCTCCTCGAGTACCCTGAGGACTCGGCAGGCGGCATCATGACAAATGAGTTCGTCGCGGTCCACGCAGACTTCACCGCACAACAGGCGATCGAGGAGATCCGCACCGACGCAGCAGACGTGGAGACCATTTACTACATCTATGTCATCGCGAAAGACGAGACGCTTGTGGGGGTGATCTCACTGCGTAATCTCTTGCTGGCCCGCCCTGTGGATAAGCTCTCTTCGTTTATGCGCACCGACGTTATCACGGTTCAGCTGACGGACGACCAGCGAGACGTGGCAAAGAAAATCGCTAAATACAACCTACTTGCGCTTCCCGTCGTCGACGAAGAGAAGAAACTGAAGGGCATCGTCACTGTTGACGACGCGATTGACGTCGTCTTACCCACCGCGTGGAAGAAACGGGTTCCCAAGGCGTTTGGCTAAAGGGAGCGTCGCGTCATGGATTTCCGGATCATCACCCGGCACTTCAAGAGCCCGTGGTTCATCAGGCTCGCTCTGTTCCTGGCCATCATGGGTCCGGGGATTATTACCTCCAGCGTCGACAACGACGCGGGCGGCATCACCACCTACTCCCTTGCTGGCGCGCAATTCGGCTACGTCATGCTCTTCACGCTCATCCCCATGACGGTTGCACTCGCCGTTGTGCAAGAGATGGGCGTACGGATGGGCGTCGTTTCGGGAAAGGGACTCGCTGCTTTAATACGTGAGAAGACAGGCGTTAGATTGGTCTTCTTTATCATGGTCTTGCTACTGGTGGTGAATTTCGGCAACACACTCGCCGAGTTCTCCGGCATCGCCGTGAGCGGCTCTATTTTTGGCGTACCCCCGTACGCGTCACTGCCGGTCGCCGCCCTCTTCGTGTGGTTGTTAGTCGTTCGCGGGAACTATAGAAGCGTCGAAAAAGTGTTCTTGTTCGGATCGGCGCTCTACGTCTCGTATATTATTTCGGGGTATCTGGCACATCCTGATTGGAAAATCGCTGCTGTAAATACGTTTATACCAAGCGTTTCGCCTGATGCTGCCTACGTCACCATGATCGTCGGGTTGGTGGGGACGACGATCGCGCCATGGATGCAGTTCTACCTCCAGGCGTCAGTAGTCGAAAAGGCGGTTTCGCTCAAGCACCTCGCCTACTCACGACTTGACGCCATTACCGGTTCGATCGTGACCAATGTCGTGGCATTCTTTATCATCTTAGCCTGTGCGGCAACCATCTTCGTACACGGGATTCCCGTGAGCAATGTCGCTGATATATCCGCCGCGCTTGCCCCGCTGGCGGGAAATTACGCGGCTGTGCTGTTTGCCTTTGGCTTTTTGAACGCATCACTTTTTGCAGCGAGCATTTTGCCCCTCTCGACGGCACTTTCCGTCTGCGAAGGAATCGGCTTTGAGGCGGGCGTCTCTAAGACATTCCGAGAAGCCCCGGTATTTTACGGACTCTATACAGGAACAATAGTGCTAGCAACGGTCTTCATTTCGCTTCCGAACGTGCCCCTCATTTCCATCCTCTTTTTGTCGCAAGTGGGCAACGGGATACTGCTCCCGTTCATCCTAGTCTATATGCTCGTCATCGCGAACGACAAGAAGATCATGGGCGAGTACGTCAACACGAGAGTGTTCAATTACATCGCGGGGGCAACGGCCGCCATCATGATCGGATTGAGCATATTGAGCATCATGCTCATATCCATGGGATTCCTCTAACACGTGCGTCTTGAGACGCCCCATAGCTTTCGTTAAGCTCTCCTTCTCGCTTTCCATCTTTGCAACGCGTGAGTTACGGCCTTTATTGCTGCTGGTAGTGCACATCTGTCGTCATTTGGAACGCTCCGCGGGATTCTTAGTATCTTCCGCGAAGTTCAGCGAGGGAGTGATGGCAGAGGCGGTTCGACGCCTGACGCTCCGAATGAACCTATTCAACCTTTACGTCTTCATCGAATCGATGATACGGGCGGGGGGTGTTTGCACTACATGTACGCGTGATTCCTGAATGAGGCGGCAGCCGTGACGGGCGACACGAAGTTTCGAAAATAGTCGCGATGCTCCACGAACGTGAAGATTGTATTCTGAGATATTCAACGGATTTCCTTTATTGCACATATTCTTTGTAAATCTGCGGTGTGTGGCCCGTTACAGTCTAATAGGCCCCTCCATTTAGGTATTCAGTGCTGGCGAGGCTGTATGTTGTCGCGTTCACGGGTTAAAGTAATTGTTGCGTCTTGTGTCGTAGGAAATAGGTGATTCTCTCATCTACATTCACGGTCAGGTTTGCTAGTGTAGTTTGCAGAGGCAACCAGCGATAGTACAAACGACTAGAAAAAACGGTGGTGGCTAACAACTTTTTTATAATCTGAATCTAGAACAAAAATGAATGACACCCCGCAGAAAAATAGCGTTAACAACGGCTATATTCTTCATATTGGGTGACGCATTTTTTATGGGTGGCGCGTATGACCAGCCGCTCGCAATCATTGTTGAAGGTAACGTTTTTGCCTTGGCGTATTCACTTCTATTCTCAATTATCATATTTGATAGAAGTTAAGAAGGAACGAAGGAGGACTTTTGATGGAAGGAGCAGAAGAGTTACCTAAAAGCACGCGCGGGTGCGCACCGCCAGCGCAAACCGCGAAAACATCGCGAGAGTAGAGTAGGACGCATTCGAGCGTCTCGAAGAGATCGTTTCGTGATCGTGGTGTAGAGTACCGCTTAAGTTTTCGAAATGACTATCTGTGAAGAAAAAAATGGGAGGCGTACCCCCGGCGCTCCGCATTCACCGCGAACTGCTCCGCACAGAGCGGCCACTAGTTCATTTCTGAATAAAGAACGGGTTAGACCTCTTACGCGCCTGCGTCCTTTGCTGCTTCCGCTGCCTGCTGCAGCGCCTCCTCGCTCACATCATAGGTCGTAATGTCTCCGCCAAGCTTCTTTAGCTCGGCGCTCGTCGCTGTGGCCTCATTCGCGGGGACTAGCACTGCGACGGCGGCCCGCCCGGCATCGAGATGTTCGCCGAGAAGCCGCAAGTCTTCGTCAGACATGCCAAGTCCGCGATGGACGAAGCTGCCAACAATGCCGCCCACGATTATTCCGCCCACGACGCCGGCGAGAAGGGCTAGCCCTCCTGAAAGCACCGTTGCGATAATGCCGAGAACAAGGCCGACGCCCGCCCCTCTAGTGGTTTCTCGCGTGCCTAGTTTATGCGCTTTGATCTTGCCGTTGTTATCCTTAGCGAGGACGCCGATCGCTCCGCGTTTTATCTCATCGTTCGCCTTTTCCCATCCCTTAAGCTCCCCGGCTGCCTGGTCGGCAGCGGTTTCACTCGGGAAAATCGCGATGACGAGCTGTTTATACATTGCTGCTATGCTATCTCCTCCCTATTTTTAGGATGGATTCATAACTCGCGTCGGATTCTTATGTTTTTCCCGTTTTCAGCGTGGGTACTTCCTTTTTTTGCACGCACGCCAAGGACTCGTGCACGCTGCCTGCCCGTCACAGACCGCTTGCAAGCACATCCCTCGCGGAAGAATCGACGGCCACTAGGTGCTCGGAACGCTCCGCAACGCTCCCAATGGCTACAGAGTGGCACCCGGAAAAATGATATCTCTTATGCGCGTCTGGCTTTGTTCAGGCTGCCCCGTCGTATTGACCTCGTATGCTCTAACCCTTTCCAGAAGCGCCGCAAAGAACGCCTTGCGAAGCTTTCGTTTGAACGGAGTGCTCACGAGCAGGTGTGGGTTGAAATAGTCATGGCGTTCAAGTATGGCCAATGCTTGTGCCGCTGTGAGCTCTCGAACGAATTCCGGATCACTTGCGTCGCGTTTTAGAATAATCAGTTTTTTAAGAGTCGTCAAGGGCAGGATGCGTCCTTTTCCGATTGCCAGTCGAAGATCGACGACAGCGCGGTCTTGGCCGTCAAACTCCGCCCGCTCAACCAGCCATGCAAATTCGCTCCAGATCTTAGCGAGGTCCGCGCGTATGTAAAAATTCTTTTCTGAGCCATAGGCGAGTATATCGGGCCCGTAGACCCGCGCGAAAAACCAGTCATCTGAAACAACGCGTACCTCCGGGCGCCTCAACAAACCGTACGTGTGCGTCGTCTTGCCCGCTCCTGATTCACCGAGAATGCACAAACCTTGCCCGTTCACGTCGAGGCACGCGCCGTGTAACGAGTAGATGTCGTGTTCGTCTTCGAGGACGTCACCTGCGACGCTCAACGCCAGCGACTTGATCCAACCGTAGTAGTCGAAGTTTAGAAGGAACGCGGTCTTTGATTGAGCGTCATAGCATACTTCATTCTTCGCTTGCCCCGGCCCGTTGACGACATAAAGGCGTCCGTGCGACCGTATGTTTTGGGACATAAAATAGAAGCTCTGGCCCCAGCGTGCTGCGACCGATTGCGTGTCGGTGAGCAGCTTAATGCAGCACCCATAAACGTCCGATTTGACCTCATACGGAGTATGCGCACCGAAGCGATCAGCCAATTCTTCCTTGCGTCGGATCGGAATGAGCTTTATTACGTAAGACACATCTGAGGCCTCCTACACAGGCACGACGCACGCTGCTGCTGGTCTAGCGAGCGGTTGCGTTGGGCGTGAACTCATGTTGCAGTGCCGAACAGTCAAATATCCACAATAACCTCATTTCTCCTAAAGATGCCCGGTATGAATGGTGGGTTGTATAGAGCGACAACGAAGTTCGATTTGGGTGTTAAACCGTTCTTTGAGAGACACGTCCTGAGCTCCTCCGTCTTCTCGTTCGCGAGCTTCTCGTGCACTCGCCCTGAGAATCGTATCGCAGCTGTTCTGCGGCTCTCGATGACCTTGAATGTGATCCGTTTGTCTTGTGGCTCGGGAAGCGTTTCGAGCGTGAACTTCGACGGCATGGCGAACGAGACGCGGAACACGTGTTCTCCGGCCTGTTCTTCAGTAACGGGGGCAGTCATCGATATCTTTTCAGACGTCACCGGCGCCAGCATGGGAATTTCCTCAGATGATGATACCTGTTCCTCGGAGACGGGAGCCGTCATAGGGATTGATTTCCGCGTCCTGTTTCCTCCAAAAATGTAGTGAGCGAGAATCTCAAATCCGTTGCGCAGGGCACCATCAAAGTCTGATTCCACGTCAACATGAGCGAGGACATATGCTGAGTACACTCGGATCTCACAACCGTCCAGCTCTTTTTCAACCTTATAGTGGGGACTTTCAATTGCCATAATCGTGTGCTCCAATTAGCCGTTCTTTTGAAGTTACGCAAAGTCTGCTGTGCGCTGTGATATGTTTTGCCCTGCTTAGACACTTCAGTCCAAGCATCGCGCTGGCTGGCACGTTCACACGGTTTACGACGTTTCAACCGAGTGCCGCACTCCGCCTATTGTTCTGTCACATTTTTTCGAATTTGCTTTCTTAAATGGACTTGTTTTTTACGACACGACGCCGGAGAGTAAAAAAACAAAGTTTATAGCATATATCGAAAATCATGTGCCTACTGAGCTAACGCTATTTTGGAGGTGAAAGATGAAGAACAAGAAACTCTTTTCCGCTGTTTTGGCAACGTTAGTAATTCTCTCGATCGTCGCTGGGTCGACCGTAGCTTTCGCACAAACAGCAACGCCGACAACGAATGCGACTAAAAATGTTACTAAGGGAGCGGTTGCACCGGCGGTTAAATCGGCGGCTGCAAGCAAAAATGTTACTGCAGGAGCGGTTAAATCGGCAGTTGCGTCGGTTGCATCGGCTGCTGCGTCGAAGGCCGCAGGATTCCTGGGCTTGCCTGGCTTTGAGGCGGTGTACGGAGTAGCGGGATTGTTGGCCGTTGCGTACTTGGTGATGCGCCGCCGGAATTAACATTTTGAGTCAATACGCGAGTACAGCGGTTGCTTGGCTCGCGCTTTGTTTTTTTTTACGAATTATCTTGTTGCAGTAAAATGCACAGCCATTTTCGCTGCAGCATTCCTCAATGAGGACGGCTCTGAGAGTCTAGCCTGTGACTGGTGCTTTCTTGCAGCCCGGCTTTACATCACAGTTGCTAATGGCGAGTCACATTCTTGAGATTCAAGATCGATATGTTAATCGTGCGACGTTGAGAAATATCCCCTGAATCGTTCGAGCCTTAAAAATGGAAATTGATGTGAACGTTAAAGCACACGACCTGCTCTGGCGGAGTATGTCTCTTGGAGCCAAGAAAGCCTACCGCGAAAGCTATGGCGTGGCGCGGGATGCGCTAGTCGATACGGAGGTACAACGGCTAATTGAAGCGGGCTATGTGGTAAAAAGCGACAACGACATCGAACTCACGCCGGCTGGGAAAGAGTTGCTCAAGAAAATGACGACAATCTGCAAGAAGTCAGAGTAACGGCTGTTCGACGAACGCGGCCTCGACGATCGGTTTGATATCATCGATCAATCGAATCGCCTCATCTTCAGATTCGGCGCGGCGCACGTCTATCCTGCCGCTTCGATACAGCGTGAACATGCATCCCTCGTGGGAGAATCGTGCAACGCCGAGCTTCTCCGAGCATTGCGCGATGCCCTCCAAGAGCCTGCAGAGCGCTTCCATGGAGAATCTTTTTTCAAAGTGCGCCTCGATGACGAAGCCCCCATCAACGCACGGCCTTAGCGTCTTGACGTTATACTTCCCACTCATCATAATCCAGTTACGGGATTTGACGTTAAAGATTGTCAGCCATCGACGAAGCGAGAACTGATTAACATATTCCGGACTAAACTACGTCGCGGCAGGCTCTTTGAGTTTGAACTGCAGGCGGTATAATGCGTCAAGGCGCTCGAGCGTTTCAGCGTCATCGGGGCCCTTATCGTCTCGTATCCGGACAATACGGGGAAATCGCAGCGCGAAGCCTGAGGCATAGTTCGGACTCTTTTGGATCTCGTTGAACTTCACTTCGAGCACGATCTGCGGTTCGACATCCACCATACGCCCGTGCTCGCCGACGATGAGGGGCTTTATCTGCTCCGTTAGTTCTCTGAGCTGTTCATCGGAGACACCGCCTGAGACGCGCCCTACCGGCGCCCACTGCTCGTTGACCTCGTCGCGCGCGGCAAGCTCGTACGAGGTGATCCAGCCGGCCTTTCTTCCATGGCCGTACTCCGCAGCGATGACCACAAGGTCAAGGCTCTCGAGGGTCTCCTTGAGCTTCACCATTTTCCGCCCGCGAATGCCCGGGCTGTAGTCGGCGTTGAGATCCTTCGCCATCAGCCCCTCGTGTCCCGCATCAATCGACTGCTTAAAGAACGCAGCTACGGCTTCGGGATCGTCGAGAATCTTGAATTCAGAGGGCGTGCATCGCTTATCGAGCGGCACCACGGTCTTCTCAAGGAGCGCACGTCGCTCGACAAAGGGCCGGTCGACGAGACTTTCTCCGTCTGAGTATAGGATGTCAAAGGGGCGCAGCTGCATCGGGATCTGATCGCTGAGTTCCCGAACCCTGTACTTGCGTCGGATGCGGTTGAGAACGTTTTGAAACGGTATCACCTTCCCGGTATGCCTGTCCACGGCTATCGCCTCGCAGTCGAGGATGAGCGAATCGGCGTGAACGCTTTCGCTCACCGCTGCGCGGATGTCGGGGAGCGCCTCCGTGAGATCCTCCATCTTGCGAGAGAAGAGCTTAATCTCCGGCCCTGCCTTGTGGACCTGAATTCGCGCCCCGTCATACTTCGTTTCAAACGCTGCCCGCCCGCCCATCACGTCTAACGCTTCGGTGGCGCCGGCGACGTTCTGCGCGAGCATGGGCCTGACGGGCCGCATGGGTTCGATGTTGAGCGCCTGTAACCCCGGTAGTCCCTCCGTTTTGGCGATTCGCGCGACAAGGCCGATGTCATTGGCGAGCATCCACGCGCGCCGCACCGCATCGGCCGGCACGCTGAAGCTCTGGGCGATGGCATCTTCAGTTACGCCTTCCTTCGAGCCAATGAGAAGGTTGCGCGTGGCAAGACTGACGGTATAATACGCCTCTCGCGGCGCGGCCCTACTCAACAGACGCGAGAGCATTCGCTGCTTCTTCTGGGCTGACCCTTTTCCCGTCATCGCGGCGAGCTCTTCGAAATAGCGGTATAGATCGGCGACAGTGAGGTCCTCGTCAAACGCCGCAAGGCTCATCGCAACTTTCTTTCCGAGAAGCTGTTCCGCAGTAATGCCGAGGTGTCCCGTGTCGCGATAACTCTCAACGACCTCCTCGCCGCTCTTGCCACTGATGTTCGCAATTACTTTGACCAGCGTCTTGCCAGCCACTCCAATATCGCGCGTGTCCCACGCCGGAAATATTCGACCGGTCAGAAAAGTGCACACGATTTCGATATCGTCTTCAGAAGCTCCAGTCAAAAAACCGGCTATGATCTCGGCCTTCTTGAGCCTCGACGAATAGGCGCTTAGCTCATCGAACAGGGAGACAAGCTCCTTGAAATACATCGCATAGTCAATACGGCCTGGAGTGCTTAATAATAGCGGCGCGCGGTGCGATAGGGGTGGCCGAACGGCCAAAGCGGAGCTCTGACTCAGTTGCGTTATTTGGTGCACACCGGTCGAGGCAACAAAAGCCCTGCCGCGCAAGCCAACACTGAAACGCCAAACCGGCCAACAACGATCGAAACCTTCTTAGGACGAACGATCGAGCGATCGAGCACCCTCCACGTACCCAGCGTTTACGCTAGCAGATGTCGCCGCCAGCTTGCGCGAACGGTGAACGGCTCTCTACCGACTCCTAATTATCAGCACCGGAACCTTAGCGCCCCGCACGACCTTGTCAGCCACACTGCCGATCAGCAGACGGTCTAAACCTTTTCGCCCGTGCGACCCGATGACGATGAGGTCAATATCATGACTACCGGCGTACGTGTCGAGTTCTTCGGCCGGGTGTCCGTCGAGCACTGCGGTCACGATCCGGTCTTCATTTACGCCGCGCGAAGCCATGTCTTTTTTGGCGTTCGCGACGATGTTCTTTCCCTCAACGAGGAGCACGTCGTACATGTTTTCCCACGATGAGTCGACGGGGTAGGCGGTGAACCCCGCGATGTCGAGAACGTACGCGATGTGGACGGTCGCATCGGTCAGTCGCGCGAAATAGGCCGCGTTATCATACACGGGGGCCATCAGGTCCCCACCATCGGTTCCGATCAGGATGTGTTTATATTCCATCGTTTCACCAACGATCATAAAGCTACAGCTGCCTCTTCGACAGGCTCATACGCCTCTATCACTCCCGCTCGGCTCGTAACGAATAGCGTCACAAGCATCCACGCGAGTGAGATGCCCCGCGCAGGTAAACGCCGTTGCGTTAGGTAAGCGGGGGCCGGGAAGGGGACCTCGTGGCGTCTGAATCGTGAGCGGCGAGAGGTATTCTGCGAGGAAGACACCTGCAATAGTCGATCCTACGACGCCACCAGTAGTTCTGAACAGTGTGTTCATCGCCGTCGCCATACCCGTTTCCCCCTAGAGCACAGACTGAATAATGATGTTTATTATCGACACCATCTTAAAGCCCATGCCAACCGGAGCAAATTTGACTGGCTCACGCCTTGCCTCTTAACATCGTGCATTAGTCTGATATATCATTAAATGGTATATCATTAAATGGTATATCATAACTTTATATAACAGCAATTGTTATATATAAAAATGACGTATGTTTGAATAATGATCGAACGAAAACCGCCTGAGCGACACGCTCTAACAGGGTACTCGCTCTTCGCGCTTTACTTTCTGCTTATCGAAGGCCCCCTGAGCGGTTACGATCTGGCGCAGCTCATCAAGGAACGCACCCCTGGGCACTTCCGGGCGACTGCCGGCAATGTCTACCCGCGTCTTCATGAACTGAAAGAGGCAGGCGACGTCCGCGCTGGGGAGCCGACGGGGGGGCGCGAAAAGATCGTTTACGAGATCACCGAGCAAGGAAAGCAGACGCTCCGGAAGGGGGCCCTCGAACGGCGACAGCGCGTCGAAAATTTGCTCAAAACGATCGATCACGTGCTGGCCATTACTGCGCCTGCAAAACCTTTTTCATAAGCACCAGCACCCAAATCGCTGCCCAGTGCATAGTTCAGCCGCGCCTGTAGTGCAAAGTCGTCAACCTCCGCGGATGATAATCCGCGTTGCTGTGGGGGTCGGCGTTGCTGTGGGGAGCGGAGTTGCTGTGGGAAACGGCGTTGCTGTGGGGAAGAAGGTCGGCGTTGGTGTGGGCGACGGAGTCGGTGTGGGGCTCGGAGATGGCGTCGGAGTCGCTGAAGAGACCACTATCGGTGTGGATTGGGGTCGTTGACTAAGGACGACTGCCGCTGCTATAACCAGAAGCACGACGACGACTACGCCTATGATGATGAGTCTCCTTCCCGTAAGCGCGCCACCTAGTCGTTCCAGCAGTAGCGGATTCTCATCCTCGAGCGGCGGTTCGTAAGGTGGCGCGTGGGCAGGAGCGGCACGATCCGTGACGGGTTCTCCGCACATAGGGCAATATTGAAACTCGCCTGGGAGAATCAACTTACAAGACGTGCACAGTTTCTTCCTAGCATCCATCCGGCTTCCTCTTCATCGCGCTGTCGTTCTTCCGTTCCACAAATCTACATACATTAAGCAATATAAAACTAAGTAATACACACTTTAACTTGCCGGTCCCAATGTCTAGCCGTCACCGCTGACTACTACTAGACGCTTTCGGCATTCTTGTACGGGGATAGACGTGAGCAAGACCGAGTACTATCGAACGACACTGCGTTCACTGGCTGACTGGGATGATTTTCTGCTAAAAGAATCGGGATTGCCAGGCCCACGAGGAAATCTAGAGCTGGCAAGTGTGGTTGCCGATGAAGGAACTGAAGCCCAGTTTAAGCACTTTTTGACGTTTGACGCAGAGAGATTCCCTACCAACACACAGGGCGAGTTTTTAGCCGTATGCGGCGCGGTGGGACTGGGGCGGCTTCTTGCACAAGGGGATTGCAGCGTCCTTGTAACGCTCCGAAAATGTGCTTCTGATTCGCGATGGCGCGTCCGCGAAGGCGTGGCGATGGCCCTTCAACGCCTCGGCGACACACACTTGAGCCGGCTTCTGCGCGAAATGGAGCGTTGGAGTGAGGGCAACTTTCTTGAGATGCGAGCCGCAGCCGCTTCGCTGTGTGAGCCTCGGCTGCTGAAGCAAAAAGAATGCGCAAAACAGACGCTCGCGCTGCTAGATCAGATTACCGCGTCGATTTTGAGCGCGAACGATCGCAAAACCGACGAGTTCAGAGCCCTAAAGAAGGGTATGGGCTACTGTTGGAGCGTGGCGGTCGCTGCGAATCCAGCCGCGGGGATGCCTTTGATGGAACACTGGTTTTCGGCTACGGACAAGGACATACGCTGGATAATGAGAGAGAATCTCAAAAAGAAACGGCTCGAGCGAATGAATGCAGAGTGGGTGCGGCATTCGCGGCGCCAACTTGAGCGCACGCCTTAGCTGGCAGTGTGGCGTCGCTTTCATAGCCTTTGCACCGAAAAAGAGGGCGGAGAGACTCTCTTTTTGCTTTTTTTGGCGTTGATTTCCAGCTGAGCGCTTTGTCATTCTCGACGTCACGGGCCAGGCTACGCATTAGCGGATGGCTGCGACATCAAAAACGAAGGGCGCCTTACTTTCTGACGTTACCGATTTTGACTTGCCGCACTTGGTTGACAAAGGCGCTCAGCTGGAAGAGTTTGCGGCGCACATTGATCAAGCACGCGACACTCGCGAATTGTGAAAAGGGAGGGCTAATGGGCAGAAGTAGTGGGGCGCGGCCTTTCTGACCTTGCCTTGTAGCTAGGGAGGTGAATCAAGCAAGAAGCAGGCAGGTGTAAGGAAATGAGGCAACCATGCAACAGATGTGCACGCTACGCCCAACCAAGGTATTGCCCATTAGCATTAGCATGTAATAGCACTCATGTTTAATATAATTATCCTATAATATTTATCCGAGGATATTAAGCGAAGTTCTTGTGTGGGCTCAGGGCTGTCCCAACGTCTGGAACTCGTGTCTCGAGGTAGGTGCGTGGAAACTCTGAGACGTAATTCATAGACTATCGTTCGACACTTCGTTACAACAGAGAGACTCAGGACACAGCAAAACTGATACGCTCGAGAGCGCACATTACGCGCTGTGAACGACCATCACGGGAACCGAAGCTGTACGGATGACCTTGTCAGTTACATTGCCAATGAGCAATCGATCTAAGCCTTTTCTGCGGTGCGTTCCGACGACGATGAGGTCGATCGCGTGGCCCCTCGCATACGCATCAAGTTCTTCGGCCGGGTGCCCCTCAAGCAAAACGTCGACGATTGAGGCTTCGGCCACCCCCCTCTTTTTTAGCGCCTCTTTCGCTGCGTCAAGAATCCGCCTCGCTTCTGCTTTGATAATCACGTACATTTCTTCCCACGACGCGTCAATGGGCTGGGCCCCAAAGCCCGTTATGTCCAAAACGTACGCGACGTGGATCGTCGCCCCTGTCAGCTGTGCGAGATACACACATTCGTCAAAAACTGCTTCCATAAGCGACGAACCGTCAGATCCGATTAAGATGTTCGCGAAGTCCATCCATCTCCCCTCCTTCAATCTTGTTTCTTAGCCTCGCTGACTCGGTATTTTGTTCGCGCGTGATCACGAGTACCGAATATGCTGCGATCTATTTGCGTTACCACAGTTCAATCACGTTGGCCCACCATGCCGGCCTATTGGCATCAGAGATCTGTCCAATTGTCTTCTGTGTAACGCAGCTCAGCGATTAAAGCGTTCCTATCGGATGTGCGTGAAACGAAGACTGGCGCTGTGCTTCGTCGAATAAGTCTCGCGGTCGCGCGCGTGATCTGAGCGCAGCAGCATCTTAGAACGCGCCCGACGGATTCATCGCGTGAAAAATCCGGCGTAGTTACGACAGACAGGCAAATCACGCTTCAGGCGCACGCTGCCAGAGAGGCGCCGGACACCGTCAATAATACGTAGGTATGCGCGGTAATCTGTAAGATAACGAAGCTAGGCCAAACACAATGGCGAGGGTGGACGACCTGAAATTCGCAGCTCAGACCGACAAGGGAAACAGAAGAGAGAAAAACGAAGACGCATTTCGCGTAAATGAGCGTCTCAGATTCGTCGCGGTAGCCGATGGCGTCGGAGGCCAACCGGCAGGCGAAATAGCTAGCCATTTGGCCGTTGAACAGATTGAAGCCTACATAACGTCGCACATCGGTGAGGCCCCCCCGCTCTCGACCCTCGCCGCCGCCGCGACGCTAGCAAACGATGTCATCTTCCAGCAGGGCCGCGAAGACCAGTCACTGGAGGGCATGGCAACGACGGTTGTCGCGTGTCTCTTAACCAACGAGCGCGTTTTTGTCGCCCACGTGGGAGATAGTCGCGGCTACCTCATAACGCCTGACGAGATCACGCAGCTAACCAGAGA
>Ga0255360_1000052_pt1 | contig 35073 bp, 32 predicted proteins | sample GFST50metaG_FD_186004 | JGI IMG/M metagenome (GOLD analysis project Ga0255360, IMG submission 186004) | Peat soil microbial communities from Stordalen Mire, Sweden - G.F.S.T50 | ecosystem: Environmental > Terrestrial > Soil > Wetlands > Peat | place: Sweden: Norrbotten County, Stordalen Mire... | reverse complement strand
CCATAACAAATTTGAGACTTTTTTTCTATATTTTTTATCACTTTTTAAGTGAAATTTTAAATTTTCATAAGTGTAGTGATTATGCCATGCTATGCATGGTTTTTGTTTTATCTATGAATAATGTGGGACAAATGCTCTAACTCAAGCTGCTTGGCAAAGCATTATTGATGAAAATGCTACTCAAGCGTCTAGCATTACTAATGATACTGCGTTGATTTCTAATTTACAATCAGATTTAATAAGTGCAATGGTACAAATTAATGGTCTTCCTGCTTCACCTGGGTATTCAAGCGTGTCAGCAACATCTCTTAATGGTTTAAATACGGAAAATGGTATTAATGAAGTTTTTGTTATAAATATTACGTCTGAATTAAATTTCTCAAGTGAAATCCAGATTACAGGGGACCCAGGGGATGTGTATATCCTGCGATGGGACACTGATGGGAATCCTTCTAATGGTTACCAAGGTCAAGTAAAACCTCAGAGTGGAGGAGCCATTGTTCCCCTTGGAGGTTTAAAAGCAACAAATTTTATAAATGTTTGCGGAGATATTGCAAGTTCAGGGGGGGGATCTAATCCAGCACCACCATATCCTCAAGGACCTCGATTCGATGATGGGCAAGGAGCTTTAATAACTGGGGGTAGTGATTTTACTGAAGGGGGATTCTTTACTGGATATTGGTTGACAACTGGTTCGCCTGATATTTATGATTCAGTAACAGGGATTTATTATGGAGCAACTTCACCTCTTAGCAATGGAATTTTTGTTGGAGGTTGGTATACAATTACAACACAATTCAGTATGACATCAGGAACCAGTGGGGTTTATGTAACACCTAATCCAGCAACAGAACCAACGACAACAACGACAACAACGACAACAACGACAACAACGACAACAACGACAACAACGACGACCACGACGACAACAACAACAACAACAACAACGACAACAACGACAACAACGACAACGACGACCACGACGACCACGACGACCACGACGACAACGACGACAACAACGACAACGACGACAACGACGACAACAACAACGACAACGACGACGACGACGACAACGACAACGACAACAACATCAACGACAACGACAACAACGACAACAACAACTAGCCCTATTACCATCCAAGATGCTCTTACGGATATTGTTGAATCTATTGCCTTAGAGGAAACAGGCTTGGCTCATATTATTAATGCTGAGGGAGAAAAGATTCAATCAGCTTTAGATATTGCTGTAAGCATTGATGATCTTGTCACCATTAACAGTTCCGTCAAAGATACTTTGGTTAATGTAATAAAAATGCAGCTTTTATTACAATTTAAGCTAGAACAAGCAAAAAAAATGATTGATGAAAATTAAAAATAATAATGAAAATCAAAAATAAAAATTATAAAAAATGAGGAGATGTTTTAAATGTCAGCACCAATAATTCAACAACCTACAAATCCAGTAGATAGGACTCAAGCAATAGCAGATATAATTGAATCAATAGCTTTAGAGGAAACAGGATTAGCTCATATAATTAATGCAGAAGGCGAAAAAATACAGGCTGGATTAGTTATTGCAAAATCTATAAGTGATTTAGTGGAAATAAATTCTTCGGTAAAAGATACATTAGTAAATGTTATTAAACTTCAAATGTTATTACAATTTAAGTTAGAAGAAATAGAAAAATTTAAGTAAAAAGCAAAAAAATAATTAATGGGAACTGAGTTTTAAACTTGGTTCTCTATTATAGTTCTACCATATAATTTATGCTTATATAATATATAAGGCATATTTTTTTATTGTTTTATGAGGGGGGATATTGATGAAAGTAGCCATACTAACAATGTTCAACGGTCTTTCTACAACATATTCATTGGTAAATGTTGTAGCAGATCATTTAAAAATGCTTCTTGATGCTAATATTAAAGTTAAACTATTAGTAAGTGAGGATTGTCAGGATAGTGAAAGATTTGGAGTCTACAAAGATGATAGAATTGAATGGGCTAAAATTACAAATAGAATAAATGGTAAACAAATTAAATGGCATGATTATTCACAACCAACTGGTAATCTTCATTCAAGCTTTTATGAAGAAGTGGATGCAATAGAAAAAAGCCTTGTAGATAATTTACAGGATGTGGATATATGTATGATGCATGATATCCTTTATCAGGGATGGCATCTTGTTCATAATATAGCAGTAAGAAAGGCTCAAGAAGAGCTGCCAAATTTGAAATTTATTGAATTTACTCATTCTCTACCTGTTAACCGTCCTAATAAATTAGTATATCCTTTTTCTGAAAGATATAATCCAATGCCAAGAACAAGTTTCATTTATCCAACTTACTCTGGAATTTCAGCTCTATCTAGGCAATATAATGTTCCAGAAGGAAAATGCAGAGTTGTATATAACACATTGCCAATCATAGACGATATGAGCGAGGATGTTCAAAAGGTGAATAAAGAAATAAACTTACTTTCTCCAGACATTCTTATAGTATATCCTGGACGTTTGACTACAGGTAAGAAGTTTGAGAAAGTTGCATCATTAGCAGGAGCTATAAAAAGCAAGACAGAGCAAAATACTAAAGTTGTATTTTGCGATTTTCCATGTTTAGATATTGATAGTAGTGTTTATAAAAGAATTATTCGATCTCATGGTAAAAAATATGGTCTAAATGATGAAGATATGGTATTTTCTTCAGATGTAGGATATAAAAATGGTTTTCCAAGGAAGGCTGTGTTAGAGCTATTTACATTATCCAATTTGTTTATTTGTCCATCTTATTCAGAATCTTTTGGGCTTACAGTGCTAGAAGCAGCTAGTAGAGGAAATTTTCTTGTTTTAAATGAAGCCGTGCCTGCACTGTACGAACTTGGAAAAAAACTTAATGCATATTTTATGAGGTGGGATGCAAGAAATTTTGGATTTGATTCTAAAGAAAAATACAATCCTTCAGAAAAAGCATATTATGAAGAGCATGGTAATATCATTGTTAATTTAATGAGAGAAGATAGAGTATTGAATTCTAAAACTCAAATTAGACAGAAATATAACTTAAAGTGGGTTTGGGAAAATCAATTACAACCGTTAATTGAGGGATAATATTATAAAAGTAATGTGTTCATATTAAAGGCTTGGGCTATTTGGCCCTTTTTTTAGTGTGTTTTATGGATTTTAATGAATAATCAGAAAACTATGCGATGAGTTTTGTGATAGTGATTAAATTAAAAACCAAAAAGAGTAGCAACGCTACTCAAGTAAAACTATTTTACAATCAAATGGTTTGAAGATGCCTTAGCTAAGTTTACAATAAATTTGTTTACATAGTCATTTTCTACAGTAAGAACATTATCAAATTGTTTCATGAATACAATTAACAAATCAGGACTTATATTATCATAATTAAATTTCAATATTGAGCCTAATAGGTTTTCTTTATTTTCTAAGTTTTGTACTGTTTCTGCGATTTTATCCATTACCTCTTTTTTATCAAAATATTGTGGAGGAATCCATAAATGTAGTTCACTGTTGTTGTAATTTGAAAGAAATTGCACTAGCTTTCGTTGCCATTCTGATTTAAAGTTAGTCCAGTCAGCAACTAAAAGACATTTGTTTATTTGATTTTTTATATTTTCAGTCTGGCTAACGGATACATAATCTTCATATTTTACTGGAAAGAAATGTTTTTTGCGTTCATATACAGTGTTTTCTAAAGAGTTTTCTCTATTTGTATATAGACCTTCTGGATATTCATTTCCTTTTAGATTCCATTTTCTCATAAACTTTTTACAGTTTGATAAAATAGCAGCAGTAACATTTTCACTGTTTTTAGATAATGTAGCATTACCAATATGATATACAAAAGAGTCTCCAATAACTGCTATTTTATAACCTGAAACTCTAATACGTGAACACCAGTCATCATCATCATACATTCCTAGTCCGAACCAAAAATCACATCCTCCAATTAAATCAATAACTTCTCTTTTCATGGTTAAACAGGCACCTATAGCACGGTTTAAATTAATAATTGATCCTTTGTGTTCATTTGTAAATTTGCTAGCAAAGGCCTGTATCTTCTGTGGTGAATCAAGCAACACTCCCACATTCTGAACTCCGGATGCATATGATAAATACGGGACGGCAACACCTAAAGAACTATCTCTATCTAATGCTTCGGTTAACCCTTTAAACCAACCATTTGAAAAAATTAAGTCATTATTTAGCACAGTAATAATCTTGCCAGTAGCCTTAGAGAGCCCTACGTTTAAACCAATTGAATATCCCATGTTTTCTTCCATATTTACTAATACAATTTCTATAATTCCTTTATAATCCGCTTTAATGCTTTGTATTACTTCAAATGTTTCATCATTGGAGTTATTATTTATAATAATAACCTCAACGCCAAGGTTTTTATAATTTAAGTCAAAAGACTCTAGCAGTGATTCTAAAGCTTGTCTTGTTAAATCGCAATTATTATAACATACCATAATAAAACTATATCTTGCCATAATTTATCTCCTTAATTTTACTTTGATGATTTATGATATTTATATTTAATTTGAAATGTTACAATTTGAAACCAATATTTTTGAAATTAATAAATATGCACTGGAGTTCCAATGGAAACAATATTGTATAATTCCTCAGCATCCTTGCTAAACATACGGATACATCCATGGCTAACTGTTTGAGAAATAGACCAGGGCATATCAGTTCCATGAATACCGTAAATTCCATATGGAACATTTAGTTGCATAAAATGGCCTCCAAATTGTTTTCCCCACAAGCCTTTCTTAATAATAATCCAGTTACCCAAAGGCGTAGGTGTAGAAGGTTTTCCTATAGCAACAGGATATTGCTTTATTATTGTACCGTTCTTGAATAGTGTCAATATGAGTTTTTTAGTATTAATTTCAATATGAAACATCTCATTACACCCCCTCCCTATAATATATTTAGTAATTAAAAAGTATATGTATACATTCTTGAATTCACGCATTTTTCTCTGTATTTGGAATTAGGGATAAATTGGAGGAATATAAATAAAAATTTTTGTTGAATTTTGTCGAAATTAATATAAAATAAAGATGTAAGGACTGTTTGAGTTACTTAAGTCTAATGATAATGAGGTTTGGATATGTTTGATAATAAAAAAGGTAAATTAAGATACGAATGTATAAAAATATGTGCGATATACTTAATATTTGGATTTATTTGGGTTAGTTTTTCGGATAGAGTTGCAAATGAATTTGCAGGTAATAGGGATATGTTTTTAATTATAAGCACATATAAAGGTTGGATATTTGTTATTATAACTTCAATTCTTCTTTATCAATTAATAAATAGTTTGATAAAAAAAAATAATTTAGCAGAGAAGAAACTTAATGAAAGCTATGCAGAATTATCAGCAGTTAATGAGGAACTTGAAGCATACGTAGAACAATTGACTTCATCTGAGGAAGAACTAAGAGCTCAGAATGAGCAACTTATTGAAAGTGAAAATAAATTAGAATATTTATGCTACAATGACCAATTAACAGGTATATATAACAGAAGATTTTTTGAAGAGGAGTTAAGTAGAATAGATGAGGAAAGAAATTTGCCTTTGACTATTGTTATGGGAGATGTTAACGGTCTGAAGCTTGTTAATGATTCTTTTGGCCATGCCATAGGGGATGAACTACTAAAAAAAGTAGTAGAAGTTATGAAAAAGGGATGTAGAAATGGAGATATTGTTGCTAGACTCGCAGGTGATGAATTTGTAATTTTGTTACCTAAAACGGATATATATGAAGCAAGACAAATTATTAAAAAGATTAAAGCTTTAGCATTAAAAGAAAATGTAGATTCTGTGGATATATCTATTTCATTTGGATATGAAACAAAGACAAATAAAGAAGAAAAAATTGAAGATATCTTAAAAAAAGCTGAAGATCATATGTATAAGAGAAAATTATTTGAGAGCCCAAGTATGAGGGGGAAAACTGTAAATGCTATAATTACTACACTTCATGAAAAAAATAAAAGGGAAGAACAGCACTCCTGTAGAGTTTCAAAGTTGTGCGAAAGAATGGGCATGGCCCTTGGTCTACCTGAAGATGATGTTAGAGAACTTAAAACTGTTGGACTATTGCATGATATAGGCAAAATAGCCATTGAAGAAAATATACTCAATAAGAAAGGAAAACTGACAAATGAGGAATTGGGAGAAGTAAAGAGGCATCCAGAAATAGGGTATAGAATTCTTAGTACAGTAAATGATATGTCTGAAATGGCGGAATATGTATTGGCTCATCATGAAAGATGGGATGGAATGGGATATCCCAAAGCCTTAAAGGGAGAAAAAATACCAATTCAGTCAAGAATCATTGCAATAGCTGATTCTTATGATGCTATGGTAAGTGAAAGAAGTTATCGTAATGCTTTATCTGAGGAAGTTGCTATAGAAGAAATAAAAATAAATTCAGGTATGCAGTTTGATCCAAAACTTGTAAATGTATTTATTGGAAAAGTATTAGACAAACCTGTTTAGGAATGTGGAAGAAAATGGACTGATATACAGACTATTTTCTTCCGTGTTTTTTTTAGTTTATTTCAGATGCCTTATATAATCCAAAACCAGTTATAATCAATTTATCCCAATCGGTTTCTTCGTCATTAATCCAATTATATTCGATGTTAAGTTCTTTTAACCAGGCATTAAGGCCGTTACTTTTTTTGCTTACATTTGGATATTGTCTTCCAAACGTTTCTTTTATCATTTCAAGTAATTTTAATTGATCATCTTTTCCTAGTTCTTTATCTAACAATTCTTCTATAAAATCATGACATTCTGAATAGCTTTTATGATCCTCAGCGTATAGTTCATTGGATAACAATTGTTTCTTGTTATTTAAACTATCTCTTACCTCATTTATTTCCTCTACATTTGATAAGTACTTCTTAGCGATATTAATTGCGGCAATATCATTATTCATTTTAACTATTGTTCTTTCTAAATTTTCATTTCTCATTTTATTATTCTCACTTTACTTTTTTATTTAGTCATTTATGCATCTTCTTTCATATGTATAATGACGATATATCATTATATCATTAAACTAGATATGATACAAAATTTCATACTAGGTGGACTTGCTATTTTTTGAAGATGCCTTTAGATGCATTGTATGCTATAATTTATTACGGAAATTAAATAGTTATTTTTATCCAAGCTAGAAAATAATGAAATGGAGTTGATTAAATGAAAACATTGCTTGTATATTATTCATTGGAAGGCAATACCAAGCTAATTGCAGATTCAATTTCAGAAGAGGTTCACTGTGACGTTTTGAGCCTAAATCCTACAAAAGAAGTTCCTACAAAAGGTTTTTTAAAATTTGTATTGGGCGGAAAACAAGTGGTTTTAAAGGAAAAACCTGAATTACAGGCATATAACAAAGATTTTAGCAGTTATGATCTTATTATTATGGGAAGCCCCGTTTGGGCAGGCTCATATGCCTCGGCATTCAACACTTTCTTTTCAGAAGTATCAATTCAAAATAAAAAAATTGCTTTATTTGGTTGTTATGCAGGAAATGAAGGAAAAATATTTGATGCATTTAAAAGTCAGCTAGGGAAAAATGAGGTGATTGGACAAATTGGATTTAAAGATCCCCTTAAAAATAACTCTAAGCAGAACATTGATAATGCAAAACAATGGATAAATAATATAATCCAAGTGGTTTAAAACAAGGCAGATTTTCTCAGATACTTAAGGAATATATGAGATGTTTTTGGCACAATTTAGGTGGTGACGTGGAAGTAACTCCGTCCTAATGTATAAATTAGGACGGAGTTTTTTATACAAATTTTTAAATTTTTCAGATGCCTTATATATTTTCTATTATTGATTCAACTTCTGAATATAACTTAGTTGAAAATCCTATGTTCTTATGATGTTTTGGTTTAGAAGTTTTTCCTGTTGGATTTATAGTAAGAGTTAATAGCACAGTTCCCTTATAACCTGTTATAGTTCCTTTAAATACTTTTGTTCCAGGTTTAGAAGTATTGGCAAAACCATGCCAATCTACAGGCATATTATCTTTTACTGTTCCGTCTGCTAAATATGCATAAACTGTAGTTGGCAATTTATATTTTTGTCCTTGATTAACAGTTACATGCTTATCATCTACATTGACTACTTTTAATTTATTAACATCAGTTGATATATCTCCATAAACAATTCCAAATCCATTGGTACCTATATAAACACGACCATATATTCTTGGATCTCCTGTGATAGCAGAACTAGTGGAAGCATACTGATGCTGATCATCATTAATTCTTACCCAGTGCTTTCCTGCATCGTCTGAACGGAAGATGCCATCAACACCATTAATGGTACCAGAAATATAAATTGCCATATATTTTTTTCCTGGTGCAGCCTTACCAAAACCAATTGCAGCTGCACTGTCTGTATTGCTAAGTTTTTTGAAACTTGCACCTGCATCAGTAGAGTGATATATACCTTGTACGTTATCAGTAGTATCACTACTAACTAACCAAATGTCATTTTCTACACCTGGAATAGCTTTAAAATATACTGAACCTTTAGTAGGAAGACCAGCTGCCTTAGTTGTAGCAAAGGTTGCACCACCATCAGTACTTAAGTAGAACTTTCCGTTTGCAAAAGCATAGAATTTCTTTGGATTTACACGATCAGAGGAAATATCAGCATTTGAAGGAATGCCACTAGATGATTTCCAAGTTATACCGTTATCTGAAGAATAACTTACTGGAACGTTGTTTCCTGCTGGGCTCCACAATATTAATTTACCATCAGCTGAAAGTGCCACTTTACCTCCACCAGTAAGACCAGTTATACTAGTTCCTGGTGTCCAAGAAGAACCATTGTCTTTTGAATATGCTATTGCTTTGTCACCTACACGAACAATAATATTTGGCTGAAGCTGTGCATAATCTAAACTTGTGATTCCTCCCATTATTGGGTTTTCCATCATTGCTTTAGGCGCTTTTGTCAAGTCGGTGTGCACAAAGCCACCTATATCAGAAACGCCACTTATAAGATGTGCACCTGATGATGGGCTTATTAAGTCATTTATTGCACATTCTTCAATTCCTTTAGCCATTGACGTAATGTCAAATTTTTTGTTTGGGTTATCCCAATTTGTGAGAGTAGTAGAACCAAATAAAGTGGCACCAGTACCATACATCATACGGTTAGAATTGAAAGGATCAATTTGTATACAACCCATCATCCAACCTACCTTTACTGGTGTTTGAGGCATAGTAGCTGTTGTATAACCCCAATTTAACCAAGGAACCTCTGATATATCTTGAGTATATCTCATACTTCTTGTAGGGTAATTGTTTGTGTTCCAAGCCGCTTCCCAAGTCTTTCCGCCATCAGTGGAACGATAAATATTTGCATCGGGCCACCACTCGTTCATTGTGGTTGTTAAAAGTGTATCAGGATGTTGTGCATCTACTGCTAATCCACCATAACCCCAACCATCAGCTGAATTGTCTTTACCATCTATTTTGGAAGGTACAGGACTGATATTAGTCCATTGCCCACCCTTAGTGTTATATTTCCATACATCACCTTTAGAACCATCATATGGGCCTACACCGTTAGAATAACTTATATACAGAAAACCTGTTGAAGCCAATTGAGCACGTATTGGATAATAGCCATCATTAGGCTGACCTAAAACAGGCTTCCAAGTGGCACCGCCATCTGTACTTTGAATAATAGTGTTTGTACTATTTGCAACACCAGCATAAATTGTTTGACAAGGTTTACCTTTAGTGCTTGATGTAGGATCACAAACAACCCAAGAAACACCATATTTAACATTATAAGTTGGATCTGTTACATCTCCAACAGCAGTAAAACTGTCTGCTTTATTCCAAGTCACACCATAGTCAGTACTCTTCCATAAGCCATTACCATCTCTGCAGCCAAGATATATAATGCTATCATCATTAGGGTCAACTGTCATACGTTCTCCCACAGATCTTCCAGGCATATTTCCACCAAATTTAATTGGTAATTTGGTGCTCTGCCAAGTATCGCCTCTATCTGTGGAACGTAGTATCTCACCGTTTCCAGCCCAGCTGTTGTCATAAGTACCAGCAGCAATATAAACACGATTAGGATCTACAGGGTCTGTAGCTAAACTTTCAACACCTGTATAGTTCCAATCTTTGGAACTTATAGAGCTCAACAACTGAATCCAAGAATTAGTTTTAGGATTCCAACGGTATGCACCACCCATATCAGTTCTAAGATAAATCAAATCCTTCTCAGATTGATTAAAGATAACTGAAGGTATATACCCACCACCTACAATTTGTGCATGGTTCCAAGTATAAGATGTGCTGTGAACTGGGGAAGCAACGATGGTTGTTGCTTTTGTTATTGTGCTAGGCGTAGAAATGGCAGTAAACGTTGACATAAAAGTTAAAGCAATAAGAAAACTTGTGATCTTTTTGTTCATTTTTTTTTCCTCCCTCGTATAATATATTTAAGGTTACTTGTTAAAAGAGAACAACTTGTCCTTACTAACGATTTAATTAGTTATTAGTTCGCGAATAATAGAAGTCCTTAATGTAATAATATTTAGATGAAAGGGATACCGAGAAACTAATTAACCATTAAATGTATTATATTACATTTTAATACCAAATTAAACAGTTAAAACAAAAAATAGTTATTATGTAATTTAAAATTTTATAAAAGATATTGACAAAATGTTTAAAGATGATATTATATAGACAAGCTAATAATATAAAAATCCGTTGACAAGGAAGAGTAGTCATTTTGTTTAGTCAAAGAGAGCTGAGGGTGGTGGAATCTCAGTACAAAAGCTAATGGTGAATGGACCTTTGAGGATTAAATCGAAATTCTTGAGTAAAGAAAAGTAGTGGTTAACGTTTGCCGTACGTTATAACGGATAGAATATATTAGTATTCGAAAAAGAGGTGTTTTTTAAGCACAATTTAGGTGGTACCGCGGAAGTATCTCCGTCCTAATGTATATGTATATATTTAGGACGGAGTTTTTTTATACAAATTTTTAACAATATCAAGTAAAAACCGGTGTTTACTTGGTAAATAATATTAAATATTAAAAGGAGATTAAGATTATGAATACAAGAAAATTAGTTATTAACTCTTTATTTTTAGCTATTGGAGCAATGTTACATCAAATAACACCACCACTTTTTTTTGGTATGAAACCTGATTTTTCTCTAGCTCTATTATTTATAATAATGATTTTAAATGATGATTACAAAACATGTATGACTTGTGGAATTGTTGTTGGCATATTGTCAGCAGTCACTACAACTTTTCCTGGAGGTCAATTACCAAACATAATTGATAAATTTGTAACTACAAATGTTATGTTTTTACTTTTGATGCCTATGAGAAATGCATTAAATAATCAAATTAAAGTAGTATTAATAACTGCAATAGGTACAATAGTAAGTGGAACCGTATTTTTAACTTCTGCATTTATGATAGTGGGACTTCCAACAAGTTTCAGAGTATTATTTTTAGCTGTTGTAATACCAGCTGGTGTTATAAATACAGTTGCTGGTTCAGTTTTATATAATGCAATAAACGTGGCGTCGAAGAGAAAGGTAAATATTTAGTTAAATTCATTTCATTATGTTCAGAAAAACTATAAATTAAAGATTTTTCTGAACATAGTGAAGAAAAATCAACATTAACTTTCAACTCTCAATTTTCAACTTTCAACTTATTTTTTTATAGTGTGCACTTCTATATTGGATAATTTAAAGTCTCCTCATTAACATTTAAAAGAACTTCATTAAGGTATTTCTTAGCTACATATCTAGCCATAGGTAGATTCATATCAAGGTAATTTCCGCAGTCCTTAGCAGAAGCTCCAGGGACATCTCCTTCATATTCTGAAATAAATTTAAATAAACCAATGAGTAAATCAACTATATCCTTTGATTCATAATCACCACTAAGTAAAAGATAAAATCCAGTTCTGCAACCCATTGGTCCAAAATAAATGGTTTTTGATGAAAAACCTTTGTGATTTCTAAGATAAGTTGCAGCTAAATGTTCTATTGTGTGTACTTCAGCTGTATTTAAAACGGGTTCGCAATTGGGTTTTGTTAATCTAAGATCAAAAGTTGTAACAGTATTTTCTCCAACCTTATCTTTTCTAGAAACATACACACCTGGTTTTAACCTTAAATGATCAATTGTAAAGCTTGCTATTTTTTCCATATAACATCCTCCTCATATATTTTCTTGGATACACCTTAGGTTATTATATCAAAACAACAGCATATTTACAATTTGAGTAAGGGTTGATGTTCAAATGTCTTAGGTTTAGGTATCTTCAAAAAAATATTTATATAATCAAAGGAAATTCTAATTTTTCGTAGAATTAAAATAGAAAGAGGTGAGGAGATGGTTCAAGTATACATAAATTATGAAGGCACAAGTATATCAAGTGTGGAAAAAGAAGATACCAAGTATATACAACAATGGTTTAATAATAAAAATAGGATGATATATTATGGAATAGATGATTATGTAGGAATTAATGAATTCAATGAAATTTTTTTAGAATATTATATTAGTGAATGTGAAATTTTTCTTAAAATTATTAAAGCAAGTAGTTTAATAGGGGTTTTTAGGGGAAGAATTGAGTTTAAAGATGAAAATATAATTTGGATTTCATACTTTGCATTGGATTATGTTTATCTTGAAAATGATGAAGGAAATTGTCTGCTAGAACAAATATTAAATTATTTTGTACACAATTATGGAATAAACAATTTTCTTGTTGGGATATCTGATACTGAAAAGAAAACTCTAAGTCTTCTTGAAAATAATGGATTTTATATATTGAGAAAAAACAGTGAATTTAAGAGTGGAACTAATACTATAATAATGAAGAGAAAAATATAAAATTTTAAGTTGGCGGTATGTCGATTTTTTTTTAGTATAATTTCTATTACTTTAAAGTATGATGAATATTAGTAAGGTAATGGGAGATGAGAAGATGAGGTATACAAGATATGAGTTAAAGAAAAGGAAGAGTGGAAATAAGTTTTTGGTGATTAGTTTAGTCATTATATTAGGTGCTGGGATGTTTATTGGTACGTCAGTGTCCAAGCTTTTTTTTAGGAATAATCAGTATGTACAAAATACCAATGCTAGCAGCAAAGCCAATGAATATGTTTTTTTACAATGCGGTATTTTTAGTAAAAAACAAAAGGCAGATGTATTGGTAAATTCACTCTCAAAGTTTGGGACACCAGTTGAAATTAAGGATGAAGGAAAAATAAAAGTTGTTTTTGGAATTTATAAGAAAGATGATTATTATAAAAAAGCTATTAAATTATTAAGTGAAAAAAAAGTAGATGTAAAACAAATAGACTATGAACTAGATAATGGAAATATTGCAAACGAAGAAATAGCAAAAATTATTGATGGAGATATTCAAATAATAAACAAATTAGGAGACAGCAACGTTAAGGGATATTACACTACTGATTTTAAAACATGGAGCAATAAATTGGAACAAGCTGATAAGAATGATGAAAATTCAGAAGTACTAATCCAGTTAAAGAATTATGTTAAAAATCTTCCTCAGACTATTACAAAGGATAATATAGGCGATAATATTCAATTTATTTATAATGAATTAAAAAAACTACATAAATGATAATAATATAAAAAAAATATATTAATAACTTGTGAAATACTTGTTTAGTGAGGTATTAAATGATAAACTATATTAGATGTATAAAGAATATGGGGGATATGGCGATATGGTAGCGAAAAATTCGAAATATTTCATATTTCTTATTATATTAGGGGGAATATGTGGAACTATATTAGGTGATGTTATCGGCACTCATTTTTCAAGTTTAGTTTTATTAAAGAGTGCGTATACTATAGGTACAACTAATCCTCTTGTTTTGGATTTAAAAGTGATGAGTTTAACGCTTGGAGTAAGCTTAAATATCAATATAATGACTATAATTGGTATAATTTTGGCAATACTACTATATAGAAAGCGCTAGGAGTGGAACTATGAATCTTATTTTAGCATCGGCTTCTGAAAGAAGAATTGAGCTTCTAAAGAGAATAACTGAGGATTTTACTATAATCGTAAGCAATTTTGATGAGGACAAAGTCAAATTTACGGGTAAAGTGCATGAATATGTTATGGAACTTTCGAAAGAGAAAGCATATGCTGTTTCTAAAAGTAAAAAAATATCTAAAACTGAACAAAATATTATTATTGCTTTTGATACTATTGTGTCAATAGACAATAGTATACTAGGAAAACCAAAAGATAGATTAGATGCTTTTAGAATGATTAAGATGTTAAGTGGGAAAGTACATAATGTGTATACTGGAGTTACAATTCTTGATGTGACTTCTGGCATAACCAATTGTGATTATGTGTGCACCAAGGTTAGATTTTCAAATTTAACTGATAAAGTAATAGATAGGTATCTTAATTTAGAAGAATATAAAGATAAAGCAGGTGCATATGCAATACAAGGGTATGCATCAGTGTTTGTTGAATCAATAGAAGGGTGTTTCTATAGTGTTGTAGGGTTACCAATTAATAAGTTAAGTACAATGTTTGGGGAGATGGGAATAAATCTATAAAGAAGGTGCATTTTTGAATAATTCACTTAAGATTTTTGACTTCCCAGAAAATGAAAGACCACGAGAGAGAATGAAGAGATATGGTGCCAATGCTTTATCAAATTGTGAACTTTTAGCCATTATTTTAAGAACAGGAACAGCAAAGGATAATGTGTTGAATTTATGTAATAATTTATTAAAGTGTGGGAATGGTCTCAATGGTCTATTAAATTTAAGCTACAATGAACTTATTGAAATAAATGGAATAGGAACAGCTAAAGCAATGCAAATTATGGCTTTAAGTGAGCTTTCAAAGCGATTTAAAACATACCGTTCAGGTGACACGTATAAAATTGCAACTGCGAATGATGCGGCTAACTTAGTAATGAATGAGATGAAGTCTTTAAATAAGGAAATTTTGAAACTAATTTTACTTAATACTAAGAATCTAGTCATTCAAGTGCGTGATATTTCTGTAGGGAGTTTGAATTCATCCATTGTTCATCCAAGAGAAGTATTTAGTGAAGCTATTTTATGGCATAGTGCTTCAGTTATAATATGTCACAACCATCCATCTGGAGATCCAACACCAAGCTTAGAAGATATTAATATTACTAAAAGGCTTAAAGAGTGTGGGAAAATAATTGGAATTGATGTGTTAGATCACATAATCATAGGCAATGGCATTTACGTAAGTTTAAAAGAAAAAGGAATTTGTTGATTTTGAAAGGAGAAATTTTTAATGGCGTTTTTTGGTATATCTAGAGATATGGGAATAGATTTAGGAACAGCAAATACATTAGTATATGTAAAGGGTAAAGGGATTGTTTTGAGAGAGCCTTCAGTAGTAGCAGTTAACACAAATACAAAGACTGTACTTGCAGTAGGTGAGGAAGCAAAACAGATGATAGGTAGAACTCCTGGTAATATAGTTGCTATAAGACCACTAAGAGACGGAGTTATTGCAGATTTTGATATTACTGAGAGTATGTTAAAAAGATTTATATCTAAGGTAACTGGAAAAAGTTCTTTTGCAAGCCCTAGAATAATAGTATGTTTTCCATCAGGTGTAACTGAAGTAGAAAGAAGAGCAATTGATGAAGCAACAAAAAGGGCAGGAGCAAGGGATGTTCAACTTATGGAAGAACCAATGGCAGCTGCAATTGGAGCTGGACTTCCAGTAGAAGAACCAAAGGGAAGTATGGTAGTTGATATCGGAGGCGGTACAACAGAAGTTGCAGTTATTTCACTAGGTGGTATTGTTACAAGTAAGTCACTAAGAGTTGCTGGTGATGAGCTTGATCAAGCAATTATCAGCTATATTAAGAAGGAATATAATTTAATGATAGGTGAAAGAACTGCTGAAAATGTTAAAGTTCAGCTTGGTTCAGCATATAGAACAGAGGATGTAGAAGAAACAATGGACATAAAAGGAAGAGATTTAATATCAGGATTGCCTAAAAATATCCAAATAAGTGAGGCGGAAGTTAGAGAAGCATTAAAGGAACCAGTAGCTTCAATAATAGATGCTATTAAGCTTACACTTGAGAAAACACCTCCAGAATTGGCTTCTGATATTATGGATAAGGGTATCATGCTTACAGGAGGAGGAGCACTTTTAAAGGGACTTGATAGTTTGATTTATAATGAAACACATATGCCTGTACATATTGCGGAAGCACCACTTGATTGCGTAGCTCTTGGAGCTGGTAAGGCTCTTGACCATTTTGATAAATTAAGCAAGAGTAGTAGAGGATAAAAAATGAAATTTTTTAAAAATAAACTGGCAGTAGCAATATTTGTTCTGTCAGTTGGGTTTTTGGCATTAATAGGATTAAGTGTCAAAAGACAAAATGCTTCTTTCTTAGAAAGTGGTGTTGGTGGTGCAATCAATTCAGTACAGGGAGTAGTTTATAGAGCTTCTAATGAAGTGGCAGATTGGGTTAGCTTTGTAACCCATTTTTCAGAGATTAAGCAACAAAATGAAGATTTAAAAGATGAAAATACAAGTATGAAATTAAAGGTAGCGGAATATGATGCTTTAGAAAAGAAATATGACTTGATATGTCAGACAGCACATTATATAGACACAAATAAAAAGTACTCTTATAAAATTTGTAATGTTACATCAGGACTAAGTGAAGAGTCTGGGGGTACAATTACTATAGACGAAGGAAAAAATGATGGCATAAAACAAGGATATGCTGTAATAACTAAGGATGGACTAGTTGGAACTGTTATGGATGTAAAAGATACCTATAGTATTGTTGGTACATTAAACAATGTCAATATAAAAGTTGGTGCTATGAATGACAGAACTAGCAACAGTGGTTTAGTAAGTGGATATGAAGATGATAATAACAATAAATTAGCTATTATTACTAATCTTCTACAAAATGCTGATATTAAAAAAGATGATATGATAATAACATATGGACCAGTATATCCTCAAAATATTCCAATTGGAAAAGTAATAAGTGTAGGTCAAGATCCTTCTACAGTTAGCACAACTGCAGAAATTCAGCCTAATGTTGACTTTAATAAGCTACAAGTGGTCATGGTGGTTATACCTAATAATGGTAATTCGAGTGAAATAAACTACACCAAATAAAATACTAGGGTGATTTATATGAGAAAGATTATAATTTTAACAATTTTAATTTTTGTTCTTGAAATATTAGACAATACAATGGTTTCAATGTGCTCTATACATGGATATTCCCCTAGTTTACTCTTCATATTTGTTCTTTGTTATTCAATGATTAATGATAGATGGTCAGCACTTAGCGTGGGATTAATTTCTGGTGCATTGCAAGATTTATTTTTTATAAACGGGTTTGGTGTAAACACTCTTATAAATATGCTCATATGTGTTCTAGCAGGAGAAATTGGGAGGAGTTTATTTAAAGAGAAGAGACTAATACCCGTTTTAAGTATTTTATTGTTGACTTTCCTAAAAGGAATACTTGTTTTTGGAGTTTTATATGCTATACACATAAGAGTAAACATGTATGGAAGTGCGTATGTTGCCATTTACAGTTTTATTATAGCAATATTTGTATATAAACCAATCTATAGGTTGTGTCAAAAACCGTATATGATTAAAGAATGGAAATTTTAAAGTGGTGATAAAATGAAAAGAGAAAATAAGTTGAAAAAGATATTTAACAGATATACTGGATTAGTTATTGTAATGTTGATATTGTTTTTGGCATTAGGCGGAAAATTATACTATTTACAAATTACTAGCGGACAATATTATAGTAATACTGCAAATACTAAATCTCACAAATTAATAACAGTTTTAGCGCCAAGAGGATTTATAACGGATAAAAACGGTGCACAGCTTGCAACAGATACTCAAAGTTATAATATTGATTACACAGATACTGATGAAAATAAAAAGAACCTATTTTCTACATTGCAAAAAGTATTTCAGATATTAGATGAAAATGGAGAAACTCAGACTGATAATCTTGAATTAAAATCAAATCCGTGTAGGTTTGAATTTAATAGTAGCGATCCTAAAGTAATACAAACTATGCAGGTTAGATTTTTAAAAGATAGAGACTTTCAACAAAGTATCCTTAAAAAGGATTTTAAAGGAGAAAAAGAAGCTGATTTAACTCAAAGTGAAACTGCAAAGCTAAATGATGAATTACTAAAATTATCACCAGAATATGTATATAATGAGCTTGTTTCAAAATATGGAATAATTAAAGGCTTAAAAAGCATAAATGTTCAGGCTACACCTTCAACTATAAGAAGATATCTTTTAGTTGAAGATGGAATTAAGATGAATAGTTTTTCTGGATATAAGCCAGTTACAATAGCAAGTAATGTTTCAAAAAATACATCACTTATATTTCAACAGAGTTTCTCTGAACTTCCAGGAATAAATGTAGATACTATGCCAATGAGACAATATCCATATGGTCAGCTTGGAGCACCAGTTCTGGGTTATATAAGTAAAATAAATCCTGATGACCAAGAGAAGTATTCAGAAAAAGGCTATGATGTAAGTAGTGATTACATTGGTGCTTCGGGAATTGAAGCAGCTATGGAAAGTAAGCTTAGGGGTAATAATGGAGGAGAAGTTGTTCAAGTTGACAAACAAGGAAGAATTACAAGTCAACTTGCAACTAGAGCGGCTGTGCCTGGTGATAGTGTTCAGCTTACCATAGATGCCAATGTGCAATATGCTACTGAACAATCTTTAAATAATGAATTTAAATACTTGCAAAGTGTAGGACACATTCAGGACGAGGATACACATAATGCTAATAGAGGAGCGGCAGTTGTTATAGATGTTCATACTGGTGGGATATTAGCTTTAGCAAGTTTGCCTAGCTTTAATCCTAATGAATTTTCAAATCCTTCAGGTCTTACTGCAGCGCAAACTGAGAAGTATTTTGATCCAGATTATGAAAGTATGGCAAAGGCGTTGGGACTTTCTCAAAGTCAAATTGATGCTAGATTCCCAATTGACACTAGTATTAGTGGTAACACAACAAGGAGAAAGGATGAATATGACTTTTTTCCAAAGTATTTGTATGACTATGCAACAATGTCACTTATTCCATCGGGATCTACCTTTAAACCACTAACAGCAATAGCTGGTCTTCAAAGTGGTGTAATAACGCCTGATTATACGTTTTATGATCCAGGGTATTTTGATATAGGCGGGGGACATTTAGATCACTTTTATTCAGATGGAGCTCATGGAACGGTTAATGTACAAAAAGCTATAACAGTATCAAGTAACCCGTTTTTTATGAATGTTGGTGGATTACTTAGAAATAAAGGTGGAGATGATACATTAGCAAAATATGCATGGCAGTTTGGATTAGGAGCAGATCCACAGTCAACAGACCCTAATGCTGCAAGTAGTGGCATTGAAATACCGGAAAATTTTGGTCAGGTATATAATACTTATTCTGAAAAGAACTTATCAGCAACTGAGTATCTTCTAAATATAGAACAAGATCTAAAAAATGGAGTGTCGGGCACAGGTACTAAGCTCCCTGTGATTGATTTATATGATAGAGATAGCGATAGTAAAAGCATTTCAGATATAAAGACTGAAATTAAAAATGATATTAAGGATACTGTTAAAAATGGAACTTTTTCAGCGGACAACTACAAAGCATTATTTAAACTGCTAATAAGCACTGACATGCAGTATAAAAGTAAAAATATTTCCGATGGAGAGTTAGGTTCCGTTTTAGCAGAGATACAATATCAGGCTCTTCAAGAAGGGCATGGGTCACTTAAGTTGCCATACAACATGTATTTTGCATCAATTGGTCAAGGAATGGATAACTTCACACCGCTTCAGCTAGCAAATTATGTAGCAACTATAGCTAATGGTGGAACAAGATATAAGGTGCATCTAGTTGACAAAGTTACAGATTCATCAGGTAAGGTAGTTCTTCAAAATAATCCTACTGTTCTAGATAAGGCTGATATTAGTCCACAGACAAGACAAATAGTTATGGCTGGAATGAATGGTGTTACAGGTGCTGGTGGTGCAGATGGTACTGCTGCATCAACTTTTGAGAATTTCCCAATTCAAACTGGTGGTAAAACAGGTACTGCTGAGTTTAACACTAATATTCAAAGTCAAGTTGGAAGATCGGATTATGGATTCTATGTTGGATATGCACCAGCTGATAACCCTCAAATAGCAGTGGCAGTAGTTATATTTGATGGTGGTTATGGTAGCGAAGCATCAAAAGTAGCAAAAGGAATATACGAAGGATACTTTAAAGATCAACTTCAAAAACTAAACTACCCATTTGATGTTGATGTAAATGTTAAACCTGAAAATTAAGTTAAAAGTGGAAATACACTAAAAGAATGTAAATTTTTTAGTGTATTTCCACTTTTTTTTATATTATTATTGAAAATAACATAAAAATACTGTATATTAAATAATGTGTAATTTTATCCATACACTACCAAGCTTAAAACTCTTGCCTTTACAGGTGGTAAGTGATGGATTGTAAATAGGAAGTGACTAAATGATAAATAGTAAAAAAATAAAAAAAATATTTAATAGGTACACTTTTTTAATTCTGATAATGGCAATATTATTTTCAATTTTAGGCGTAAGATTATATTGTCTACAAGTTACTCAGGGACAATATTATAGTGATACTGTAAATACTAAGTCTCACAAATTAATAACAATTTCAGCACCAAGAGGATTTATAACGGACAAAAACGGTGTTCAGCTTGCAAGAGATGTTCAAAGTTATAATATTGATTATACAGATACTGATGAAAATGAAAAGACTCTGTTTCCTACATTGAAAAAGGTATTTCAGATATTGGATGAAAATGGACAAACTCAGACTGATAATCTTGAATTGAAATCAAATCCATGTAGGTTTGAATTTAATAGTAGCGATCCTAGCGTAATACAAAGTATGCAGGTTAGATTTTTAAAAGATAGAGGCTTTCAAGAAAGTATCCTTAAAAAAAAGGAATTTGGGGGAAAAAAAGAAGATGATTTAAGTGATAGTCAAAAAGCAATGCTTAGTGCTGAATTACTAAAATTATCACCGGAGTATGTATATAATGAGCTTGTTAAAAATTATGGTATAATTGAAGGCTTAAAAAGTATAAATGTTCAGGCTACACCTGAAAACATAAGAAGATATCTTTTGGTTGTAGATGGAATTAAGATGAATAGTTTTACAGGATATAAACCAGTTACAATAGCAAGTAATGTTTCCACGGACACATCACTTATAGTTCAGCAGAGTCTCTTTGAACTTCCAGGAATAAATGTGGATAATGAGTCCTTAAGACAATATCCATATGGTCAGCTTGGATCAGCAGTTCTTGGTTATATTAGCAAAATAAATACTGACGACCAAGAAAAGTATTCAGAAAAAGGCTATGATGTAAGTAGTGATTACATTGGTGCTTCTGGCATTGAAGGAGCCCTGGAAAGTAAGCTTAGGGGTAATGACGGTGGAGAAGTTGTTCAAGTTGACAAACAAGGAAGAATTACCAATCAGCTTGCAACTAGAGAGGCAGAACCAGGAGATAATGTTCAACTTACCATTGATGCTAATTTACAATATACAGCAGAACAGGCACTAAAAAAAGAAATGGCATGGATGCAAAGTACGAAAACATATGATAATGGTACTACGGATATATACAATGCAACTAGAGGTGCTGTTGTTGCTGTTGATATTCATACAGGTGCAATATTAGCACTTGTTAGTTTACCAGGATTTAATCCAAATGATTTTTCAAATCCAAATGGACTTACGTCAGCTCAAGTTAATGAATATTTTAATACAGACTATGAAAGCAAGGCAAAGGCGCTACAGATTCCTCAAAGTCAAATTGATCAGAGATTTCCAATAAACACTAGTATTAGTGGGAATTCAACTATAAGAGAGGATGAGTATGATTTCTTTCCTAAGCTTTTATATAATTATGCAACAATGTCCCTTATTCCACCAGGCTCAGCATTTAAACCAGTAACAGCAGTGGCAGGACTTGAAACAGGTGCTATAGATGCTGGTACTACTTACGATGACGAAAACTGCTTTAATATGGGTGGAGGACAAGTTGACCAATTTGGAGATGCAGCAAATGGTAAAGTAGATGTAAAAAAAGGGCTTCAAGTTTCTAGTAATCCATTTTTTATGAGGACTGCACAGCTTCTTTTACAAAAGACTAATAATAACCTTAATATTTTAGCTCAATATGCTTGGGAATTTGGACTTGGAGCTGATCAAAGTGACACAAATCCAGGAACAGGTATTGAAATACCAGAAAATTTTGGACAAGTATATAATACAGTATCTCAAAAAAATTCTTCTGCTAAACTGTCTGTTCTTAATGTAGAAGATGATTTAACTACAGGAGTTTCAGGACAAAAGACAAAGCTTCCTAAAATAGATTTATATGATAGAGATGGAGACAATAAGATAATTTATAACGGGAAAAAATTGTCTGATATAAAAAATGAAATAAAAAATGATATAAAAGATACTGTAAAAAATGGGACTTTTTCTGAAGAAAATTATAAAAATTTATTTAAAGAATTAGTTGCAGCTGATTCTGCTAGAGATGGTTCCAATATTACAAGCACCGATATAAATAATGTTGTTGATGATGTAAGATATCGAGGTATTTATGCGGGACATTCATTGTTGAATCTTCCATATAATATTTATGATGCTGCTATAGGTCAAGGTATGGATTCTTTCACTCCTCTCCAGATAGTAGGGTATTTTTCAACACTTGCAAATGGAGGAACAAGATATAAACTTCATTTAGTTGATAAAATTACAGATTCAACAGGAAAAGTTGTATTAGAAAATACACCACAAGTTATAGATAAAGTTCCAATGAGTGCTACTACACAAAGTTTAATCAGTCAAGGTCTGAATAGTGTTACTGAAGCAGGTACTGCAGCAGATGTTTTTAAAGGTTTTCCTATTCCCTCAGCTGGTAAAACAGGTACAGCTCAATTTGGTACAGACGATAAACAGAAGGCTGAAGGAAGATCTAACTATGCATGGTATGTAGGATATGCACCTTCAGATAATCCACAAATAGCTGTAGCAGCGGTTATCTTTGACGGCGGTTATGGTGACCTAACGGCTAACGTAGTAAAGGACGTATATGAAGGATACTTTAAAAATGACCCACGAATGGCAAATTATAAGGATGATATTGATGTAAATGCTAAACCTGAAAATTAGCTTAGCTATATGAAAAAAATATATCATATACAAGAACTTAATATTTGAATAAAATTGATAAAAAGTGGAAATATATAAAAATCATTAATTTATTTTTATATATTTCCACTTTTAATTTATTCATTTATTGGTAATATTATAGAAATAAACAACATTACTTTATTGGAAAATAGGCGGTGAATAAATAATGAACAGTAAAAAAATTAAAAAGGTAGTTAATAGGTACACTTTTTTGATTCTAATAATGGTAATATTATTTTCAACCTTAGGTGTAAGAGTGTATTATCTACAAATTACTAAAGCACAATATTACTGTGATATTGCAAGCAATAAGTCTCACAAATTAATAACAATTTCAGCACCAAGAGGCTTTATTACGGATAAGAATGGTGTGAAGCTTGCAACTGATGTTCAAAGCTATAATCTTACTTATACAGATACTGATGAAAGTGATAAAGTTTTATTTCCTACATTGCAAAAAGTGTTTAAGATATTAGACGAAAATGGAGAGGTTCAGACCGATAGCTTTGCTTTAAAAACCGATCCATATAGGTTTGAGTTTAATACTAGTGACCCTAAGGAAGAACAAATTATGCAGCTTAGATTTTTAAAGGATAGAGGTTTCCAAGAAAGTATTCTGAAAAAAAAGGTGTTCAACGGAAAAAAGGAAGCTGATTTAACTCCAAGTGAAACGGCAAAGCTAAATGATGAATTATTAAAATACTCACCAAAATATGTGTATAATGAGCTTGTTGAAAAATATGGAACACATGGAATACTTAACGGACTAAAAAGTATAAAGGTTGATCCTACTACTAAAAATGTAAGAAGATATCTTTTAGTTGAAGATGGAATTAAGATGAATAGTTTTTCAGGATATAAGCCAGTTGCAATAGCAAGTAATATTAGTAAAAAGACGGCGCTTATATTTCAGCAGAGGCTTTCTGAGCTTCCTGGAATAAATGTAGATAATCAGGCAATGAGGCAATACCCTTATGGTCAGCTTGCATCATCAGTTCTTGGCTATATAAGTAAAATAAATCCTGAGGATGAAGAGAAATATTCAGAAAAAGGATATGATGCAAGTAGTGATTACATTGGTACCTCAGGTATTGAATCAGCAATGGAAAGTAAGCTCAAGGGTAATGACGGTGGAGAAGTTATTCAAATTGATAAACAAGGAAGGATTACAAATAAACTTGCAACTAGAGAGGCAGAACCTGGTGATAATGTTCAGCTTACCATAGATGCCAATGTTCAATATGCAACAGAACAGGCTTTAAAAAATGAAATGGCATATTTACAAAGTACAGGAAGTAGCGGAGATCAAACCACAACTAATGCTAATAGAGGTGCAGCAGTAGTTGTAGATATTAATACAGGTGGAATTTTAGCTCTTGCTAGCGCACCTGGATTTAATCCTAATGATTTTTCAAATCCTAATGGGCTTACGGAAGACAAAATGAAAGAATATTTCAATCCAGACTATGAACAAATGGCAAAAAATAAAGGATTGTCGAAAAGTGATATTGATTTTAGATTTCCAATAGATACTAGCATTAAAGGAAACACTACAATAAGAAAAGATAATTATGATTATTTTCCTAAGCCACTTTATAACTATGCTACTATGGCAAAAATTCCGCCTGGTTCAACTTTTAAGCCAATAACCGCAGTAGCAGGGCTTGAAACAGGGGTTATAGATAGATATAGTACATATAACGATCAGAATCAGTTTGATATAGGAGGTCAAATTGAACATTTTACAGATGGTGTAAATGGTAAAGTAAATTTAGTGAAAGCACTGGAAGTGTCCAGTAACCCATTTTTTATGAATACTGCACAGCTTCTTTTTCAAAAAAGTAATTATGATATTTTAGCTAAATATGCTTGGCAATTTGGATTGGGAGCTGATCCTAAAAGTATAAATCCAGGTACTGGTATAGAAATATCAGAAAATTTTGGGCAGGTATATAATACAGTTTCTCTAAAGAATATTTATTCAGTGCAATATCTTTTAAATGTAGAACAAAATTTAAGTACGGGAACTTCGGGAAAAGGTACAAAGCTCCCACAGATAGATTTGTATGATAGAGATGGAGACGATAAGATAGTTTATAAACAAAGAAAACTATCAGAAATTAAAAAAGAAATAAAAGATTCAATAAAGGATTCTGTTAAAAATGGAACCTTTTCAGCAACTAATTACAAAAAATTATTTAAAGAGTTAATTTCAGCAGATCCAAAATATAATGAAAAAAATTTTTCTGATGCTGACTTAAATGCAATTGTTGATGATATACAATATCAAGCAATTGATAAAGGAAATGCAGAGCTTAAGGCTCCATATAATATTTACAATGCATCCATTGGTCAAGGTATGGATAGTTTTACTCCTCTTCAGATAGCAGGATATGCAGCAACACTTGCAAATGGAGGCACTAGAAATAAGCTTCATTTAGTTGATAAGATAACAGATTCAACAGGAAAGGTTATATCTGAAATTAAACCACAAGTTATAAATAAAGTTCAAATGAGTAAAAATACATTAAATTTGGTTATGCAGGGGATGAATAGCGTTACAGATAAAGGTACAGCAGCAGCAGCATTTGCTAGTTTCCCTATACCAACAGGTGGTAAGACAGGTACAGCACAATTTAATTCACAAGAATTGCAGAAACAAAAAGGAAGATCAGATTATGCAGTTTATATTGGGTATGCTCCAAAAGATAATCCTAAAATAGCAGTGGCAGTAGTTATCTTTGATGGCGGTGCTGGTAAAGAAGCTGCCAATGTAGCAAGAGGAATATATGAAGGATATTTTAAAGATCAACTTCAAAACATAAACTATCCATTTGATGTTGATGTAAATACTAAACCTGAAAACTAGCTCAGTCATATTCAGGAAAATAGACTAGCATATTTATTTGTTATTTTCTTGAATATTCCTAAATAACCTGTATAAAATAAAAAATATAAAATAAAGGATTTTTCTATTCTATGTTGAATTATATAAGATGAATGTTATAGCCTTTGGAGGGTTAATATGGGTGAAGACAAGATTGTATTAAAAGGAAATAAAGACGGCTTAAATGTAGTAATTGATATGAATAGGTTTAAAGATTTTAATGAAATGCTTCAAATAGTACAAGAAAAACTTTCTAGAGGTAAAAGGTTTTACAAAGGTGCTACAATAAAAATAACTATGCAACTTAAATTAGTAAGCGAAAGAGAATTAAGAAATTTAAAGGATATTTTGTTTGAGGAATTTCTTATAAAAGATTGTATATTTGAAGACGTTGATGAGAAAACCAGTAAAATTTTCTCCGGAATATATGAAGGGAGAACAAAGTTCATCAGAAAAACGGTTAGAAGTGGACAAATTATAAACTATCCTGGAAATATAGTTATAATAGGAGACGTTAATCCGGGCTCTGAAGTCTTTGCAGCAGGAAATATAATTGTATTAGGAACTCTTAAAGGAGCTGCGCATGCTGGCTCAACTGGTAATGATAAAGCAATAATTGCTGCTCTTAGGCTTGAACCAAATGTGCTGCAAATAGCTGGAACAATTACAAAGGCACCAGAAAATGGTGAAAAACCAAGTTATCCAGAAGTAGCTAAAATTAAGGGAAAGATTATAATTGTAGAACCGTATTCACCTAACAAATTTTATTAAGCTTAAGTTACTGGCATGTATTTACTATATTTGGTATAATAAATAGACGTTGTATTAATTAGATTGTTAAAGATATTTTTGATATCTTCGTATATATTAATATATTCTATTAATGGAGGTTAATTTTATGGGAGAAGCTATTGTAATAACATCAGGAAAAGGTGGAGTTGGTAAAACTACAACTACAGCAAATATTGGTACAGCACTTGCAGCTATGGGAAAGAAAGTAGTTGTTGTGGATGGAGATACTGGACTTAGAAATTTAGATGTTTTAATGGGACTTGAAAACAGAATAGTGTTTACGCTATTAGACGTAATTGAAGAAAATTGCAGATTAAAACAAGCACTTATAAAAGATAAAAGGTATGAAAATTTATGTTTACTACCAACAGCTCAAACTAGAGATAAGAATGATATAAGCTCAGCACAAATGCTTGAGGTTGTTAATGAGCTAAAAAATGATTATGACTATGTAATTATTGATTGCCCAGCTGGAATTGAACAGGGTTTTGAAAATGCAGTGATAGGTGCAGATAGAGCTATAATTGTTGTAAATCCTGAGGTGACTTCTATAAGGGATGCAGATAGAGTAATTGGTAAACTTGATGCAAAGGGGTTAGATAATCATAAGCTTGTAGTAAATAGAATTGATATGGATATGGTTAAAAGAGGCGATATGCTTGGTATTGAAGATGTAATTGATAATCTTGCAATTAAGCTTATTGGAGTTGTGCCTAATGACAAAGAAATTACAATATCAACAAATAGAGGGGAACCTATTGTACTTAATCAAAACTCCAAGGCAGGTAACTCCTTTAAGGATATTGCTAAGAGAATAACAGGAGAAGATGTACCATTTGAACCGTTAGAAGAACATGAATCTACGACGGGTATTGTTTCTGTTATTAAAAATTTATTTAGAAAGCGATAGGGGGGATAAGAATGGATTTGCTTAGTTTATTATCAAAGAAACCATCTTCTAAAGAAGTGGCTAATGAAAGATTAAAATTAATTTTGATTCATGATAGAGCTGATTTATCCCCAGAGCTTTTAGACCTGATAAAGGAAGAAATAATGAATGTAATAGTAAAATACGTGGAAGTAGATAATTCAGATGTGGAAGTCAAATTTACTAAAGTAGCAGCAGAAGAAGGCTCATCACCAGCACTAGTGGCTAATATTCCAATTAGAAGAATGAAAACAAAAAGATAAAAGAATGCAGAAATGCATTTTTTTATCTTTTTGTATTTGTAATAATAAATAATAATTTTAATATATATGATATTGTATGAAATAATTATAGGAGGATATAATGGGAAACTACAATAGTCAATATGAAAGTTATTATAACTCCCTAGCAAATAGGGTAGATAATAGAGGTAGCAATTATGGAAAAAGGAAAAATAATTATTTTAGAAAAGGAAGGATATTTAGAATAATTAAAATTCAACTTACAGGAACTTTAATACTTTTTACTTCAGTATTTATATGTAAATTGTATATAACACCTCAGACTAAAGCAGCATATAGTTTTGCTAAAAATATAATAAATGAGAATTATGATATTAATTCTCTAATTGAGTATGGAAGCAATATAAATTTAAGTGATATAGAAAATTATGTTCAAAATGAAAATTTTAATGATATACAAAACAAATTTGTTAACCTTATTGATACTGAAAGGGCAAAGTTTACAGGAGGTAAGACAATAGAACAAGAAATAAAGGAATTTGCAACACCAATTTCAGGTAAAATGAATAAAACTGAGGTGGGCAATGAAGTGCAATTTAAAGTACCTTTAAATACGGACATAAAAGCTGTATATTCTGGTACAGTTGAGAGTATAGGTAAAGACGAGGATAATGGTAAATATATCATTATAGATCATGGTAGTGGGATTGAAACAAAATATGGTGATTTAAATTTAGTAAGTGTAAAGACAGGAGAAAAAATTAATAAAAATGATGTTATTGGAAAATCAGGAAATAGTGGAAAGAATAAGACCAAAGGTTTGTACTTTCAATTAATATATATGGGAGAAAATCTAAATCCTGTAGAATATCTAAAAATTTAGATGGAGTGATCTCTTGGGTGATATTTGTAAATTAATACTAACATATGGTTTGCTAATAGCGGCCTTTACTTTTAATGGCAATTATCTTATAGCTTTTATAATTGTAATTTTGCATGAATATACACATTATTTTACGGCTGTTTGTTTTGGATATAAAGATGGGAAAGTAAAAATTTTACCTTTTGGTGCATCATTGCAACTTCCAGGTATTGATGAGGCATCAGTAAAAGAAGAAATAATAATATCACTGTCAGGACCAATTATGAATTTAGTGCTGGCAGTTATTTTTTACGCAATTAATATACATTATAAAAGTGAATTTATAGAGACGTTATTTTTTACAAACCTATGTCTTGGCGTATTTAATCTATTACCGGCATTACCTCTAGATGGTGGAAGAATATTAAGAGCAATATTATCTGCACGAACAGTATATAGACGAGCTAATATTATTACCATTATTGTAAGTATGACAATTGGCGGAATGTTTATATTGTACTATCTATTTTGTTTTTTTAAAGGCCATATTAATTTTACTTTTGGAATTATTGCTTTTTATATCATTATGTACTCCATAAAAGAAAAGGAAAGGGTTGCTTATATAATTATGAGTGATATTATAAAGAAAAAATTTAGGTTTATGAAGAGGGGATATATTGAAAATAAAAGTTTATCCATATACTGCAAAGAGGGGCTCTTAAAGGCTCTTGGTCTAGTTGAAAAAAATAAATACAATCTTTTTACTGTATTAGATGACGATTTACAAGTTATTGGCATTATTTATGAGAGTGAGGTTATAGAGGGGATAAAAAACTATGGCAACATATCCTTAGAGGAATATATTGGTCATCTTCAAAAAAATAGCAAGTAAAATTAGTGGATAATTTTGACTTGCTATTTTTTTAGATGCCTAAAATTCAGGAATTAGTTGATTTTATATATCATTATGTTAGAATATAAAAATGAATAGCCAGTAGGAGGAAAAAAATTTGAAAAAAATAACTGATGATATTTTATATAGAGTAGAAAAGCCTGCACGTTATGTTGGCGGCGAAATTAACAGCGTTAAGAAGAATAAAAATGAAGTTGATATTAGATTTGCATTTTGTTTTCCAGATGTCTATGAAGTTGGAATGTCTCATCTTGGAATGAAGATACTTTATCATGTTTTAAATAAAAGAGAAGACACATATTGTGAGAGAGCTTTTGCACCTTGGCCTGATATGGAAAAACTTATGAGGGAAAATGAAATCCAACTCTATACTCTTGAAACCAAGGATTCACTAAGTGAATTCGATTTTGTTGCGTTCACTCTTCAATATGAGATGAGCTATACTAACATATTGAATATGCTTAATATGGCTGGAATTGAAGTTAGAGCATCAAAAAGAAGTGAAGAAGATCCAATAATATTATGCGGAGGGCCCTGTGCATACAATCCAGAGCCACTACACGATATAGCAGATATATTCTCTCTTGGTGAAGGAGAGGAACATTTAAATGATGTTTTGGACTTATATAAGAAATACCAAGGTAAAAGTAAAAGTGAGTTTTTAAGAGCAGCTGCAAAAATAGAAGGAACTTACGTGCCTAGCCTTTATGATGTTGTTTATAATGAGGATGGAACAATAAAGGAATTTAAACCTAAATTTGAGGATGTTCCTAAAAAGGTAAAGAAAAGAATAATTACTGATTTTAATGAGGTTGATTACCCAGATAAAATAATAGTTCCATATAATGAAATAGTTCATGACAGGATAATGCTTGAAACCTTTAGAGGATGTACAAGAGGATGTAGGTTTTGTCAAGCAGGTATGGTTTATAGACCTGTAAGAGAAAAGAAAACAGAAAAATTAATACAAATAGCAGATGAAATTATTAAAAATACTGGATATGAGGAATTATCGCTTACATCACTAAGTATTTGTGACTATTCTGATATACAAAATCTTGTTTTTTCTTTGGTGGATAAATATAAAGATAAAAACATAGGAGTATCGCTTCCATCACTTAGAATAGATTCTTTTTCAGTGGATTTAATTAAAGAAATACAAAAAGTAAGAAAAACAGGACTTACATTTGCACCAGAAGCAGGTTCTCAAAGGATGAGAGATGTAATAAACAAAGGTGTAACAGAGCAAAATTTAATGGATTCTGCAGGAAGTGCCTTTAAAGCAGGTTGGTCAACAATTAAACTATACTTTATGATTGGACTTCCATATGAAACTATTGATGACGTAAAAGAAATAGCATATTTATCAAGAAAGGTAATTGATGAATATTATAAAATTCCAAAGCCTGAAAGAAAATCAGGATTAAAGGTTACTGCTAGTACATCTATTTTTGTTCCAAAGCCATTTACACCATTTCAATGGGCACCAATGGACAAAATGCCTTCTGTAAGAGAAAAAATTGGTGAACTTAGAAAGGTTATGGACAGGAAGATAACTTACAACTGGCATGAAACTCCAGTGAGTTATCTTGAAGCAGTTTTTGCAAGAGGGGACAGAAGAGTATGTGACGTGCTTGTAAGAGCTTTTGAAAAAGGAGCTAAATTAGACGGATGGTCAGAGTACTTTAGCTATGATACTTGGATGGAAGCAATGAAGGAATGTAATGTAGATGGAGATTTTTATGCTTATAGAGAGAGAAGTTACGAGGAAACTTTACCTTGGGACTTCATTGATATTGGTATTAATAAAGAATTTTTAATGAGCGAAAATGAAAACGCCAAGGTAGCAGCAGTAACACCAGATTGCAGACTTGGATGTAAAAATTGTGGAGCTAATGTTAGCTTTAAAGAAGGGAAGTGCTTTGAAGGTGCGTTATTTAATGAAATTTAAAAAAGGTTCAGATATAAAATTTGTAGCTCATTTAGATATTATGAGAGCTATCCAAAGAACTTTTAAGAGGGCACAGCTTCCCGTAGATTATTCTAATGGATTTAATCCACACATGAAGCTTTCAATTGCACAGCCGCTTTCTGTTGGAATGTATTCTATTGGGGAGTACCTAGACATTGACTTTAAAGAAGAAGTTAATAATGAAGATATAATAAATAAATTTAATAGTAGTTCTACAGAAAACTTAGAATTATTACAAGTAGTGCCTATAAAAGAACCTTATGACAAGGATGGCAAAAAGATTCCTCAGTCCATGGCAGCTGTTGACAATGCAAGCTACCAAATTAGAATTAAATATGAAGATACTAATAGTTTAGAAGCTGAGCTTTTGAATTTATTAAAAGACAGTGAATGGAACATAATAAAGAAGACAAAAAATGGAGAAAAAGAAACAAATATTAAGCCATTGATAAAAGAATTTAAATTTGAAATACAAGATAAGTTTTTATGTATAGAAGCACTTGTTTCTTGTGGAAGCAGAGAAAATCTCTCAGCAGACCTGCTTTCTAAATATATTAAGACACATACACATAATATAGATGAGATAGCCTTTACTGAAATAAAGAGAATAGAGATTTATGGAATAAGAGGAAATAAATTATTGCCACTATGCGAATACTTTAAAATATTTGCATAGAAGTGCTATAGCCTAGAGGTGCTGAATTTGAAAAAGGTATTTATTGAAAGACAAAAGGATATATTGAGAATATGCATAACAGAAAATGAAAGACTTTCAGAATGTTATATTGAAGAAGAACAAGTAGCTGCGTACCCTGGACAGATTTACAAGGGAATTGTAAAAAATATTGTGCCTGGAATAAAATGTGCATTTGTAGACATTGGAACAGGAAAAAATGCATATATGTATATGGATTCTAAGCTTAATAATTTGAATATAAAAAAAGGTCAAGAATTGCTAGTTGAAGTAATAAAAGAAAGTATGGGAAGTAAGGGTCCAAAGGTAAATAACAATATAACAATTCCAGGAAGATACTCAGTAATAGAAACGTTAAATCATGATATTAATGTTTCTAAAAAAATAAATGAAAATACTTTGAAAGAAAAATTTCTTCTAGGGATAAAAAAACCTTCAGATGTAGGAATAATGATAAGAACCAATGCTGAAAAGGTGCCTATAAGTGAAATAAATGAAGAAATTAAAAGGCTCTATGAGGTTTATAAGGACATTGTAAATAAGGGCACTTTTACAAATAAACCGCAACTTTTATTCAATCCTGGAGGAGTTTTAGGTAAAATTTTAAGAGATAATATAAATGATTCTACAGAACTAGTTGTAGTAAACAACGGGGAAGATTATTCATTTATAACGGATTATTTTGATGATAAGGCTGATATACGAGCAAAGGTAGAACTCTATGATGAAAGTATTCCTATTATGGAGTTTTACGGGATAGAAAGAGAAATTTTAGCATTAAGAAAGAGAACTGTGAGTTTATCTTGCGGAGGGTCTATAGTCATTGACAAAACAGAAGCTATGTACGTTATCGATGTAAACTCAGGAAAGAATGTTAAAGGTATAAGTATAGAAAAGACGGCAGAAATAACGAATGTGGATGCAGCAAAGGAAATTACAAGACAGGTAAAACTTAGAAATTTAAGTGGCATAATCGTTATTGATTTTATTGATACTGGAGATAAAAAGGCGAAAGAAAAGATATTACAGATCCTTGAAAATGGTTTTAAAGATGATAAAAACAAGACAATAATATATCCTTTCACAGAATTGAATCTTGTTCAAATTGCAAGGCGAAGAAGGGGAAAATCAATACTAGAATTAATAGAGGAAAACTGTGAACATTGTAATGGAAGGGGTAAAATACTTAAGTTTTCATATTTAAAACATTTAATTAGGAACGGTATACTTAGAATTAATGCAGAAAATCGAATTAATAAAATATACATAGAAATATGTGAAATTTATAGAGATGAAATATTAAAAGATGTAGAAGGATTTATAGAGGATATTAATGGGAAAGAAAATAGTGTTTATATTAAATATGTAAAAAACGTAAATGCTTTTAAGCTTGAGCCTTTATTGTTTCAAAGTCAGATTGATGAATTAAAGAATTACAAATTATAAGTATAATTTTCTTTACAAAAGAGGTTATATGTGCTAAACTGTCATTTGTAGACCGCACACATAGGGTTTTGTAGAAACATGAAGTGTTTGATTTCATGTACCTGAGTTGGCGAGACTGGAATGAGGAGGTGTTTTTAATGTACGCAGTTGTACTTACTGGAGGAAAACAATACAAAGTTTCAGAAGGAGACGTAATATTCGTTGAAAAACTTGAAGCTGAAGTAGATTCAAATGTTGAACTATCTGAGGTTCTTGCCGTTGGTAAAGAAGATGGATTAGTTATAGGAAAGCCTGTAGTTGAAGGAGCTAAAGTTGTTGCTAAAGTAGCAGAACAAGGAAAAGCTAAAAAGGTTATAGTATTCAAATACAAACGTAAAAAAGACTACAGAAGAAAACAAGGTCACAGACAACCTTATACTAAACTTGTAATTGAGAAAATAGAAGCATAATTATGATTAATGTTGTTTTTAAGAAAAGAGATAATTACTTAGTTTCTTTTAATATATATGGTCATGCTAGCTATGACTATGAAGGTTATGACATTATATGCAGCGCAGTTTCTGCATTATGTATTACATTTGCAAATGGAATTACTGATGTTGTTAAGATTGATGCTAAGATTAGTGAACATGATGGTTATGTGGATTTAGATTTGGATAATCAAACAGAATCACAAATTGAAAAATGTCAAGTGTTAATGGAAACCATGCTTTTAGGAATAAAATGCATAGAAGATAATTACGGAGATTATATAAAAGTAGAAGTAGAGGAGGTGCAGTGAAATGCTAAAAATGAACCTTCAGTTATTTGCTCATAAAAAAGGAGTAGGTAGCTCAAGAAACGGTAGAGACAGTGAATCAAAGAGACTTGGAGTTAAAAGTGCAGATGGAGAATTCGTACTTGCTGGTA
>Ga0255360_1000049_pt1 | contig 35609 bp, 32 predicted proteins | sample GFST50metaG_FD_186004 | JGI IMG/M metagenome (GOLD analysis project Ga0255360, IMG submission 186004) | Peat soil microbial communities from Stordalen Mire, Sweden - G.F.S.T50 | ecosystem: Environmental > Terrestrial > Soil > Wetlands > Peat | place: Sweden: Norrbotten County, Stordalen Mire... | reverse complement strand
TATGAAATCTCTCACTTTTCCAGCATGATAGCCGTCAAAACAATATTCAGAATTTAACTCAATATCCTTTCTTCTAAAATAATATCTTATACCAGGGTAAAAGTTCTCACTTAAATCACTATCATTATATTTCCAAATCAATCTACAATCATCTTTTTCAACTGTAACAAGCATTGTAAACTCATTCTGTTCAATAATACTTTTATCACTAAATAATAGATTTTTATCAGTTTTAGTAAATGATATTTTATCTTTTACTAGCCATTCATAGATCATTTTATATGCCTCCAATAACTGCTGTGTTTTATCAATTCCATTGTCACCATCCCAACCAAATTGAAATTTATCTTTCCATTAGAAAATATACTACCTTTACATTTCCATCCATATCTGTGCCATCTATTATAAACCCACACTTCTTTGTATAAAAATTTATGTTTTCCTCTTTGTCTACAGGTGTTTTCAATGTTATTTTTCTCCAGTCTGTATAACAACCCAACATATATTTAACTGCTTGTGTTCCAATACCTTTACTTTGATATTTGGGAATCACACAAAGACATCCAATATAGTACTCTCCTTCCCCTCTATTTGTAACCGAAATAACTCCAACGGCGATATCATCACAATAAATAATAAGTTTAGGAATTTTCTCAATAGATGCTTCCATGCTTTCTCTTGTCCTGCCATAAGCAGGGCATTCTCCGTATTTAATATAATCATCATAAAATGATGCATTATAAATTTCTATTAATATGTCTGCATCTTCTTTTTTTGATTTAATATATTTTAAACTCATAACGCTCCTACTCGCATTTCAAATTAAAATTTATCTTTCAGCTAGTATTATAGCACATTTTAAAATATCACACTATTTATTCCCATAAAATACTTTTATTACTTATATTTTTAAAACTCCATAAATTTCAAGCAAAAAAAATTACTGACGAAAATTCCATGTCAGTAATTTTTTTGAATATGCCTTATTGTATATCCTTCAGCTGAACGATTTAATACTTTTTTTGTTAAAATAATTCCCACTTCTCTTCCCGTTATAATTCCTTTTGTATTTAATATTATTTTTTGTGCTTCATCATTTAATGTTATGCTATTATCTTCTAAGCATACATTTTGAAACGTATATTTATGGCGTCCTTTTTCCTCCCATATTCTACAAATCAACTTCTGTATGTTCACTCAAATATCTCTTAAATTTTTCAAAACCATTCGCTGTTGAATTCCAATGAATAAATTTCATATTTAGTTTCTCTGTTTCCTCTGGAAAGCCACAATTATCATCCATGTATATTACTTCGTCCGTTTTGACACCTAATCTTTTACATGCTATTTTATATATTTCAGGTTGGGGTTTTTCAACCCCTTCAATCTCTGAATTAACAAAATCCATAAATTCAGTGTAACCATAGCGGTTCATATTTTTTATATGACTTAACAATTTCTATAATTTCATCATTTGTAGCAGTATTCTTTAAGAGTTTACTATATATAATTTTAATTTTTTCTGTTTTATCTTCACAGTTATTCTCTACTAATACACCATGCCAATCAAACAATATACCCTTTATCAATGTATCCCCCCCTCTGTTCTGCCTCTGCTATAGCAACAAGATGACGTAGCCGCTCTTATACTCCCATCTTCTACAAGTGGGAGTATAGAGCGGCTACGTCCCTGGATAACCATTTCCCCTAAAGGATAACGACTTCTAAGCATCAAAGATGCTAAGAAGTCTGTTAATAACAATCAGATGGGGTCAAAAACAAAACCACACCTGATTCTAAGAACTCTGTTTATTTCCATAAATGAACTGTAACTGCATCTCAAAGGAATACTCTGAACTATTTTTGTAGATAATAAAGATAAATTTTGCTATAATAGGAGATAAGGTAGCATGCTGAAAAACGATATAGAAACCAATAATGATACTGCACGAAATCAAGCTTATGATGAAACAATAAAAAACCTTGAACTTAAGGATTGTAGAACTTTAGCTTCTTTAGCTATACCCGAAATTGAGGAAGCTGAAGAATTGGATTTGAAATTTGCTGAATTATCTATGGCTGACATGAACAAAGCCGATTATATTGCAAAGGTTAATCTGAAAGGTGAAAAATTTATACTTCATATGGAATTTGAGTCTAATTTCAAAGGCAATTCTGAAATGATAAAAAGAATGCTTAGATATTATATCTATATCCACCGGAATGAAGATTTACCTATATATCAAGTACTTGTTATACTTAAGGCATCTTCAAAAAAATAATAAGTCCACCTAGCGGCTAATTTCGTGTACTACTGCGTCAGCAGAACCCGCTAAGACTACTTAGTATTAACGGAACCTGTTTCCTTGTAGTACACAAAATTATCTCGCAATATGGACTTATTATTTTTTTCAGATGCCTAAGAAACCAGAAACAAAAAACATTTCAACTGGTTTTGAGTCAAGTGTTCAAAATGAATTTATAATGAAGTATAGATATAAGGTTGTTAAAGTATACGAACTTAACAAATATGATTTCATTAAAAAAGATAAGAAAGTACTATTTCCCTTAAGAGTATTTATGAAACATGAAAATGAATCTGATGAAGAACACCTAGCAGAATGTCTTAGATTGGTGGAAAACTTAGATGACAAAGATTTTTACTATTTAACGGTAGAATGTATTAGAAAATTGTATTCATCTGATAAATTTGAAAAAGTGAATAAAATGATAAAGGAGGAGATTTATATGTCATCAGCTTTATTTAAAGATCCCTATGAATATGGAATGGAAAAAGGTATTGAAAAAGGCATAAAACAAGAACTTGTAAAGAATGTATCAAAATTATTGACTAAAAAATTTGGAGTTCTGCCATCTGAAATAAGAATGAAAATAGATAACTCTGGAGTGTACAATTTAGAAATAATTATGGATGAAATTCTAAGTTTAGAAAAATTAGAGGATGTTTTTAAGTTTTTAGGCTAGAAAAAAGGGGATGTATCAAATTTATTACTAACATGGAGGGGGATTACAGATGATAAATAATAGTAAAATATTCAATAGTCTAAACGTAGAGATTAAGGATGATTCTATAATTGCAAGTGTAGAAATTAATGACGGCACTAGCTTAGAATTTAATTTAGGTGCGAAAGACAAACTTGATTTAACAGAGCTAATTAAATTTTTATACTTTTCTTTTAAGGAAGAAGTATATGTTAAGATCTCTTTAAATTATTTATTACTATATTTCATTAAATATTATTTACCTGCGAAACTAAATAAATCTGTAAATATTCTTGTGTATAAAGACATACTAAGAGTGAATGAGGATTCTAAAGTTAGTAAAATTTATTTTTCAGAGACTGGAGTAACAATAATAAATAGAGATAGTAATGAGTCAGCTGAAACTTTATACGAAAAGAAATTTAAAGATTGTGATTATATATTTGATTTCATTATTAGTTCCTTAAGTAAAATAGACCCTTACTACAAGTATGGTATTTCAAGTCATAAAATACTAGAAGCGATACTAAGTAACTTAGTATCAGAAAATTAGGCATATTGAAGAAAATAACAAGCCAAAGATTCTGAGGATCTTTGGCTTGTTATTTTTTTAAAACTCCCTATTGTCCCCCTATCATGTCAATAATTCTATTTTTGAAAATAGCCAATCACTTAATAAAATCAATACTATTATAACTACAACTAGAACGCTACTGTAAACTAAAAAAGTTGCTTGCACTGATTTTGTAATAAATATTGACGCTAAAACTGCTGAAATGATTGCTGGTGAAAGAATAATGGCGTCAATTATATAAATAAAAAAAACATTTTTCCCATCATCGTAAGTTGGCATTAAAAGTGTAAATACCAGTACTGCAAGAAATATGGTGTACACAGTAGCTACCATGGCAAAACATACACTAAGCATCTCCAAAGCACTTACATTTCTTGCAAAAACACATACAGAAATAGTTCCAAGCATACAGTTTATCAATGTAGTAGTTGCAGTTACAGAATATACAGAAAGTATTTTATTTCTAGCCCTACCTGGGAGTAAGAAAAGATACTGTTTTCTAAGTTCCATTTTAAGTGGGGAAAGTTTAACAGGTAAAGTCAGTGACATTGCACCAAAACTCGCTCCATATAGTCCTGCAACTGCTTCAAATTTACCATTTTTAAAGGTATAACCTATAAATAACCCTGCAGCTAAGGCAAATACACTACTCCAACTTAATAACACTGTACCTTTGGTTCTTTTAGAAATCAATGCCTGCTTCCAAATGAAGGCTCCAGCACCTTTGAACTTTCCACTAACCTCCACATCAATTCTTTGCTTTTTCTTTTTACCCGTCCTCTGCTCAGCTATTCTTTGACCATCTCCACGTCTATTTTTAGCTGATTCTCTTATTTTTTGATAATACTCCGTACTAGTTGATGCCTCTTCATAATAATTGTCTGCAAAAAACACAGCAAAAAACAACATTCCAAGGGTTGTAATCAGTAATAAAAAAGTCTGATTTGCAGGGCTCACACCATTAGTTATTGGTGATACAATCATAGCCTTAGCCCAACTTACTATTGGTATATTTGAAAAGAAAACACCATTTAAAACTGCTGTTGCCCTTTCATATATATTCTCTGCACCTCTCAAGGAAAATATAAAATATGCAACTAAAAATATACTAAAACCTTTTACTAATATTTTTATGTAACTACCAATATTGAATCTAGTTGATAAAGAATATATTAGAAATACCATTGACTTCCTTATTATAGACATAAGAAAAAATGCAACTATAACATATAATATTTTTCCACCATTTATAGTAAGAACAACACTTCCACAAAAATAAAAGTATATTATTCCAAATAAACCCATTACAATACTAAACAAAGACTTCTTCAATATTGTGAAAGCATATAAAGTTCTAGGGCTTATAGGGGATGGAAAAAGATAATTAACATCAGAAGTTGAAAACTCTGTAGGATTATACTTTTCTACTGCATTATTTAAACTTGTTAATAATATGAGGCAGATTAAAATAACTACAATAGCCCCCACTGTATTAATTTGAACGTTAGAATTTACCTTTGGCAAAGCTTTATTCTTATTGGTAATCTTATTGTAAAGAGATAAAATTATGAGTGCTATAGGAAACGCTATCTTCATTAGAGATTTTATTGCTGCTAGTGGATTATGAAAGGAATCTACCAATCTGTTTTTAAATTTTAACATTTCTATATAAAATAAAGTTGAACAATCTTTAAAAGCATTATTCCTCATCTTGTGTCACCTCTAAAAATAAATCTTCCAAGGAGGAATTTTCTGATCCATGAACCTTAGCCCTTAATTCCTCTATTGTTCCTTCTGCTATTAATTTTCCTTTTTTTAATACTATAACTCTGTCACAAAGCCCCTCTGCAGAATCTAACATATGGGTACTAATAAGTAAACTCTTACCTTCATCTCTTAATTTTTTAAAGCCATCTTTTAATTCCCTAATTGCTTTTGGGTCTAATCCAACTAAAGGCTCATCTACAAGAAAAACTTCAGGTTTATGTATAAGGGCACAGCATATTGATACCTTTTGTCTCATTCCCTTTGATAGATTTTTTCCTAATTCATTTTTCTTATCAGTCAAATCAAATCTTTTTAAAATCTCTTCTGCATCCCTTTCCCAATCTTCAATATAATAAGCCATTGCCATGAATTTTAAATGTTCCCATACTGTAAGCATAGGATATATATCTGGAGTTTCAGGAATGTATGCAAGCTTGTACTTTGATTTTTCAAGTGTGCTATCAAATCCATCTACTAAAACTTCTCCTTTTGTTTTTCTAAGAAGACCTAAAATGCATTTAATAGTTGTGGTTTTTCCTGCACCGTTTGGACCTGTAAGACCTACAATTTCTCCTTTTTTTAGTCCAAAAGATACTCCCTCTACAGCTGCATTCTTTTTGAATGTTTTTGATAAATTTATTATTTCTAAAACCTTAGCTTCCATGGAATTCACCTCTTATTTGATATTTTAGTGTTCTATTTATATAGTACACGCTTTGGATTATTATGTCAATTTATTTTTTCCATAAGAATTATTCCTCCTTTACAGACACAAAAATAAAACAAGAGCATTTCTACCCTTGTTTTATAAATAAGGCCTATTGTTCACGAATAAGCTTCAGTAGATCTGGAGGATTAACGATAAGCACAACCTTTCCATTGCCTAGAAGGGTTGACCCTGAAATTCCTGGAATTGCAGCCAAATGTCCCTCCAGAGTTTTAACTACAAATTCTTGCTCACTTTTAAGCTTATCTACGATTATGGCATATTTTTCTGCACCGTTCGTTATTATTACTGCATTCAGTTCATCAATCTCAAAATCTATTTCACTTGAAAGAAAAATTTTACAGAGCCACTCTGCCCCTATTACTTCTCCCCTTAAATATGTGAAATATCTTCCATTATATATATGAATATTACTCTTTTGAATTTTTACTGTTTCAGCAATGTATTCCAAAGGAAATATATAGGTTTCCTGTGCTACTTCAACAATCAAGCCTCTTGATACAGCTAAGGTTAGGGGTAATCTAATAATCATTTTTGTACCCTTTTCCTCTTCACTTTCAATAGTAACATTTCCATTTATCTTTGCCATATTGCTTCTGACAATATCCATTCCCACACCACGACCAGATACTTCTGTAATTTGATTTGCCGTGCTAAAGCCTGGGAGAAAAATAAGGTTTAATAACTGATTACGACTCATCTTCTCTGCATCTATGTTTGTGATAAAGCCTTTTTCAATTGCCTTTTCTTTCATTTTTTCAGCGTTTATTCCCTTACCGTCATCTTCTATTTCAATATAAACATGTTTGTTTTTATTATAGGCTCTTAGGATAATTTTGCCTATCTCTGGCTTTCCTTTTAACAACCGATCATCAGTTTTTTCTATGCCGTGGTCAGCAGCATTTCTAATCAAATGTACAAGGGGATCACTTATTTGTTCAATAATAGTTTTATCTATCTCAGTACTATCTCCCTCCATGTAAAGCTCCATTTTTTTCCCTGTACTTTGAGCTATATCCCTTACAACCCTAGGCATTTTTTGAAACACAGTTTTTACTTGTACCATTCTGATTGACATAATTGCATTATGAAGTTCATCAGAAATTCTATTTACGTAGGCACCTACCTGTTGTACTTCCTTGGACATCTCAGGCAGATTGTATTCCTTATTAAGTTTTGAAGATATGTGCATAAATGAGTTTTTTGCAATTAATAACTCGGATATCATATTCATCATTTTGTCGATTTTTTCTTCATTAACTCGGATACTTTGATTCATGCTTGCTTTTGATTTAATTTCCTCAGGTTTCACAACATTTTGGCATGTTATTCCATCATTAACTTTTTCTTTATTACTTGATATTGCTTGAAAATGTGCTATCTGTTCTTTAATTTTGTCATGAACTCCGTTATCAGATAAATCATTAAAATCCTGTGACTTTAGAATCTCACAGCCTACTTCTTCCTCCAAAATTTCTTCGTCTAAGGAATTTCCTTCCTCAACTTTAGCTTGACACTTCTCACGCGTCAGTTTCAATTCCTCTAGTATTAGCTCTTCTTCTTGATCATTTTCAATGTTATAGTACTGTAATCCATTTTCATCCGTAGCACTATTTTCCGTAAAGCTTTCACTCAGTTTAGTTATATATTTATTTAAAAAATTCACAGCTGAAAGCAGGCTATCAATGAGTTCAGTATCTACAATAAGCTTTTTGCTCCTTATCTCCAAAAGTGAGAATTCTATTTCATAACTTAATCTTGTAATATATGACAAACCAGCAAAAGATGATCCACTCTTTATACTATGGACACATCCCACTATATTATTTAAGAGTTCACCATCCTCAGAGTTAACCTCAATCTTTACAATTCCCCTCTCAAGTCCATGAATACTCTCTATCCACTGATTAATAAACATTTTTATAATGTAAACATCTTCTAAATAAATCCTGCTATACATCGTATTCACCCCTTACCTTTTCACTTTACTGCCCTCCCTGTTCCTTATGCCTTGAATATACAATGGTGTTCCCTATTCTTTCATAGTTATAGGCAGATGAAATTCTTCCCACAGATTCCGAGTGTCCTAGAAAAATAAAGCCTCCTGGATTCAATGACTCATGAAAGCTGGTTAAAACATTTTTTCTTGATTCATCATCAAAATATATCAAGCAATTTCTGCAAAATATAAAATCGCATCCGTTAATATTTCTCATATCAACTTCGTCCATAAGATTAATATTTTTAAATTTTATGCACTTTTTCACATCCAAATTTATAATATATTTATCACGCCGTCTAGTGAAATATTTCTCCAAGTATTCAGTTGGAACATCCCTTATTGCTCGACTTTGATAGCTTCCTATTTTTGCACTTTGCAATACTTCAGCGTTTATGTCCGATGCAAGTATCTGGATTTCCCACTCTTCAGGTTTATCAATCATTTCATTAAGTATAATTGACAGTGTATATGGTTCTTCTCCCGTGGAACATGCAGCACACCAAATCTTTATTTTTTTGTCCAATATGTTTTTTCTTACAACAATAGGCAGCACTTCTTCAGCAAAGTTTTGCAATTGTGGAAAGTCTCTAAAAAAATAAGTTTCGTTTACTGTAAGTTCATTGACTAATTTATCTAACTCCAAGAAATTTTCCGAATACTTTAGTAGCATATAGTATTCCTTCAAAGTTTCCATTTTGAGGATTTCAGCCCGTTTTTCTACCCTCTTGTGAACGAAATACTTTTTATTATATTCATAATATAATCCAGCTTTTTGATAAATCAATTTTACAAACTTATAAAATATTTCATCAGATAAAATCATATTGCACATCCTTTAACCTTTTAACTACCCTTGGGAAAGAATGGTCACAATTACAAATCACTAAAATAGCCTCCAGTTCTGAATGGAACACATGAAATTCCTCAACTTGCTTTATGGAATCAAAAATATTAATTATCCTTATGGCATTTGTCCCCTCTGCTATGATGCCTATTTCTATATCCTTATCTTGCATCCGCTTTTTTATGTCAATTACATACTTAACTTCATTTTCATGTAACATATTAAGTTTGCTTAAATCTATAAGAAGTATTACCGTAGAGGACTTGTTTAACATTTCAATAAAGTTTTTAAGTCCATTGATAAAATTCCCCTGTCCTGCTTTGAAAACACTGACTATATTTTTACCTTTTGTATGCTTATAAGCTCTTTCCATCATACTTGCCATTTGTTCCTTAATAATGGGAACAAATTCTTTCCTCACTTGAAATTGCAACTCATTCATATTAATGATTTTGTTGTATATTTCATCGAAATCTTTTATAAAACTACTTATTTTCTCTTTATTTTTAATTCTATTAGCTGCATTTACAGCCTCACAGTGTAAAGACTTCATTATATTAGCATTTTTTTTACTTATTTTTAGCTGTTTAGACAGACTAAATACTATTTTATATATATTAACAAATGCTTTCATAATGATTAGGTACACAGTATTTTCATCATCAGTAAAGCTATAGTCATTTTGCTCCACCTTACATCTACTTAAATCTACTATGTTTATTTTTTCTATATACGACAAAGAAAAATATGTATATAGTTCCGCTTCATTTACATCTGTATCTATAATAACATCAAACATTTTCATATCATTATCAACTGAAGTTTCTAAAAAATATTTATCATCTACGCTGGAATAAATCAGCGTTCCAATCTCTTGAATACCATTTAAAATCATTATTATTACAGGTGATACCATGGGTGCATCTTCTTGAATAAAGAAGGTTATATAATATTTATTTTCTCCTTTTGGTTCTTTACATAGAATAGAAGAAATAATTCCATCCTCAGAGCTTTCAATGACATCCTTTGGGGTTTCCTTTACATCTTTCCTTAAAATAACTTGAATTTTTTCACTGATTCTAAAAGTAGAATTGTTAATGCTATCCATTATTTCTTGAGAACCCAGCTCATTTTTGTATTGTAGCATCTTTTTAACTATATCCAGAGCTTCAAAGCAAATATCTACGATGCTCTGATTAAATATGATTGACCCATTCCTTGCAAAATGAAGCATATCCTCAACTCTATGCATAAGGTTTCCGATGTCTTCATAGCCCACCATTTGAGACGACCCTTTTATGGTATGTGCTATTCTGAACAATTCATTGACGTCAAGGTCAGAGTAATCTACTTCCAGTCTCATTATACATTCTTCTGCCCTTTGTAGCATATCTTCCGTTTCTTCCAAATAAGTTTGTATCAAGGTATCCATTAAACCACCCCTTGTTAGATACTCTCAGTAATTTGTAATCTTGTTATTTAATTAATTCAATGATAGACTCTCTCCATCTTTCAAGCTTTTGTAGCGAGTACTCAATCACCGTTACAACATACTCTACACTTTTAAAGGGTTTTAAAATGTAATCATTAGCTCCAAATTCTAGAGAGGTTAGTATTTTATCCATTGTAGAATTTCCAGTCATCATTATTACCTGAGTCATTGCATCATATTCTTTTATCTCCCTTAAAAGCTGAATACCATCAATTTCAGGTATAGCTATATCTGCCAATACAATGTGGTACTTTTCTTTTTTAACCTTGAAAAATGCTTCGGCCACACTTTTAGCTGTATCAGCTGTATATCCCTCCAGCTCAAGGTGCTTTTTCAATGTAAGGGCCTCATCTGCCTCATTGTCAACTATAAGAACCTTATATTTTTCCTTCATAAAAACTATCACTCCTTTTGCTGTGTGCAAGGCTTAACGCAAACTAATTCTCCACTGCCTTAATAATTGCATTTGCTATTTTATATGATGGCAGCACTATTTCTGCACCACCTCTTTCTATTGCTTCTCTTGGCATACCAAAAACTACAGCGGTAGACTCATCTTCAGCTATTGTAATACCTCCAGCTTTTCTTATCTTGACCATAGCATCAGCCCCATCATCTCCCATGCCAGTCATTAGAACTCCAATTATATTTTTACCTTCATATGCATTAAGTATAGCTTCCATTGTTACATTTACAGAGGGCATAAAGATAGTTTTTGGTGTACTGGAAAGCCTTATAATTCCACTTTCTTTTCTTACTCCCAATTGGTATCCTCCTGGTGCTAGGTATCCCTTACCATTCTCAATCACATCGCCAGCTTGTGCTTCTTTTATGGATATTCGGCTGGCAGCATTAAGTCTTACTGCAAAAGAAGCTGTGAAAGAAGGAGGCATATGCTGAATTATTATTACAGCTGCCCCAAGGTCCTCTGGAAGCATTGGTAGCACTTCCATCAGCGTTCCAGGTCCTCCTGTGGAAATACCTATGACAACTATCTTTGAAGTTTTTTTACCTTCTACACTATCAGGTTTTTTAATAGGTATTACTCTTTTTTCAGTAACTGCCTTATTACGCCTTGCTATTCTCCCTTTTATGCTCTTTTTGTTAAAACTTTCGTAAGCAAGCTTTATTTTTTGAATAATTTCTTTGCCTACAATATATATATTCGAGGAAACAGTTCCCGAAGGCTTTGCAACATAATCAAAAGCTCCCAGTTCCAAAGCTTCAAAGGTAGTTAGTGCTCCTTCAGCTGTAATTGAACTCACCATTAAAACAGGCATTTCAGGATGCTCACTCAATATATACTGCATGGACGTCAATCCATCCATAACTGGCATATTAATATCCATAGTTACCACATCAGGATTCAGTTCATTTACCTTTTTAATTGCATCCTGACCATCTCTTGCGGTACCAACCACTTCTAGACTTGAGTCAGTGGATACTATCTCTTTTAGAGCCTTTCTCATAAGTGCAGAATCATCTACAATAAGAACCTTAATTTTTTCTTTCATAGCATTCACCTAAATTAAATTTTATTTATAGGCATACCCTAAGTCTCAAAGTTATATTGTCTTTTAGGATATACCATAATTTACTTAACTAAAACTTAAAACTTTGCTAATATTCAGAATGAGAATCATCCTTTTTCCATCATCCAATTTAGCAACACCTTCCACATAATCACTGTCTACTCCGCTACTAATTATGTCAGGTGGCGGTTCTATAAGCGTTTTTTCAAATCTCAGAACTTCAGAAACAGAATCCACCACAATACCTGTTCTCTTTCCATCTAAATCAACTATTATAATTCTTGTGGCATCTGAAACCTGTTTTTCAGAAAGCTTGAAGAGCCTTCTTAAATCCAAAGCAGGAATTACATTTCCTCTAAGGTTTACAATTCCCTCAATATAATGAGGGGCTCTTGGTATTTTTGTAACCTCTGTCATCCTGTTAATTTCCTGAACATTTTTAATTTTTATACCATAATCTTCCATGCCAATTTTAAAATTAACTAGCTGCTCTTCGTCAATAAGTTGTCCTTCAACACTTTTTTCCTCTTCATACTGATTATCTGCTCCTTCAATAACACTGATTGCGCTGATTTCATCTGCTGAAATCAGATTTGAAGGTTCAAGTATCATAATCATACGGTTCCCATTGTTAAGTTTTGCCACACCTTTAAGCTGCTCCTCGTTCTGTGTTGAAAATCTAGGTGGTGGCTGAATTACACTTTTAGGAACCCTTAGAACTTCAGAAATTTTGTCAACCATGATACCCGCAGTAAAATCCCCCATGTCAACTACTAGTATTCTAGTACTGTCATTTATATCTACATGACCCAGTCCATAATAATTCCGTAAACTGATTATAGGAAGAAGGTTATTTCGTATAGAAACCACTCCCTCAATATATGTTTCGCAATTTGGAACCTTTACTATCTGAGGCACTCGTATTATTTCCTTTACCTTCATAATTCCTATGGCATACTCTTCTTTGTCAATTAGGAATGAAACCAATTGTTCTTCTTCTATGGCTTCAACGCTAGTATTATTTGATAATATTGTGTTTTTTTCTAAACTTTCGTCCTGAACTTTAGTTAATTTTTTCCCATTGTTGTCAACACTCAAAGCACTTACTACATCTAAAAGCATTACAAGCCTTTTTCCATTATCTAGCTTTACAACACCTTTCAAATAGTCTGAATCTACATTTTTTATAATCTGTGGCGCTTCCTCAATATCAGCTGAACTAACTCTCATCACTTCTGACACCTTGTCCACAACTATACCCGTAGCCTTGCCGTTAGCATCAATTACCAAAACCCTACTGTTTTCATCCTTATCTTTTTTATGTAGATTGAATCTGGTTCTTCCGTCTATAATAGGCAATACGTTACCTCTTAAATTGCAAGCACCTTCTACAAAACTAGGAGCATTTGGTACCTTTGTAATATCTGGAACTCTAATAATTTCCTTAACATCCATAATGTCTGCTCCAAACTCATCCTCTCCAAGCAGGAAGGTAACTAGTTGGTGCTCTGTGCTTTTGGAATTATTTATACCAGTAGCCATAACTATCCCCTCCATTTTTACATATTTTGAAGTTCATCAGCTAGTCCAGATATTTCTTCAATGGCTTCTGCCAATTCTTGCATGCCTTTTGCCTGTTGGTCAGCTGCTGCTGATGCTTGTTCAGCTCCGCTGCTGGCTTCTTGGGCTGCCGTTGCAATTTGATCCACACCTTTTCTTGTCTGTTCCAATGCTATCATAGAATCCTCTGAACCCTTATTAATTTCAATGGATCCTTTAAGTATTTTAACCATGCTTTCTTCAACAACATTCAAGTTATGAGTAGTTTTCTTTGCCTTTTCTACTTCTGCCAAGGAAGCTTTACTAGAAAGTTCAGTATCCGTAGAAACTCTCTGAATCTGATTTTGTATTCCTCTCACAAGATCCTTTATCTTATCTGTATTTTCAGCAGATTCATTAGCAAGTGCCCTTATATCACTTGCAACTACAGAAAAGCCTCTTCCAAATTCTCCTGCCCTTGCAGCTTCAATGGAACCATTTACAGCAAGCATATTAGTTTGTATTGTTACATTTACTATAGCATCTACTATTTTATCTATTCTTCTTGTAGTTTCTTCAAGACTCCTAATATTTTTTGCTGCCGTCATAGATGTCTCTGCTGCGGAAGATACACCTGCAATCATGTTGTCAACATCATTTTTATTTACCTCTAAAAGCTTTTGTAGTTCTTCAACCTTATCTCTTGAGAAGCCTGATCTTTCACTCATTTGTTTTGCAGCAACAGTGAGGTTTTCACCTAACATAGCCGCTTTATCTGTAAGCTTAGCCTGTGCCTCTGCACCTAAAGATATTTGCTCCATAGCCTTTAATATTTCTCCTGCTGTAGTGTTTGCTTCCTCTACATTGGCTGATAGTTCTTCCGATGAAGCAGCCAAAGATTCAGATGTCTTCTGAGCATCAGTAGAAACCTTTAAGTCTTCTGCCATTTGAGCTAGATCTGCTGCTCCAGCATTCAACTCACTGAAAGCCTGATTCTGCATTTGGAGCGCGTTCTCAACTTCCTCTGCCGCATTGCTTTGTTGCTCTGCAGCTGCTGCAATCTGTTCAGCAATAGCTAGAAACTCTCCTGCTCCCTTGTTAGACTCAACAGCGTTTTGAGAAACCTCTGCAATACCTTTTTGTACCAAAGTAATTTCTTCATTTATTTTCATAAGGTCAGCAGTTGTCTTTTTTGCTTTCTCAACTTCATCATTTGCAGCGTTACCTGAAGTTTCTATATCTGTTACCACTATCTTTACATTACTCTGAATTTCATTTACGAGCTCTCTAATATTTCTAGCAGATTTTTCTGATGTTTCTGCAAGATTTCTAACTTCATCTGCTACTACTGCAAAACCCTTACCATGCTCTCCAGCCCTTGCAGCCTCAATTGCTGCATTTAGTGCAAGTAGATTTGTCTGATCTGCAATTCTAACAACTGCCTGTATAATTTCCCCTACTTCATTTGATTGTCTCTCCAGTTCTCCAACCAATTTTACAGATTCTAAGCTAGTTTCTGCAGATTCTTTTATTCCTTTTATCATAAACTCAATATCATTTGATGTATTTTCAATTAATTCCTTAGCAATGTCAACCCTTTCAAGAGAATCTTTAGCATTCTTATCGGCATCCACCGATACCTTGTCAACTTGATTGATAGCTGCTCTTGATTCTTCAGCTGCAAAAGAAGCTTCATTGGCTCCTTTAGCTATTTGCTCCATTGTTGCACCTAGTTCTTCAGTTGCACTGTTTGCTTCTTCTATGCCTGATGCTAGCTGTTCAGTTGCTACTGCAATCCTTTCAGCCAATTGCTGCTGTTTTGCCAAAGTTCTAGCTTTCACCTTTTCTTGTGCCTGTTTTCTAGCAATTTCTCTTTTTCTCTCCATTTCATCCGTTGCTGCTCCTGAGACCTTTGCTTCTCTCTTTTCAGTTCTGTCGCTTGAAGGCTTTGCAAGTTTTTTTTCCATAATAATTCGACCCCCTAAATTCATTGATAATTACTAATTTCCAATTCATTGAATTCTTGTTTCATATAATTACTTTTTAAATTTATTTAAAGTATTTACTACAACCTCATCTTTATAAGGCTTTACAATAAATCCCTTAGCACCTCTCATTATAGCTTTCTGCACAAATTTCTCCTGCCCCAAAGCAGAAACCATTATAACCGTCGGCATATAATCCAATTTTTTTATCTGAGACATGCACTCAATTCCATCCATTTCAGGCATGGTTATGTCAAGAGTAACAATATCAGGCCTAAATTCTAGAATTTTTTCTAGCGCTATCTTTCCGTTTTCTGCTTCCGCTACCACCTCAAATCCATTCTTTTGAAGCAATAATTTCAATTGCAACCTGATAAATGCAGCGTCATCTACAATTAGAACTTTTGTCATAGAACCCCTCCTAACAAGAAATAGCAAACCAAATATACTAGGCTATAGTTAAATTATCCACAAATAATTATCGGCTTAATTTATCTGTATTATTTAGCATAGTACTTAGAACTAAAAAAATTTATCTGTATTGATTATACCACGTAACGACAAATTTCGCTATTATTTATTGCACGATTAGCCATTTTTAGACAAGGTATAGATTCCCTTAAGTTTCTAAGCAAGGAAAATGAATAAGTAACAAGTTAAATTTAATTATAAAAAATATTTAAACACCTCAGACTTGCTAAAAATAAGTTTATAAAATTATAAAGAAAGCCCAAAGGACTTCCTTTAATATATTTTTTCTATTTTAGCTTAAACTGATTAACTAATTCACCTAATTTAGCAGCACTTTCTGCATTATTAGTAGCTTCAATAACTATTGATTCATTTTTAGTGCTAACTTCGCTAATACTTGAAGCAATGTCTCCAGAAGATTTTGCTACTTCTGATACTGCCGTTGCAACATTTTCCATACTTTCTGTAATTTGATTTATAGAATTAGAAATGCTTTTAGACACTTCTGCAAATTTTTCTATTACACTTTTTACAGTATCTCCATCTTTTTTATACTCATTACTAATTGAAATTAATTTTTCATAGTCTTCTATTACGTTACTTTCTACAAATGACAAAATATTACGCGAAGAGCTTGAAAGTTCTTCAACCGCATTTAAAACAATACCAACTTTATTTTGTATTTCTGCCACTGATGTTGATGATTCTTCTGCCAGTTTCCTTACTTCTTCTGCCACAACTGCAAAACCCTTTCCGTGTTCACCAGCTCTAGCAGCTTCTATAGCTGCATTTAATGCAAGCAGATTAGTTTGTTTTGATATTCCATCTATGCTCACTGCTATTTCCGATATTTCATGTACAATAGTTACATCTTGTAATGCTTTTTCTAAACTAACCTTTGTTTCTTTATATATTTTGTCAGCACTTTCTTTTGATTTAATAGAATCATCATTTATGGTAACTGCCTTATTCTGTATGTTTAAAGCAATTTGCAAACCTTCCTGTGCCTTTTGTGCTGTAATATTTACTTCTTCCTGTACAGCTGTAGACATTGAAGTAACTTCTTCAACTGATGCTGCTGATTCTTCCATTCCTGCTGATATTTCCTGTGTTGCAGCTGATATCTGCTCAATCTCAGCACTTACCTCTGTGAACATTTTATTTGTCAATTCACTACTTTCAAGTATAGAATTACTTTCAGCTTTTATTGACAGCATACTTCCATTAAGTTTTTCAATAGCAGTATTTAATCCTGTAATAGTTTGGCCTATTTCATCTTTTGAAACTACCTTCATATTTAAATTAAAGTCACCCTCTGCCAGTTTTAATGCACCATCTGCTACTTCTTTAATTTGATTAACTACACTTCTTCTTATAACAAATATAGTTAAAATACTTAAAATAATACTCACTATTAAAATAATCAAAATCATGTTTGAAGATTGTATAGTTAACGTCAGGGATGCCTGAGCCTCTGAATCTAATAATTGAAGTTGCAGACTCTTCATGTTTTGTATACTGGAAATTAAATCATTCTCAGGTTTATCTAACGCATTTAATATATTATTAAGTTCATCACTAGTTAAATCTACCTTAGCCCCCTCTGTAACCGCATTATCAAATGCAGGAAATGCAATTTTATCATTATCTTGTATTTGATTATATATATCTTTATCTTTTGCTGAAGATAAAAGTGCTCCCAATTGATTTTCTGCTTCTTTATATGAAGTTTCATAACTATCTATTTCTTTTTTCTGATTATCAATATACTTAGGATCATTACTAATAGCTAAATTTCTTAAATCAATTGAAATTTTCTCAATGTAGCCGTTCATGTCATTTGCTAAAAATACTTTTTTATTATCTACATTTACTATTTGATTAACTGTTTGATTTATTTGATTTAAGCGAAATATGGCTAATATAGCTATGGAAATCACAAGAATAACCATTAATGAAAAACCTATTATTAGTTTGTTGGATAATTTAATTTTGTTAATATTCATATCATGCACCCCTTTAAAACATTTTTATTTTTTATTATGCCTCAATAAATTTTTACTTTAAATAATACCATTCCTTCCAATTGGAATCTGTTCGTTATCATTTATAAAGACTATACATTACAAAACATATTATACGACATATTATGATTAATTTCGACTGTTTTTTTAAATTCTGTATATGTAATCCGAAGTAATTAATAGAAATAATAACCATGATTTCATTATCATTAAATTTTGTCCTTCTATACTAAATAAACTTAATGACTATTTTGTCATTTTTATAAATAATATATATTTTTTCATCAAAATATTTGTATAATGGTAATATTGTATCGAATTTTGTCTGGCCTTTTCTTATATTTTCGGATATAATATTTATATAATTATTAAAGGCACAATAAAACAGCTAATTATTGGAGATTGATATAGTGAGTAATTCAAAATTCTTAAGATTCTTTATTGTCATAATTATTATTTGTTTTGCCATTGGCGGAGTATTTTTGATCACTGCAAATAGAAGCAGTAATTATGAAGTTGAACAAGACTATAGTAATTGGAAAAAAGAGTACGTTGTAAATGTAACAAATAATGTAAGTAAAGTTGTAAATCCTCAAAATCAAAACTCAACCGTAAGCGAAGGCATTGGTTATGGTTTATTATTTAGTGTTGCTATGAAAGACAAAAATACCTTTGATAATTTAAATAATTATATGAAATTGTACTTAGATAAAAATGGATTAATGCAATGGAAGATAGATTCAAACGGAAACGTTATTGGCAAAGGTTCAGCAACAGACGCAGATGAAGATATGGCATATGCACTTTTATTAGCATCTAAGACTTGGAATGAAATTTCATATTTGGATGAATACAAAAAACTAATTAAATCAATTGCAAAATATGAAATAGATTCGCAATACATTGTATTGCCTGGGGACTCTTGGGGAAATAATTCTTTGTTAAACCCTTCATATATTGCACCTTTGTATTATTACAAATTTGCTGATGTATCAGATAAGTATTTTTGGAACACTGTACTAAATAAGAATATTACTCTTCTTTCTAAAACTATGAATTTAAAAACAGGATTTTCACCTGATTGGGTAAATTATGATGGCTCAATTCAAGATAAAAATAGTACTTTGGGATATGACTCTGTGAGGGTACCAATAAGATTATTACAATTTTATAATACAACAAAAAATAGCACAGCCTTAAATATATTACAAACTCAATATAATTTTATTTCTAGTATTGGTGCTGATAATTTAGTAGCTGGATATTCTCTTTCTGGTGACCCTTTAGTATCATATACTAATTCCACATATTTATCTTCCTTTTCAGCAATTAGTTATATTAATAAGAATTCTAATTTTAGTAAAAGCATTATAAAAAAGCTGATTACTTCCAAACCAAATGATTACTATGGAAGTTCATTAAAACTTTGGATAACTCTTATTTTAAGCGATAAATTGTAATTAGAAAGTAGGGGTATTTATTAATAAGAAAAGGATACAACCAAGAGCTCGAAGAAGAACTATTAGAAAGAAAGAACTACTAGGGTCTTTTATCAAAATGATATTATTATTTTGCTATTTTATTATTTATAGTATTTATTTGTTTTGGAGATTTTACTATACTATACCAAAAGAATATGGATATATTTCTTTAATAGCTGGATATCTGCTATTTATTGCTGAAACAATGGGGTTCCTTGAATCCTCAATGTTTTATTTAACTTTGTGGAATACTGACACACCGTCAACACCCGAAGTATCTAATAAAAATTTTCCAGATGTTGATATTTTTGTTGCAACCTATAACGAACCAAATGATTTATTATATAAAACTATAATAGGTTGCAAAAATATGGATTATCCAGATAAAAATAAAGTCCACATTTATATATGCGACGATGGTAATCGTAAAGAACTAAAAGAATTATGCGACAAACTTGAAGTAGGTTATATAACAAGAAGTGAAAATACCCATGCTAAAGCAGGAAATTTGAATAACGCTTTAGCTGAAACTTCATCACCTTATATAGTAACCTTTGATGCAGATATGATTCCAATGCATGATTTTTTATTAAAGACAATTCCGTTTTTTATGACTGAAGAAAAAATTGGATTTGTACAAGTTCCCCAAAATTTTTATAATCCTGATTTATTCCAATATAATTTATTTACTGAACGAAATATGCCAAATGAACAAAATTTATTTTCACTATTACTACAAGCAGGAAAAAATAGATTTAATGCAGTAATTTATGCTGGCTCTAATACAGTTTTATCAAGAGAAGCATTAAATGAAATAAATGGACTAGTTGTTGGAACCATTACAGAAGATTTTGCTACTGGAATGAAAATTCAAAGCAAAGGCTATAAATCCATATGTTTAAATGAAATTCATGCTTCTGGTTTAGCACCTGAAAGTTTAGAAGATTTATTTAATCAAAGAATTCGTTGGGGAAGAGGAGTAATACAAACATTTAAAGCTTTTAATCCCCTATTCATGAAAGGTCTTAATATTTTTCAAAAAATAATGTATTTTAGTGCCTTTTCTTATTGGTACTTTGGAGTGTGGAGATTAATTTTTTTAATGGCTCCAATATTATTTTCTGTTTTTGGCATTGTTGTGTTATCATCCTCTGCAATACAAATGTTAGAAATATGGTTTCCCATGTTTGTGTTTTCAAATTTATCTTTTTGGTATTTTTCTAAAGGAATAAGAACTGTTTCCTGGAGCCACATATACGATACTATATTATTTCCACAGATAACAAAAGGTGTATTAAAAGAAACCTTTGGCTTTAAAATGTCTAAATTTAAAGTTACGCCAAAGGAAAATGTCAAAAGAGATAGTTTTGTAAATAGGTTTGAGCTAGTTAGAATTCAAATTATTATAGCTCTGCTTTCACTTATTGGAATTGTAAGAATATCGTGCTTATACTTTACTAACCATTTTCAAACACAATATATAATCAATTTAATTTGGCTTTTATATAATTTCTACTTGTTATCTATGGCTATCTTCTTTGCTTCAGAAAGACCTAAATTTAGAAATAGTGAAAGAGTATTTGCTAATGAAGATGCTTGTATAGTAAGAAGCGGACAATCTTTTAATGGTAAAACTGTAGATATATCCGAAACAGGTGTATCAATAATTTTAGAAAAACCAATTTTTTTAGACTTGAATGAAAACCATCAGATTACAATAGAAACATTTAGAAACACATCAACTTTCTTGGCTAAAATTGTTAGAGTTGATAACTTTAATAAAAATTATAAATATGTATTTAATATTAGTGAAATTGATGAAGAAAACTTTTCTGAGCTATTACTTATATTATATGACAGAGTACCACCATTTCCTGAAATACAAAATAGTGCTAATATGATTGGAAATATATTTAGCAACATAAAAAATAGGAGAAAAAGAAATTTACCCTTAAATAGAAAACTTCCAAGAGTAAATATTGATAAACAGGTAGAAATAATAACTGAACAAAAGAATGAGGTTATACATATATTAGATTTTAATTATATGTATATTTCAGTAAAAAAAACCGAGGAATTTATTGACTTTGTTATCCCTTTAAGTGAAGAGCATAATATTAATCTTAACTGTGTTTTAGACAAAAATTTATCGCAAAAAAATAGAGAAGACGTATTATTATATAAAATTATTAATTATAATGAATTTACAAATTATGATATAGTGTCCTTGTTAAATTCAGATTTAGCATAAGGTGCATTCAAAAAAATAACTAGTCAGTATGCTAGTCTATTTTTTTGAATGTGCCTAAATATTTATTTTATAATATTGTAATAATTTCAAGTCATTACTTATACACTTTAATACAAGCCGTAATGCAACTTTATGGTTATTTTAAAGGGGGTTTTAACTTGAACAAGTCATTAAAAACACTACTGTTATTTGGGCTTATCTTGGGGACAGCTTTACTTCCAACTAATACTTTAGTTTATGCTTCAACCACATCAAATACTGCTAAAACAAACACTATTGGGAATGCTGAACCATTGCTTAAGGTAAATAAAGCATCAGCCTTAGGTCCCATAGGCTATACTCCATCACAAATTAGAATGGCCTATGGTTTAAATCAGGTATCTGCCACTGGAGAAAGAGAAACCATAGCAATTGTTGATGCCTATGGGAGTCCCACAATAAAAAGTGACCTAGTTGCTTTTTCTAACCAGTTTGGACTTACACAGACTAAATTATCAGTTGCCTATCCAACCGGTAAACCTAATATAATTGACTCTGGTTGGGCCCTTGAAACGTCAATTGACGTTGAGTGGGCTCATGCCATAGCACCAAAAGCTAATATCCTTTTGTGTGTTGCAAAATCTAATTCTTATACCGATTTACTTACTGCTATTGATTATGCTACCTCCCATGGTGTTCAAGTTGTTTCTAACAGTTGGAGTTCACCTGAATTTTCATATGAAAGCTCATACGATTCACATTTTCAACATCCAGGAGTTGTTTATTTAGCATCATCTGATGATGTTGGTTCCGGCGCACAGTACCCTGCATCTTCTCCTTATGTACTATCTGTTGGAGGTACTACATTAAATATTGATTCTAATGGAACATATGAAAGTGAAACCGGCTGGTATGGATCTGGTGGCGGTATAAGTTATAGTGAGTTGCTACCAAGTTATCAAAAAAACTTAGCATACATGCTAGGCAATTATCGCGGTGATCCAGATGTTTCTTGGGATGCTGACCCTGCTACCGGAGCTGCTGTTTATGATACTACCCCATATTGGAATTATTCTGGATGGTTTCAAGTAGGTGGGACAAGCCTTGGAGCTCCAAGCTGGGCTGGTCTTATAGCTTTGTTTGACCAAGTCCACAAAAACCCTCTTAGCAGTTTTGATGCTATTTCTAAGCTTTATAACGCTTCTAATTTAGCATACAGTACAGACTTTAATGACATCATTACCGGAAACAACGGTGCCTTTAGTTGTCTACCTGGTTATGATTTAGTTACTGGAATTGGTAGCCCAAAGGCAAATGCACTTATTCCTTACTTTAGCCGTTTAAAAAGATAATTATAGTTAGACATCTGAAAAAAGAGTTCCTTGAAAATATAGGAATCTCTTTTTTTGTTTGTTCTTTTTATACACAAAATATGTTGAATTTATGTTAAATGTGAGATATAATGTATTTAAATAGCATATTTTAGATATTTATATAATTTTTTGTCATTTATTATGATTGGAATTTATTACAATTTTCTTTAAATAAGAAACTTAATTAAGTTACTTTAAGTTGGATTAGTTGCTAATAAAATGTGAACTAGGGGGGGATTATTATATTTAAGTTATTAAAAAAAACAAATCAAAAGGCCATTGAATATGAAAGTTCTGAATATATTCATAAGGATATTCTTGTAAAGGCTCTTTCAGATGTTATAGAAGGTAAGACAACAGAACTAAATATTGAGAGTAGAGATGTAGTAGATAAATGGAATGAAATGAGAAATACATTGTGTGACTCTAAGAGAAAATTGATTCTTGATGTAAATACATTATTGCAAACTGTAACTAAAATGGATTCTGTTAGAGATATGGTTAAAAGTGTGAATACACAGACAGAATCCTTAAATACAATGTCAGCAAGTAGTGAAGAATTATCAGCATCAATTGAAGATGTTTCAAATATGTCACAGAAGGTATCAGAAAACTCAAACGAAGCAAGGCAAGTAACAGAAATAGGTGTGAAAAATATATCCAATTCTATTACATTTGTTAAAAAATCTTTTGATGATATTGCTAGTATAGATAATCAGATGCATAACGTTAAGGAAAAGACTCACACAATAAATCAAATAATTGATATTGTTAAAGGGATTGCTGAGCAAACAAACTTACTTGCGCTAAATGCTGCCATTGAAGCAGCAAGGGCCGGAGAGCAAGGAAAGGGATTTGCTGTGGTTGCTGATGAAGTAAGGAAACTTGCTGAACATACTAAAAACTCAGTTACAGATATACAAACAAACATTATTGCATTGCAGAAAGATATTGATAGCTCTGTTGAGAAAATAAGCGAAACATCACAACAATTAGATGCAGGTAAACAACTAGTTGATGAAGCATTAGGGTCAATTAATTTAATTCATAATTCAATTGATTCAGTTAATGATACAATTATACAAGTGGCAGCGAATACTGAAGAGCAAACAGCAGTAACTCAATCCGTTACAAGAAGTATTATGGAATTATCACAAGAGGCTTGTTACATTGATAGTAGTTGTCAGAATACTGGTAAATCCATATATGATTTGAGCAAGAGAATAGATCTAATCAGGTTAGAAATGATTAAAGATAAATTCTGCTTAACAGATTCAGATATGATTGAAATTTATAAAACAGATCATCTGTTATGGAGATGGAAGGTTTACAATATGCTTCTTGGAAATGAGAAAGTAGATATAAACGTAGTTGGTGATTACAAAAAATGTAGACTTGGAATGTGGTACTATGGAACAGAATGCAATAATTTCAGAAATCACGATGTATTTATGAAGCTAGAAAAACCTCATATAGAACTGCATGATGTAGCAAAAGAGGCTGTACTTGCATATGAGAAAAATGATATAAAGGCAGCTGAGAACGGACTTAAAAAAATGGATGAATGTTCTGCTAAGGTATTTGCTTTGCTAGATGAAATGAAGATTTTAATATCTTAGGCATATAAAAAAAATAACAGAGGATACACTTCCCTCAGTCAGTTTATCCTCTAAAAACCCCCCCCTATTCTTTCGCCGGGGTTTTTTTCATATCTTAATTTTTGAAACAATAGCCTTTAAGCTCTCGGATATTTCCTTGGTGTCATTTGTAACCTTTCCTACGTTTTTGAAATGTTATTCTCCAGTATTCACCATGGATATATATACTTTATTTGTTTTATTTTATATAATAACAATATGCCTTAAGCTTAACTTACATATTTATTCTTTAGATAATTAATATAAGAAGGAGATAACGATATGGAAAGAATCACTATAAGTGAAAACAAAATAAACATAGTTTTGGAAATTACAGATAATAGACAAATCAAACTGTTACATTTTTCTGCCCTTCCATTTAACGAAAAGGATATTGTTGCAAAGACTATGGATGGAAGCTTTAATTTAGTTGAAGTGAATATTTCTGGACAAGACAGACCTCTTGAACGTCATGGTACAAAATATATCATTACAGCACCAGGCTACAGAATGAAATACGATTCCCATAAGGATTATCGTAATGAGTTAGGTAGAAAGCTTGAGGTTATTACCTTTGATGAGGAAACAGGCATTTATGTTACAAGTCACGTCCAGTTCTATGACGGAATTTCAATGCTTCGTTCTTGGAGTGAGGTTGTTAATAAGGGTAGCGAAATACATACCTTAGAGTACATATCTTCCTTTAATTACACTGGCGTTGAAAAAGAAGGTATTCTTATGCGTGATGAAAAAATGTCACTTAAAATACCACACAATGCTTGGCAGAGAGAAATGAACTGGCAGACTTATACCTTAGAGCAGCTTGGTATATCACAGTCACAGCATACAGTTGAACAGCGTTCTTCAAATACAATAGGTATTACAAATACAGGTAACTGGTCCACAAAAGAATATCTTCCAATGGGATTTTTAGAGAATACTGAAACTTCAACAAATCTATTTTGGCAAATTGAACACAATGGTTCTTGGCACTGGGAGATTTCTGACCAAACCTCACATTTATATCTAGCATTAAGTGGTCCAACAGAAATAGAATCTCATTGGTTTAAAAACTTAAAACCACAGGATAACTTTATTTCTGTTCCTGTTGCTGTTGGAGTAAGTATTGGTAATTTTGATACTGCTATGGGCGAGTTAACAAAATACCGTCGTAAAATTCGTAGACCAAACAAGGATAATGAGAGTCTTGCTATAATTTTCAACGACTATATGAACTGTCTATGGGCAGATCCTACTACAGAAAAGGAGCTACCTTTAATTGATGCTGCAGCAAAAGCTGGCTGTGAGTATTTTTGTATAGATGCAGGCTGGTACTCTGCTGGCATATGGTGGGATAACGTTGGAGAATGGCAAGAGTCAAGAGAGCGATTCCCTAATGGCTTGAAGGAAGTTACTGATTATATTCGTAATAAAGGCCTGATTCCTGGTGTTTGGTTAGAAGTTGAGGTTATGGGAATAAAGTGTGAGAAAGCATCACAAGTACCAGAAGATTGGTTCTTTGTTCGTCACGGAAAGAAAGTCTATGACCGTTCAAGATATCAGTTAGATTTCAGAAATCCAGAGGTAATTGATCATGCAAATGAGGTTGTGGATAGATTAATTTCAGAGTATGGCGTTGGGTACATCAAAATGGACTACAATATTGAGCCTGGAATTGGTACTGAACTAAATGCAGACAGTATCGGTGAAGGTTTATTGGGACATGAAAGAGCATATCTAGCTTGGCTTGATAGTGTGTTTTCAAAATATCCTGACCTAATTATAGAGAACTGTTCAAGTGGCGGACTTCGTATTGACTATGCAATGTTACAACGTCATTCTATACAGTCAACTAGTGACCAAGACGATTACAGAAGATATGCAACAATTGCCGCAAATTCACCATCAGGATTAACTCCTGAGCAATCTGCAATCTGGTCTTACCCACTAATGGAGGGGGATAAGGAAGAAGTTGTGTTCAATATGGTAAATGCAATGTTACTTCGTATTCACCAAAGTGGACATTTAGGTTATATCAATAAAGAACGTAAAGAACTAGTTAAAGAGGCTCTTGACTACTACAAATCAATGCGTGAGGATATCAAGATAGCCTTACCATTTTGGCCTTTGGGACTTTCCAAGTTCTCTGATACCTGGGTAAGTCTTGGACTTCATACAGAGGACAAGGTATATGTTGCTGTTTGGAGAAGAAATAGTGACACAGCAAGCTGTATCCTTCCAATAGAATATACAAAGGGCAAAAATGTAACTGTTAAATGTGCGTATCCACAATTTCAGGAATGTGAATACTTATGGAACGATGCTAATAAAGCTTTATCAGTTAAATTGCCAAAACAATTCACTGCAAGATTGTTTGAAATTACACTGGAATAAATACGCGGCTTAGGCCGCTTTTTTTGGCTTTGCTCAACTTTTTTGGTAAGAATAAATTGAAGAAGAAACTCAAACAATGATGTAACTATTTTAAAAACAAATTGAAAATATCGCTAGTGATAAATTTAACTTCTGGATATAATAATAATTTGCACACATCATCATTTTCATATCTTTTATTTAGTTTATATTTATTGTCATTTAAATAATATTGCTCTACTGTGTTATTATTATAATCAACTAATATATATTCTTCTATTCCTTTTTCAGCGTATAATCTCATTTTATATTCTTTGTCATTTTTCTCAGTACCTTCACTTAAAACTTCAAAAATCAACTTAGGAGTCTCTAAATATAATAGGTCGTTATTGTATTTATCTTCTATATCTTTTCCACAAAAAACAGATACATCTGGTACTCTGTATTCTTTTTCGTTAAACTTAATATGAAGTTCGCTAATAGCCACACATTTGTTAGGAAGTTTATTTCTTAATAAAGCTATTATATTATTAATGCTTACACTATGTCTTGCTTTTGGACTAAAGTATATTATTTCTCCATTAGAGTATTCTGTAAATTTTCCAGTATTCTCTCTAATACTATCTGAAATACTAGCAAATTGTTCAAAAGTTAAATAATTATCATAAACAAAACTCATAATACCACCTCTTATATTTTATCCATAATTAATTATACATTATGAATACTATTGCTAGCAACTACTGTTCCTAATGATGCTAGTAAATCCTCTGTGTTTAAAAACAATACCTCATTATATCCCTCATTGATACATTTTTCGTGTTCTAATGTATTATTTCTTTATCTATTCCTATAACTGGCAGTCCGCTATTTATCCTATCTAAATGCTCTTGAAGAAAAAGCGGCACATTGTTTACAAGCATAGTCTCAAAAAGTCCCCTTCCAAAATAAAAACCACTATCTAAAAGAACCTTCTCCTCTTCTAATATGTTACCATTTAAAAGTATCATGGCTTAAACACTCCTTTACAGTACTTTCATCAAAGCTCTAGCCTTATCTAAGGTTTCATCATATTCTGCTTCCTTTTCAGATTCCCAAGTAATTCCTCCACCTACACCAAAATAAGCATTTCCATCCTTTATAAGTATAGTTCTTATTACTATATTTAAATCTGCATTACCATCAAAACCTAGATACCCTATACATCCCGTATAAACATTTCTTCTAGTAGGCTCCAATTCCTCAATTACTTCCATAGATCTAACCTTAGGTGCACCAGTTATAGATCCTCCTGGAAAACATGCTTTTATGCAGTCTACCGCTGTATATTCAGCTTTTAATTCCCCTATAACATTAGCTACTAAATGAAATACCGTACTGTACTCCTCTAATTTAAATAGTTCTGTTACCTTTACAGAATAAGGTTTGCAGACTTTACTTAAATCATTTCTCTCCAAATCAACAATCATTAATAACTCAGATTTATCTTTTTCGCTATCTATAAGTTCTTGTCTATTTTTTAAATCTTCTTCTTTATTTTTACCTCTAGGTCTTGTACCTTTAATAGGTTTTGTTTGCACAATATTATTTCTTATTTCCATAAACCTCTCTGGCGAAGATGATACTAAACTAAAATCTTCAACATTCAAAAATGCAGCAAATGGAGCTGGATTTATATGTCTCAAAGCCTTATATATATCATAGGGCGCCTTTGTTGTTTTAGAGCAAAATCTTTGAGTTAGATTGGTGATATAAACATCCCCACTCCTTATATACTGCCTAACCTTTTCTACTGTATCTATGTACTGATTTTTACGGAAGTTCGACGTAAACTCTGTACCGCTTTCATTTACTTCTCTATATTGAACTTTATGTCCCTTGGTTATTTTACTTTTTATTTCATTAATGCTAGCTTTTGGGAGCTTCAATATGCCTAAAGAAGTAATATAAGTTTTCTTTTTTAGATTATCTACTATTACCGCTGTTAATTTATCATTTCTAAAAACCATAACATCTTCTTTTAGTTCTTCTAAATATCTAACTAGGTTATACACAAAGGAATCATAGTTATCAATCATAAGAAACAAACATTATCACTCCTTGTCAGTAAATCTTATCCATATGCAGTATACCATAAATTGTGCACAATTATTTTTAAAGATGTTTCAAATATTGCAAATCCTGCTACTGTTTCTGCCATATTTCCCATAACTCCATTATTTCTGCACATCTTCTACATTTGTAAGGATCTTTTGAACATTAAACTAATAAGATCTTATGACATGGCTTTGTATAAATTATAGAATTCACCTTTTCCTGTAATTAATTCTTTGAAGGTACCCATTTCTACAATAGTGCCTGACTTCAAAAATATTATCTCATCATATTTATCAAGTAAACTTTCATCTAGTTTATGAGTAATTATAATTGTAGTCAAATCTTTTATTCCTAAAATTGAATTCTCTATATCAAATGTAGTTTTTCGATCTAGAGAAGATGTGGCCTCATCCATTAATAGGACTGGTGTATTGCGTAACAGTGATCTTGCTATTGATATTCTCTGCTTTTGTCCCCCAGATAACAAGCAACCATTTTCACCACATGGTGTATCTAAACCCAATTCACTATTCTCAATGAACTCAATTAACCCTGAAAGTTTAACTGCACGAATTATCTCATTTTCCGAATACTGTTGGTTAAGAGTAATATTTGCTCTAAGTGTATCATCAAAAATATATACATTTTGCTGCACTATCGTTAACAAATTATAAATACTATCAACTGATATATTATTTATATTTGATTTATCAATTAAAATTTTTCCATCTGTATCTGATAATTTGAAAAATTTCAGTAATAAATTTAGTACTGTTGATTTACCACTACCAGACATTCCAACAATAGCATATTTTTTACCCTTTTCGATATCCAAATTGAATTTATTTAAAACTTTCAAATCAGCTCCAGGATAGCTGAAATCAACATTTTTAAACTCTATAACTTTATTAAATTTTTTCTTAATCTCTAAATTTTCAATTTCATTATTATTTGTTTTAACTAATACATCATCAATTAGTGTTGCTAAAACTGCTTTACTAGATTTAAATCTATTCATACTAACCCCAAGTTCATTAATAGGCATAACAACAAAATTTACTAATTGTACAACTGCAGTTACATCTCCAACAGTTGTATATCCTTTTATAGCCATGAACATACCACTACCAAAAGCTACTAGAAAGACTAACATACCTGATAGTTCAGAAACAGACCTAGTAAGAGCACTAAGTTTATTATTCTTATAATTAGCTTCTACAATATTTTTATTAACAACACTGTAGTCTGTTTGAACTTGCTTTTCAACATTAAAGCTCTTGATAACTAAAAATCCTTGTAGCATATCTTTAACTTTAGATGTATATTTCATTTCACTTTCAATAATATTTTTTTGCCCTTTAGACATTTTCTTACCAAGAATACCTGTGATTATCATAGGCAAAATACAAGCAATGATTATTAGGCTAGCCAGTTTCCAGTTTGTCACAAACATAGCTAATAACGAAAGAAACATCATCGAAATATTTTTTACAATAATAAAATATTGATCAAAATAATCCGTCTCCACACTTTTCATTTGCGATGTCAGAACGTTAATATAATTTGCAGAGTTCTTATCTCCAAATTCGGTATAGTCTTTTTTTATTATCGCATTGAATAATTCATTTTTTAAAGTCACCATACTTTTTTTAATATAAATATTTTTTAATTGTTGCGTCAAGTAATTAACTAATGTATACATTATGATAATAATAGCACCAAATATAATTGCTTTTTCCAAAGCAATTATATTTTGAGATAATCCTGCATTAATAATAATTTTTATAACATAAGCAAATGCAATATTGATTAAAGGAAATAAAATTGTGCATACTAAAACGGTAATAAAAAATGGTTTGTGTTTAAAAATCTGCAATTTATTTTGATGCGTAATTTTATCTTTCATTTTCAATCTCCTAATAATTATAGTTAATAAGCTTACGTTCTTCAAAGTGTGCCATAAAATACGCTTCTAGATTAACATTATTCTTTTTTAATTTATCCATATCAACTTGTTCAATCATTCTACCATTTGTGTCAATGTTTTAATTAGTTATATCTCTATGCTCTATATTTCTTATTGATAAATATGCAACAGTAATTCCTATTACAGCAAGTGATATTGGTATTGCTATAATTGCACCTAATGAGAAGCCAGTTCCCCCGCTATTCAAAATAGATACCATGATTATTGCTGATACTATTGTTGCAGGAACAGATTTTTTTCTCATTCCAAAGTATAAAGGAATTAATCCAATACCAGCCGATGTTACACCAGTTACTATTATAGTTATTAAATTATTCACTAAAATAGTTGTTGTAAGTTTATCTGCTGAAAAACTATAAAAGTTATTAATCATTAACAAAACAAAATTTATAAATATCCCTGATAAAACTGTAGCTATGAATGTAAATAATGCTACAATAATTAACTTAGCTGACATTAGCTTTTTCCGATTTGTTGGGTACATAAACAATACTGTAATTGTATTGCTTTTAAATTCTTCAATAACAAATTTTGTGAGTAGTACTGCAGAAAAAATTTGGAATGTAGCCTTTATCATGGATTCAACCATAAAAAAAATAAAGTCAAATTTAGAAAAGTGTACTTCTCCTTCATTTTTTGATGCGAAAATCATTAATAAAATGATTGCGACTATAGCTAAATTCGCAATTAAAGCACTTCTAATATATGCTCCCATTTTAACTTTTTTCATTTCTAATTTTATTAGTTTAAGCACCGCTGCCACCTCCATTTAATAGGTTTAAGAAGTAATCCTCTAAGGAACTTTTTTTCTTAACTATTCCTTCAATAATAACCTCATTCATAATCAAAGTTTTAGATATAAGGCTCTGTGGAATAGTGGAATCATATATCCTTATTAAGTTGTTATCTATAATCTTAAAATTAGAGATATTAAGTGTGCTTGACAAAATAAATGCAGCCTTTTTACAATCGGTTGTATCAAGCTCAATATATTCTGTATTTCTTTCTTTAACACTCTCTAAAGAAATTTCTTCTATTAATTTTCCATTGTTCATAACCCCTATGGTGTCAGCAATTTGTTCAATCTCACTTAGTATGTGGCTAGAAAGCAATATTGTTATACCGTACGCCTTACTCAACATATCAAATAAGCTTCTAATTTCTTTAATACCTATAGGATCAAGTCCATTGATAGGCTCATCTAATATTAGAAATTCTGGCTTTGTGATTATAGCTCTCGCTATTCCAAGTCTTTGCTTCATACCAAGAGAGAAATCTTTAACTGGTTTATTACTGATATTTTTTAGGTTTACAAGCTCTAAAGCCTTATCAATAGCTTTCTTATCGTAATACCCAATGTATTCACAGTGAAGTTCTAAATTTTCTATTGCTGTTAACCTATCATAAAATACAGGATATTCAATAATAGTCCCCAACCTTTTCAATATTTCATAAGAAGTATCTGTAAGCTTCTCTCCAAAAATCTCTATTTCTCCACTGGTAGGCTTAACTAAATTAGTAATCATCTTCATGATAGTAGTTTTACCTGCACCGTTAGGTCCTAAAAAACCATATATCTCTCCTTTTTTAATGTTCATATTTACATTTGAAACAACTTCTTTACCATTATAAGACTTTATTAAATTAATGGTTTTTAATATATACTCCATTTAGTAATCTTCCTTTCATTAGAAACACTAGTAAACTTAAGATTAGTAACTCTGCATCATAAGTTACCTCTCTATATTTATATTGTAATAATTAAATTTCTCTTTTTTATTACTTAAATCTTACAAAATTCTTAAGTTGCAACAAAAGTGGCTTACGCCACTTCCCTCAAGGATTAATCAAAAATCAGTAATTTTTTTAGTATGTTATCCTTTTTAATTTAACAATAAAGCTCGTTCTCTCGTATGGTTTGCTATCCAGAGAAATCTCCCCTTCTAATTTTTCTGCAAGTCTTTTAGTTATTGTAAGCCCAAGTCCGCTGCCCTGATACAATTTGTTTCTGGAATCTTCAAGAGTGTACATTCTTTCAAAGATTCTGTCTTTATGTATTTCACTAATACCTTTACCTTTATCCCAAACCTCTACATAAACATAATTCTCATCACTTCTCAATGAGAATCCCAAAACCATTCCCTCATATCCATATTTTATGGAATTTGAAATTAAATTATTTATTATTCTATCTAATGCTTCTTCATTTCCTAATGAATAAATGTTGCTTTCAGGAATATCAATAATAACCTCAAAACCTTTGTTAGTTAATATATCATAAAAATCCAATACATTTTTTCTGCACACCTCATTCATATTAATTCTTGTTAGAGGGATATCCTTGTCCCCTGACTCAATCTTTGCTAAATCAAAAAATTTATTTATAAGCTCTAACACTTCATTTGTTTTATTTTCTAGCTTTGATAATAACCCCCACCTCTCTTCGCTAGTTATATTGTCATCCAGCTTAATTGTTTCAATATAACCAAGCACCACAGTGAGATAAGTTTTTAAGTCATGAGAGCTGTTTGAAAGCATTCTTTTCATTGCTATTTTTGTTTTTGCGTAATCTCCAATTATTCTTTGATTATGATCTAAAAGCTTATTAATCTCTATTAAAATAGGTATCAGTTCTTTATCCTCAGTAAAAACCAATAATTTTTCACTGCTATTATTATCTACAATACTGTTTATCTTTTGTCGGATGTATTCTAAATTTGTGCTTCTATGTCTATGTACTGCATATTGAAAGTAAATTATGCATAATAAAATAGTTATTATAACTACCAAAAAAATAATCATCTTAAAACTCTCCTAATTTATATCCTATACCCCATAGAGTTTTTACATATTGAGGTTTTGAAGGTTTGTCCTCTATTTTTTCTCTTAGTCTTCTCATATGTACATTTATTACATTCTCGTCTCCATAATAATCATCCTTCCAAATAAGAGTATAAATCTGAGCCTTAGTAAAAACTCTATTAGGATTGGAAACAAATAGTTTTAATATATCAAATTCTTTTGAAGTAAGCTGTATATTTGTACCATTTTTAGTGATTAAATAATTTTCAAGGTCAATTACAAGATCATTAATAATAATTTTTACTTTTTCCTTCTTATAACTTTTAGAATATTGATTGGCACGCCTTATTACAGCCTTAATTCTTGCAGAAAGTTCCACCATCGAAAAAGGTTTGGATATATAATCATCTGCACCTAACCCTAATCCTATAGCCTTATCCACATCACTGTCCTTTGCTGACATAATTAATATAGGTACCAAGCTTCTTTCTCTAATAATTTTCATGACTTCCATTCCATTAAGCCTCGGCATCATTATATCGAGAATAATTAAATCAAAGGAATTATTTAAAAATTTACCTACTCCATCTTCACCATTAAAGGCAGTAGTTATATTAAGCCCTTCTTTCCCTAGGTAATTTTCAACCATCTCACTTATATCCATATCATCTTCAATAAGCAATATTCTGTATTCCATAAAAGTTTCACCTCTTTTTTTACAAACTTATATAATTATGTTTTAATTCTTCTTCACTAATACCCGAAATTTTTACAACATATATTTTCATAATTCCCTTTATTTTATCTTTCAAGTCATCATTGCTCCTATTTTTCTCTACATTTTATACGTATTTTTTACAATTATTGTATCATATTCTATTATACTATAAAATTTATATTTTTCAACTTTTTAGTTGCGTACCTATTATATTAACGGAACCTGTTTCCTTGTAGTACGCAAAATTACCTAGCAATACGGACTTGTTATTTTTTTCAGATGTCTAAATATATTAATAATTGGTTTTTTTAATCATTTTTTTTAAATTTAGGTATTAAACATCAGTGAAATATGCTCTTGTGAAATTAAGAATTTTCTTTTTTTACAAAATGTTGATGAATATTAGCACCAAAGGCATAGCCTATACTTTGATATCCAAGACATATGCCTACAATAGGTTTTAATTGCCCCCTAGGTTTTTTATATGTCTGTTTCCTTTTTTAGCCTCCAAAGTGCTAGTGCAAAGCTACCACAGCAAAGACATACAAATAAGCCCGTGACAAGCAACAAATTTTGCCAATGAATAGAGGTTGTCAAAACCAAACTCCTTATGCAATTTATAATATGAGTTAAAGGATTAATCATTACCACAATTTTTAAACCACCCGATATACTGTCCATGGGAAATAATGCTGTGCTGGTAAAGAATACGGAAAGCACAATCAGGTTCATGATGGTTTCATATATTGCTTCATTGGGCATACACAGACTAATAGCATAAGATAACCCCGACATAAAAAATGCCGTAAAGAAAACAAGAGGGCACATCAGAAGCAATCCAATAAATCCAGATGCAATACGTACTGACAAGAATATAGACAATACAAGCAAGATAGCTATTTCTATGAAGGAAATCAAAACTGCTTCCAGCATTTGTCCTAGAACAACGGA
>Ga0255360_1000047_pt1 | contig 36218 bp, 30 predicted proteins | sample GFST50metaG_FD_186004 | JGI IMG/M metagenome (GOLD analysis project Ga0255360, IMG submission 186004) | Peat soil microbial communities from Stordalen Mire, Sweden - G.F.S.T50 | ecosystem: Environmental > Terrestrial > Soil > Wetlands > Peat | place: Sweden: Norrbotten County, Stordalen Mire... | reverse complement strand
GATTAACTTTTTTTATACCATATGCATTTATGATGGCTGAGTATGGTTCAGCTTTCAAAAAAGAAAAAGGTGGAATATATTCATGGATGGAAAAATCAGTAGGACCTAAGTTTGCTTTTATAGGAACATTCATGTGGTATGCATCCTATGTAATTTGGATGGTAAGTGTAGCCACAGAAATATGGATACCACTTTCAAATTTAGTATTTGGTAAAGATATTACAGGAAGTTGCTCCATTTTAGGACTTAAGTCAACTCAAATACTAGGAATACTTGCAATTTTATTTGTAATTACAGTAACCTTTGTTGCTTCAAAAGGATTACAGAAAATAAGTAAAATAACTTCAGTAGGTGGAACAGCTATAGCCCTCCTTAATGTTGTATTACTTGTGGGTGGAATTGCAATTTTTATTATGCATGGAGGAAAACTTGCACAGCCAATTACATCAGTAAAGACATTTGTTTATTCACCAAATCCTTCTAATAATTCACTAATAAACTTGCTATCGTTTTTAGTGTTTGCCATATTTGCATATGGTGGTATTGAAGCAGTGGGTGGTTTAGTTGATGAAACTGAAAAACCAGAAGTAACCTTTCCCAAAGGTATGATTGTGGCTGCAATAATTATTTCTGTAGGATATTCACTAGGTATATTTATGTGTGGTATATTTCTTAATTGGAAACATTTAAGTGGAACGCATGGTATTAATTTAGCTAATATAACATATATAATAATGCAAAATTTAGGCTATAGTATAGGTACAAGTTTAGGATTAGGCCAAGCTACTTCTCTTAGTATAGGGGCTTTTTTTGCAAGAATAGTTGGACTTTCAATGTTTTTAGCTTACTTAGGCTCATATTTTACACTTATTTATGCTCCTTTAAAGCAGTTAATTGAAGGAACGCCAGAAAAATTATGGCCTGAAATTATTGGAAAAATTGATGAAGATGGAATACCAAGAAGTGCTATGTACATTCAAGGTATAATAATATCTGTGATTATTATGATTACAGCTTTTGGTGGATCTGGAGTTTCACAGTTCTTTGGATATATTGTAACTATGACAAATGTCGCAATGACTCTTCCTTATATGTTTATTGCTATTGCATTTATAGGATTTAAAAAGAACAAGAAAATAGAGAAACCATTTGAAATATTTAAAAGTTATACAAGTGGGGTAATTGCAGCGGTTGTAGTGACTGCAACAGTATTCTTTGCAAACTTATTTACAATAATAGAACCACTATTTCAAGCTAAACCAGATATAACATCAACCATATTGATGATTGTAGGACCTATATTCTTTGCTATAGTAGCATTTATTATGTATTGGAGATATGAAAAGAAAGTAAAATTCGATAATTAAGGTATATCAAAAAAATAAAAAGTTCAGGTAACTCTTAGGTTATCTGAACTTTTTTTATATCCATATTGAATGGCGTTCAAATAGTCCAAGTTAGGAATAAAAAGTAAAAAACGTGCATAATTACATAATTTTCATATGTTTTCGAGGTAAAAAAGTAAAAATATATTTTTTATGGTAGAAAATTTGAATAAATAGTGTTATTATAAAATATGGAATTTAAATTAAAAAAAGGAGATTGTGGTAAAATGGAAAATATCAAAGTAGATAGAGGTTATGCGCCAACTACAATTTTAGGATTTGTTGTTCCTTGTGTGGTACTATACTTAATTATTAGATACTTCTATGTTGCATTTAATGTGATAGAGTGGTTTTGTTGTACAATATTAAGTATTTTTATTAATTCAAATGTGTACTATTTTGACTTTAATTGGGTAGCAAGTTATACTACTCTATTTTGGGTATTATTTACTATAATTATGCTAGTAACATTTTGTTTACATACTATAAAAAAAGATAATTGGAAACACTTTAGGCATACATTTTATGGATTCTTATTTTTAATGGTGGTTAATCTTATAGTATTGTTTAGTAATTACACTGCTTTTGCAGATGATGGTATTTATCACACAACGTTTTTGTTTTTTGGTTCTGAAAAATATAGTTACAAATCTGTGCAAAGTTCAAGCTTAGATGTAGGAAGTGTTTACGAAAAAAAAGGTGGCTACTATGAAAGTTTGTCACTAAATATAAAATTAAATGATTGCACTTACACAGTACCTGTAAGTAGTAATGGAGTTGAAAATTCAAAGTCAATTTATAAATTACTGCCACAAAAGCCTAAAATCAGCACAGATAATAATTTAGAAAACTCAGCTCCTAAATTAGGTGATGATATACGTGATATAACTGGAGATAGCACTTATTAAAAGTAGATGATGAAGTCATTTGTATGGCTTCGTCATCTACTTTTAATTTTTGCAACTAATACAATTTGTTTCATATGTCTAAAGGATTTTTTTGTTGAATAACGAACTATAAATTAGTGAAAAATAAAGAGGGAGGTAAACTAGTATGAAATTTGCATTTATATCAGATTTTGATGGCACGTTAACAGAAAAAGATTTTTATAAAATTATAGCAGATGAGTATTTAAAAGAAGAATGTTCACAGATGTATATAGATTGGCAGCAAAAAAAAATAAAAGATGTGGATTATTTAGGTTATGTTTTTGGAAACATAAGAAGAAATGAAGAAGAAATTTATGAAGATATAAAAAAGATTAAACTTGATCCCTTTGCAGTACAGTTTATAAAGAACATTAAGGATAATGGTGGAGAGTTTATTGTAGTAAGTGCAGGAACTGGATATTATATAGATAAAGTTTTTAAAAACAATAATATTGAAGACGTTAAAGTTTATACTAATAAAGGTGAGTTTAAAGACAATGGAATACATTTTTTATTAGATGAAAATAGCGAATTTTATTCCGAAATATATGGAATTGATAAAATGAAAGTAGTAAAGAAACTAAAGAGTGAACATGATAAAATATTTTATGCAGGTGATAGCGAGCCAGATGTTAAGGCAGCACTCCAAGCAGATGTTGTATTTGCCAAGGGTAAACTTACCGAGCTTTTAGAGAAAGAAAAGAAAGAGTATATAGAGTTTCATGATTTTAGAGATATTTGGGAAAACATAAAAACTATGATTACAGGGGAGATGTAATATTATGTCACAAGTCACACATAAAATATCTATTCCATCAATACTTGAAGTAGGAAAAGGGAACATAGGCAATGTGGGTTCTCTTATTAAAAAGGGAAGGTTTAAAAAGGTTGAATTATATTTTGGAGAAGGCATATATGAATTATTTGGAAACCAAATAGAAAAATCCATATCAAATTCCAATATTGAGATATCTAATATTGTGACAATAACGGGCATAGATTTTGAAGATGTGGCACCTAAAGCCTTTGAAATTTCCAATGATGTAGAGGCGCTAATTGGTATAGGTGGGGGGAAGGTCATAGACGGTGTTAAGTACATGAGCTTTTTAAGAAAGCTTCCATTTGTAAGTATACCAACTTCTACATCAAATGATGGGTTCTCAAGTGCAGGAGCCTCACTAATTTTAAAGGGAAAAAGAATGTCAGTTCCTGCAAAAACTCCTTATGGCATAATAGTAGATATTGATGTTATAAAAGGTGCACCAGAGAAGTTTATATATTCAGGTGTGGGAGATTTAGTTTCTAATATAACAGCCCTCTATGACTGGAAATTTGAAGAGGAAAACGGTAAAACTACTATGGATGACTTTGCAGCTATGATTTCAAAAAAGGCAGTAAATAGCTTTGTTAGAACGGAATTTGAAACCATAAAGGATGATCTGTTTTTAAAAGAACTTGTGGATTCACTTACTATGAATGGAATTTCTATGGAGATAGCTGGGAACAGTTCTCCAGCGAGTGGGTCAGAACATTTGATATCACACGCACTTGATAAATTTTTGGAGGTTCCAGAGCTGCATGGAATTCAGGTTGGGATAGCAACCTATATAATGGCTCAGGTTCAGCAGCATAGAGTTAGAAGAATTACAAAAATATTGACGGACACGGGGTTCTTTGATTATGTTGCTACACTTAAAATGAAAAAGTCTGATTTTAAGAAAGCTGTGGATCTTGCAAAAGATATTAAACCAAGCAGATATACTTATATTCATGTGGATAAGAATATAGAGCTTGCTAAGAAAATAATAGATGAAGATAGCATCTTAAATAAAATACTTGTTTAGGCATACTGACTTGTTATTTTTTTGAATATGCCTTAAGCTATTTTTGTAGAAATCACTTTCTCCGTTAGGCACAAGTAGGCGTGGTGATACTGGTATCTAACGGAAAAATATGGTATAATAGATAGCTAGAAAAAATTTTATTTATGAGGTGTTGACTTTGGATTTTAATAATGTGGAGAAGTATGAAATTAAAGAAAGAATTATAGATTCTTTAAAAAAAGTAATTGAATTTTTACCTAAGAGTAAATTGTTTTATTACACTATATTTATTTTGTTTGTAAAATCTTTGATAGTTATAGGGGACATTTGCTATGGAAACCCTACATTTAAACAAGCTATCACAGCATATACTAATATCTCACATGTATATATTTATTTATATTTTATATTACTTCTTGTGTCATTTTCATATTTGTTTAAAAGTAGAGCGCATATGTGGTTCTTGATAATAATAAATTTATTCTTATCTATTTTATTTATAGCTGACGTATGGTATTACAGGGGGTTTAGTTCTCTACCAACGCTATACTCTTTAAAAGAAACAGGAAATTTAAACAATCTTTCAGATACAATTATTTCACTAGCACATAAATCAGATATTCTTTTTATACTAGACTTTTTTATATTAATACCAGTTAGTATTATAAAGAAAAATATGTACAAGGATTATTCTAGAAATGTATTATTATTCTTTATATTGTTTATCATTTCAGCAACATATACAATATATGTACCTTTTAAAGTAAACAATTTAGGAAAGTATGATAAGGAAGAGGCTTTTTTTACAATAAGATGGAAGCCTAGTATAACAGTATGTAATGCATCGCCTATTGGGTATCATTATTTGGACATATACAATTTTTTTAAAGACTCTAACCGTTTAGTTCTAAGTAGTTCTGACAAAAAAGAAATTAAAAACTGGTTTAATGCAAAAAACGAGAATAGTATTCCGGACAATCAGTACAAAGGAATATTTAAAGGAAAAAATTTACTTGTAATACAAGTAGAATCCTTAGAAAATTTTGTTATAGGCAAAAGTGTTAATGGACAGGAGATAACTCCAAATTTAAATAAACTTTTAAATAATAGTTTGTATTTTAGTAACTATAATGAAGAGGTAAATGAAGGGACAACCTCTGATGCAGAACTTATGACAAATACATCTATTTATCCAGTAAGAACTGGAAGCACCTTCTTTAGATATGCTGACAATACATATTATAATTCTATGCCAAAAATTCTTCAGAGGCAGGGATACTTTACACAAGCTATACATCCAGATGAAGGATCATATTGGAACTGGATGCCTGCGCTTAAATCCATAGGATTTCAAAATTGTATTGATGCCTCAAGATTCAATATAGATGAAACTATTGGGCTCGGTCTTAGTGATGCTAGTTTTTTAAGACAAGCAGCACCAATTATTAAAAAGAATAAGCAACCATATTATAATTTTATGATTACATTAACAAGCCATTCACCATTTGATTTGCCAAATAAAGATAGGGAACTTAAGCTTAGTCAAGGACTTGACACGTCACACCTTGGAGGATATCTACAAAGTGTTCATTACACAGATAAACAAATAGGTATATTTCTTGACAATTTAAGAAGGAGTGGTGACTTAGATAATACTGTAGTAGTAATATATGGTGATCACTGTGGAATACATAAATATTATCAAGATGAAGTACCAACAACTAAAGGTGTACAAGATTGGATGATTGATAATCACAAGCAAATACCTCTTATTATATATAATAATGGTCTTCAAAAGCAGGAAATAAAGACAACAGGTGGACAAATAGATTTAATGCCAACGCTGTTATATCTTATGGGCATTGATAGTAAAGAATATGAAAACACGGCTATGGGTCGTAATTTATTAAAAACTAATGAGAGTTATGCTGTATGGTCAGATGGTCAATATGTTGGAAAAGCCGATAGTAAAAAACAAGAACAAGATGCTATAGAAGGTTTAGATATAGGTGATGAACTAATTAGAAGTGACTATTTTAAAACTTATCCAGATTACAAATAAAAATAATAGGGGGATAAATCAATGAAGCTATGGTATTTAGAATCAGCAAATGAAGATTGGAATTCAGCACTTCCAATAGGAAATGGTAGTCTAGGTGGAATGGTATTTGGCGGAGTAGCAAGCGAGCATATTCAGATTAATGAAGATTCAGTTTGGTATGGTGGTCCAAGGGATAGAAACAATCCGGATGCTTTAAAGTACTTACCAGTTATAAGGAAATATTTATCTGAAGGTAGACTTAAGGAGGCACAGGAACTGACTTTGTTAGCTATGTCAGGAACTCCACAAGGACAAAGACATTATGAACCCTTGGGTGATTTGTATATTAATTTTAACAATCAGCAGGGAGAATTAAAGGATTATAGAAGAGAATTAGATATAAGCAAGGCTATAGCTAGAGTAAGTTATAAAATTGGAGATGTGTCTTATTTAAGAGAAGTGTTCACTACTGCTGTACATAATGTAATGGCAATGCGTATCACTGCAGATAAACAAGGAAGTATTTCTTTTACACTTAACTTAGATAGAGAGAAATATTTTGATGAGATAATTGCAACGTCACCAGAAACAATTGCATTAAGAGGGATATGTGGTGGTACTGGTGGGGTAACATTCCGTTTAATGGCTAAAGTTGCTGCAGTGGGAGGAAGTACCAAGACAATAGGAAACACACTAATAGTAGAAAATGCCGATAGTGTAACGCTATATTTGGCAGGCAGAACAACATTTAAAAGCAGTGATCCAGAAGGTTGGTGTCTTGAAGTTATTAATAAAGCATTAGCAGTAGGTTATGAAGACATTAAAAAAGCACATATAGCAGACTATCAAGCTATATTTAATCGAATGAGTATGGATTTGAAAGCTTTAGATGCAGCTACTGACCTAGAAAAGCTTCCTACGGACATGAGACTTCAAAGGGTTAAGAAAGGTGAAGAAGATCTAGGATTAGTAAGTTTATACTTCCAATTTGGAAGATATCTTCTAATCTCTTGTAGCAGACCTGGATCATTACCAGCAAACCTTCAAGGAATATGGAATAAGGATATGATGCCAGCTTGGGATAGTAAATATACAATAAATATAAATACTGAAATGAATTATTGGCCAGCAGAAACGTGTAATCTATCAGAGTGCCATCTGCCTTTATTTGATCTTATTGAAAGAATGAGAAAACCTGGACGTATAACTGCAAGAAAAATGTATGATTGTGGTGGTTTTGTAGCTCATCATAATACAGATATTTGGGGGGACACAGCTCCACAGGATCTTTATACTCCGGCAACACAATGGCCAATGGGAGCAGCATGGCTTACATTACATTTATGGGAGCATTATGAGTTTACTGAAGACTTAGAATTTCTAGGCAGAGCATATGAAATTATGAAGGAAGCAGCAGAGTTTTTTGTGGACTTTTTAGTGGAAGACTCAAAAGGTAGGCTAGTAACAAGTCCTTCAGTTTCCCCAGAAAATACGTATATTCTACCAAACGGTGAGCACGGTTGTCTATGTATTGGACCGTCTATGGATAGCCAGATTATAAATGCGCTATTTACTAATTGTATTAATGCATCAGAAATATTAGGAATAGACAAGGAATTTTCTGATAAATTACAGAAGCTACAAAACAAACTTCCAAAACCTGTTATTGGAAAACATGGTCAGATTCAAGAATGGGCTGAAGACTATGAAGAAGCTGAAATTGGACATCGCCACATATCTCACCTTTTTGCTTTGTACCCTTCAAACGAAATATCTGTGAGAAAAACTCCAGTACTTGCGGCTGCAGCAAGAAGGACACTCGAGAGAAGGCTTGCTAATGGTGGTGGGCATACTGGATGGAGTAGAGCATGGATCATTAATATGTGGGCGAGACTTGAAGACGGTGATTTGGCGTATAAAAATGTTAATGCGCTTTTAGCTAATTCCACATTACCTAATCTATTTGACAGCCATCCACCATTCCAAATAGATGGCAATTTTGGAGGTATCTCTGGAATAGCTGAAATGCTTATGCAAAGTCATACTGGTACAATAAATTTACTTCCTGCAATGCCAAAAGCTTGGACGGAGGGTAGCGTTAAAGGCCTTTGTGCACGTGGGGGCTTTGAGGTTGATATAGAATGGAATGAAAGCAAATTGAAAAGTGCCACAATCTATTCAAAGAAGGGTAATAGCTGTAAGGTCAGCACTAAGGTTTCTGCTGAGGTGTGGTGTGATAATAAATTAGTAGAGACAAAATATTGTGAAAATCAGCTGATGGTGGAATTTGCTACGGTACCGGGCAAATATTATGAGATACTTCCAGCAAATGTAGAGTAAGTTTGAAGATGTACAGGTGCTATTGAAGCATATGATAAGGAAATAATTAAGAGTTGTTAGATGCTTTATATATGATAAAATATTATTAAACTTATTATACGAGGAGGGACAGTTATGGATGAAAATATTAAATGGGTAATAAGCGAAAAAGTTAAAAGAGCAATGGAAAATTTAGAAAAGAACAATATGGAAGCCTACTATGCAGAGGATGAAAAAGAAGTAATAGCTAAAATTTCTGAAATTGTAAAAGAGGGTGAAACAGTTGCGGTTGGAGGTTCTATGACGCTGTTTGAAACAGGAGTTATTGACTACTTAAGAAATGGAAAATTTAATTTTTTAGATAGATATGAAGACGGTATAACTGCAGATGAGCTTAAGGACATATATAGAAAAAGTTTCTCTGCAGATAGCTATTTTGTAAGTACTAATGCAATTACAGAGAATGGTGAATTGTACAATGTTGATGGCACTGGAAATAGAGTAGCAGCTATGATCTATGGACCAGACAAGGTTGTTGTTATTGTTGGAATTAACAAAATTGTTAAGGATGTTGATGAAGCAATTAAAAGGAACAGAGAATTTTCAGCACCTGCAAATGCTAAAAGACTTAACAGGAAAACCCCTTGTGCAAAGGTGGGCTATTGCATGAATTGCAGTAGTGAAGAAAGAATTTGCAATGAGTATACTTTGATTAAAAGACAGGGGAAAAAGGGAAGAATAAAAGTAATATTTGTGAATAAGGAACTAGGGTATTAATATTTTAGAATAGATGAACAGTTAAATGTTCATCTATTTCATTTTTTATACTTTTTTAGAGTAAATTTACAAGTAGCTGTTTTCATAGTTCTATTCTTGAATTATACCCTTTATAGTAGAAGCACCAGCAGTTAGAAAGGCTACTGCAAATAGGAGTAGCACTCCTACATTTGGAAGTATTGAAATCAAGCCTTTATTATTAAGAACCACATCTGTAATTGCTGTTACTGCCCAGCTTTGTGGCATAAAGTAAGCCACATGCTTAAGTGCTGTTGGAAAATATTCTAATGGCATATATGAGCCACCTACCAAGCAGCTTATCTGAACTACCATTTGACATACCATAGGTGCATTATTAGCAGATTTTATAATTCTACATAATAGAACACCTAGTCCAAGCACTACAAGTATAAGTGCAGTAAATAGTACAAAGAGTGCAGGCATAGAACTTCCCCAGCTTAATTTAAATAATAAAGTTGTGCTGCCCACCATAAGTAATACTTGTATCCAGCCTACTACTAAGAAAGCTAAAACTATGGAACCAAGTAATACAAACTTATTATTAGGAGTACTAAGGCTCCTTCTTAGAGTTTTATCATCTTTTCGTGCTAAGATTTCGTTAACTATGAATATTACAGTAAACATCATAAAACTAATGCATAGATTAAGGGAAATTTGGTTTCCAAGGGAATTTGTTTTATTCTTTGTTACGGTGGTTGAAGTAAAAGCTACCTTGTTAGAAGATACTTCTTTTGACAGCTCAGCTGTAACATTATTTGATATTGAAAGTTTTGATTTTAAATTTGTTGAGATTTGTTTTGAAATCAAAAATTCATTTATAAAGGAATTTATTTTACCATCTGTTGTAATATTTGAGTCCCCACTGTTCAATTTTAAAATTTTTATATTTGGCTCAGTTCCATTTGATAAAGAATCAGAAAAATTCTCTGGTATTATAATAGCTTCTGCAACTACATTATGCTCAACTCTATATTCTGCATCAGACTGGTTTACTGTATATACAGTAAAATTAGGAGAATTTATAAATTCCTTTATTAATTTATTACCCGATTGACCTTTATCATTATTTACAAAGTCAATATAAAGTGTGTTGCTATTATTAGTGTTTCCTCCGCTGGTGAAAAATGTGACTAAACACATAACAAACATTGGCATTAAAAGCGTTAGTAAAATTACGCTTTTGTTAGAAATCATTCTTTTTAAATGCAATATAGTTAGTTTAAAAACTTGCATACTAAATCCTCCTAATATTCATACTTTAGTTTAATAGCACCAAAGGAAATGGCTAAGGAACATATAACTAATGCTATACAGATAACGCCTAACATTGAAGAAAAGGCATCTCCAAACATGTTGCTAGAATAAAGATTATTAATCCAATAATTAATTGTAAAGTGGGGAACATTTTTCATAAACCCTGCGTTAAAGTCAGCTGGGTAAAAGGCTCCTGACACTGAGGACATCATGAAAATTATAATGCTAAATAGCCCTGACATTAGACTAGTGTTCTTAAATATACTTATTAAGACGGCGGTAAAGGCTGCTATTATGAGGCTATGAACTAATATAATTGGAATGAGGGTGAAATAATTTCCAAAGTTTACTCCAATAAATAAGGTTGAAACTGTTAAAAAACATAGTATTTGTACTATTGATATTACAAAAGTACCTAGTAATTTTCCAAAATAAAAGCATAGTTTACTTGTAGCTGTTGAGTATATGCGATTTAGAGTGCCAAATTCGCTTTCTTTTATTATACTAATTGCTTGAACTAGAACAATAAATAAACTACACATTATTAACATATTTGAACTAAATAGCTGCTTAGAGTTAAGAAGTTTAGCTTTTGGAAGAGAAGTATAAGTTAAATAAGTTCTATTTAAATCTGTTTCTATTTCAGGAAGCATGCTAGTAAATATTTTTTCAGTTAAAGCTTGGTTTTTTGAGCTGGTCATTATAACACTATAAACACTTCTGTTCATATTAAGATAAGAACAGTAAGAATTTACAATATCAGATATGATTTCACCATTTACACCTGCAGAGGGTGATTGCAAAACTTTAATTGATGCGCGCTTATTTGTTTCAATGTTTTGTGAAAAGTTTTTTGGGATAATTATAGCTGAAGTATAAGTTCCGTGTAATAAAGCATCATTTAAGTCCTTTGTGCTAGACAATTTTTCTAGAGAAACAATTTTATTAAGTTTGCTTTCGTTAAAAATGCTTTCTAATGGTTTTGATTCTCTACTTTGATCCAAATCCACATAGGCTACTGTAAATTTTTCAATGGTTCTATTGGGATTCAATATGTTTTTGTAAATCGTTCCATACATAAAGGAGAATACTAATGGGGCAATTAGAAACACAAAAATATATGTTCTAATGTTAACTAAAAACAATTTTAATGAATTTATAAAAATATTAAAAGTCTTCATTGTTATCCTCCTTAATCTCTTAGATTTTTGCCAGTTAAGCTTAAAAATACTGTTTCTAAATTAGGGACTTTTATATTAAGATTTTGTATCTTTGCGTCGTTATGAATTAAGATATCAATAATATCTTGGATGTTGCTTTTATCAGATGCTTTCATAATTACTGTAAGTAGACCATCTTTATAATTAATTCCACTAACAGTTTTAAGTGCTTTTAGCTTTAGTCCAATTTCGTTTGTATATTGAGTTAAGTTTATGTCAATATTTTCTTCATTTGAAATCATTCTTTTTATTTCATCTTGAGTGCCACCAGCAATAATTTTACCTTCATCTAAAATTATAAGCCTATTGCAAAGAGTCTCAACTTCCTCCATATAATGACTTGTATATATTACTGTGGTTCCGTATTTTTCATTTAAGCTTTTAGTAAACTCTAAAATGTGATTTCTAGATTGAGGGTCAATGCCCACAGTAGGCTCATCCATTATAAGTAATTTTGGGTGGTGCATAAAAGCAGCTGCAATGTTAATTCTTCTTTTCATTCCACCAGAATAATTTTTTATTTTATCCTTTGCTCTGTCTTTTAAACCTGTAATTTCAAGAGCTTCATCAATTCTTGACTTTAAAAGTGAACCGCTTAGGCCATATAGCGTACCCCAAAATTTTAAATTGTCAATTGCACTTAGACTTCCATAAAGGGCTATATCCTGAGGTACAACACCTAGATTTTTCTTTGCCAAAGTTGGATTCTTTATAATAGAATGTCCATCTATTATAACATCACCTTGGTCTGGCTTTACAAGGCCACATAGCATGGAAATAGTTGTGGATTTTCCTGCACCATTAGGGCCTAGAAGTCCAAAGGTTTCTCCTTCTTTTATTGAAAAATTTATGTTATCAACTACTAAATTATCATCATAACGTTTGGTTATATTTTTTAATTCTAATATTGTCATTTTTTAATCACTCCCTCTTCATATGCCTTATTATATAATTTCAAGGCATATTTAAATAATGAACTAGGTCATAAAGTTAAAAAATAAACCATGACTTAAGTCATGGTTTGGCATCTGAAAAACAATATTGCGTTATTTGGTAATATTGTTTTTGAAGGCAAATATAGCAATTTGAGTTCTATCTCGAAGGCTAAGTTTAGATAAAATTTCTGTAATATAGTTTTTAACAGTGCCCTCTGAAACATAAATTTTTTCTGAAATTTCTTTATTGGTTAGCCCTTCGCTTATATTTTTTATTACATCAATTTCCCTAGAGGTTAGTAAAAAATCACGTTTTATATCATCTATAGAAGCAGTTTCATTTGGTGAATTGCTTTGAAGCATTTTTGATGCCACTTCGGAATTCATTATCACATTTCCACGGTGAACTCCTTTTATGCTATCTATGACAATTTCATGAGAAGTGTCCTTTAATAAATAGCCACTTGCCCCATATTTCATTGCATCAAAAATATATTCATCGTCTTTAAAAGTAGTTAATATTAAAACTTTAGTACTGGGGGAAGTCTCTTTTATAAGCTTAGTACCAATAACACCATCAACCTTTGGCATTCTAATATCCATAAGTACTACATCAACAGCATTATTTTTGCAAAGAGTATATGCTTCCTCGCCATTAGCACAAAGCCCCACAATTTCTATATCTGGATCAGAACCAATTATAATATTAAGGCTATCTCTTATAAGTTTTTCATCATCTACTATAGCAAGTTTTATCTTATTCATCCTTGTCCTCCTTAAGTTCAGCTATATTTTGGTTTTTAGGAATAAGTATGTTTATTTCAAAACCCTGATCTTCATGGCTCATATGTGAGAAGGTTCCCCCAATAAAAGTTATCCTCTTTTCCATATTGGTTAAACCAAAACCTTTCTCAACGTTTTTAGGGCATGTACCATTGTCTCTTATATGTACGTATATTTCATTTGCTGAAAAACTCATATTTATGGTTATTTTTGTGGCGCCTCCATGTCTTATGGAATTACTAAAACTTTCTTGGAACACTCTATAAAGTGTAAAACTTTGGTCGGAATTTAAATCGTAATCAGTTTTAGAAACATTAAAATCTACTTTAACGTTTGAATTTTTTTGAAAATTTATAATAAGTTCTTTTAATAAAAATACACCACTGTTTTTATCAAAGGCTGAGGGACTTAATTCTCTAACAGCACGCCTAACATCTTCAAGACCAGTTTTGGTATAGGAAAGCATATTATTTATCATTTCTTCAGCTGCGGTAGGGTTTGACTTCCATAAAAATGGAACAGCTTGAAGCTGAATTATTAATGTAGACAAAGTATGCCCTGCAGTATCGTGTATTTCTCTTGAGATCCTGTTTCTTTCTTTAAGTATAGTTATTTCCTCCACAGTAGAAGAGTAACTTTCAAGCCTTTCATAAGCCTCCTTAAGCTTTTCTTCCGAAAGCCTTATTTTATCATATAATTTTTGAGCTTCAAATTTCTTCTCGCTTTGAGTTTTTATATATTTACCAAGAGAGCTAAACCCAAGAACTACAAGCATATTAAAAATTACATTTATATACATATGATTTTGTAAGTTGGAATAGTCCGGATGTAAGCTTATTAACATTACAGCAAAAAATAAAATTATATTCATAATTATTGAGTCCACATTTTCCAGCATTGTAGAAGCATCTATTATTGTTACGAAAAAATAAATAAAAGTAAAACCTTTAAAGCTGTTATATAATAAATATATAACAAATATTTCAAACAATAGTGAAATAATAATACACAATCTATACTTAGTAAGAAAATATATTCTTAATTGTGTGTTTATAATATATATTAGAAGATATATAACTAATCCTAATATATTAAGTTTTTCATTGTTGTTAAGTGTAACAATTGATAAGGAAATACAAAAAAATATGGAGTATCTAATAAATAAAAATAAATGGTCATTTTCTTTTTCCATGGATTCACCGCCTGTATTTTGAGTTTTGTTCTCAATATTAGTTTAGAATATATTTCTCAATAAGGCAATTTTTTTTGAATATGACTTAAGTAGGGAGGTATAATTTTGAAAGTTATTGATTTATCACATACTATACGTGGAGACATGCAAGTTTATCCTGGAGATCCCTCACCGACAATTGATAGACTTTTCACAGTAAAAAAGGATGGGTGCAATGTAACCTCATTAAGTTTTGGAACTCATACGGGAACTCATATAGATGTACCGTTTCACTACTTAGAGGATGGGTTAAAAGTAAAGGACGTTGAAGTAAGTACATTTATTGGTAAAGGTATATTAATTGATATGACACATAAAAAATTTAATGAAGAAATAAATGAGCAAGATTTAAAACATTTTGTGGAAGACATAAAAGGAGCAGAGTTTATAATATTTAAAACTGGAATGTATAAATATTATGGAAATAAGGAGTATTTTCTTCAACCTTATCTATCAAGCAAATGTGCTGATTTAATTGTAGAGCTTGGAGTAAAAATTGTTGGAATTGATGCAGCCAGTGTGGATTCAATATCAAAGGGAGAATATCCTATTCACCAAATATTTTTAGGCAGCAATGTATTAATTGTTGAGAACTTAACTAATTTAGATAGTATAAAAGAAAAATATGGGATATATTCATTTTTACCACTAAAGGTAGATGCTGATGGCTCTCCAGTGAGGGCGGTAGTTTTAATGGGAATTTAGGCATGTTTAATCTTAATAGTTAGAAACTGCGACTGATAGTTAAGTTGAAAATTGAGAGTGGAAAGTTGAAAGTTAAGGATGTTTTTCTTCACTATGTTCAGAAAAACTAAAAATTGTTGAAGATTCCTTAATTATAGATTTTTCGTAGAGTAACGTAGAAAAATCCACAATAACTTTCAACTTTCAATTTTCAACTAAAGAAAATTGCTAACTAACTTAAATATATTTTTAGATTATGGGTATAATATCTCTGTAATAAATTTTCAGGAGGTTTTGTCATGAATTTTAGAAATGGAAAAAGTATTGCAGCGATAGCTATTTGTTTTACACTTGGTACTAATATAGTATCAAATGCTTCAACTACCACAAGTGTGAAGGATTATAAAAGTGTAAATCACAGTGAAGGAAAAATAGGATTTAGTAAAAAAGCAGATATGCCAAGTATTTTAGAGAAAATGGGCATAACAAAGCAGGAATTGGAGGATGGCGTAAAATCAGGAAAGACTTTATTTGATATAGCAAAAGAAAAAGGGCATTCTGAGTCTGAAGTTAGAAACATTATGATAGAAGAAAAAAATAAGTACATAGACAGTGAAGTTCAAAAAGGTACTTTAACTAAGGAAAAGGGAGAAGAAATAAAAACTAAATTTAAAGAAAGAATGCAGAAGTGGGATGGACGTTTAAAGGATAGTAAGTGCAACCATAGAATGCATGAAGAAAAGGATAATAATAAGGTTGAGGATAAAGAAGATAAAGCTGATTAAGATATAAAGTCAATTAAACTTAACGGGTCTGTCTAAAAATAGTAAGAAAATTCAGCATGAAGTGGACAATTATTAATTGTCCACTTTATGCACCTTGATAATATAAAGTTATAGTGATATATTAGTATAAAAGTGTATATACAGCTGTAAAGTTAAAATGGAGGAAATGAATATGTCCCAATATTTAAAAGACCAAATATTAAAACTTAAAGAAGAAAAAAATGCTATAATATTAGCTCATTATTATCAAATAGGAGAAATTCAAGATATAGCTGACTTTGTCGGAGATTCTTTTGAACTTAGTAGAAAGGCAAAAGAAAATTCAGCAGATATAATTATTTTTTGCGGTGTGAGATTTATGGCAGAAAGTGCTAAAGTTTTATCTCCAAATAAAACTGTTTTGTTACCTGTTAAGGAAGCCGGATGTCCTATGGCAGATATGGCAGAAGTGGATCAAGTGTTAAGCATGAAAAAAGAACATCCAAATGCAAAAGTTGTTACTTACGTTAATTCTTCTGTTGAAGTAAAAGCAATTTCTGATGTTTGTTGTACTTCATCTAATGCAATAAAAATAGTAAAGAAAATTGATGCAGATGAGATAATATTTGTTCCAGATAAAAATTTAGGTTCTTATGTTCAGGAAAAGGTACCAGAAAAAAAGATTATTTTATGGAATGGACATTGTTGTGTACATGATAGAATTACTGCTGACAATGTATTAAGGGCAAAAGAAGAAAATCCAAAAGTGAAGGTGTTAGTTCACCCAGAGTGTAAAAGTGAAGTGAGAAACTTAGCGGATTATATAGGTAGTACTAGTGGAATAATAAATTATGCTAAGGAATGTGATAATGATAAATTTTTAATTGTTACAGAAGAGGGAGTTCTTCATAAACTAGAAAAAGACAATGATGGCAAAGAGTTCTTTAGTGTAATGGGAATGACATGTAAAAACATGAAAAAGACCACACTAGAAGATGTGTATAGCTGTCTTGAAAATATGAAATATGAAATAAATATAGATGAAGATGTTAGAAAAAAAGCAGCCAATGCCTTAGAAAATATGCTTGTTTTAGGACGTGATTAAAATGGATTTATATTCAGATGTGCTTGTAATTGGAAATGGTGTTGCAGGAATGTATGCAGCACTTAACATTGACAGTAGATATAAAGTTATACTCATTTCAAAAACTAAAGCAGATGATTGTAATACTTATCTTGCACAGGGAGGAATCTCAAAGGCTAAGAATAAGGCTGATATTGACCTCTTTATAGAAGATACAATGAAAGCAGGCAAGGAAAAAAATAAAATTGAGGCTGTAAGAGTTTTAGCAGAAGAATCCATAGAAAATATAAATATTCTTATGAAGCTTGGTATGAAGTTTGATATGGATGGGGAGGATTTTGACTACACTAGAGAAGGTGCTCATACTATAAATAGGATAGTACATTCAGCAGATATAACAGGACAGAGGGTCTTTGAAATTTTATTTGAAGAGGTAAAAAAAAGAAAGAACATTATTTTTTATGAGGATACAATTTTAGTGGACATACTAAAATATGAGGGGATATGCGCCGGTGGAATAGCAATAAGAGAAAATGAGGTGCATAATATAAATTCCAAATTCACAATACTAGCTTCAGGAGGAATAGGTGGATTGTTTAACAATTCAACAAACAGAAGATGTATTACAGGTGATGGAATTGGTATTGCTCTTAGAAATAATATTAAGGTTTCAGGTTTAGACTATATTCAGTTTCATCCTACAGCATTGTATGAAGAAGGTAGAGAAGATAGAAGATTCCTTATTTCTGAATCCCTAAGAGGCGAAGGAGCAAGACTTGTCAATAAGAATAAAGAAAGATTTGTGAATGAACTTCTGCCAAGAGACGTGGTTTCAAACAGAATATGGGAAGAAGAAAAAAACACCAACTCAGAATGTGTATACCTTGATATAAGCCATATGAATAATGAATTTATAAAAAGTAGATTTCCTGGAATTTATAGTGGATGTAAGAAAAGAGGAATTGATATAACAAAGAGGCTTATACCTGTAACACCAGTACAGCATTATTTTATGGGCGGTATAGATGTTGATTTAGATTCTAAAACATCAATGGAAAATCTATATGCTTGTGGAGAAGTAAGTTGTACAGGCGTACATGGAGCTAATAGACTTGCAAGCAATTCTCTTCTAGAAGGATTAGTGTTTTCTAGAAGGGCGGCTATGGATATAAATAAAAAAATTGAAGAAACTAGTATTATAAAGTTAAAGCAGCATATAGACATAGCAGAGGCTAAGGCTATAAAGGAAACAAATTTTAAATATGCATTAGAAGCTTTTGCTAGCGTGTTAGGAGAGAAAAAAAATGAACTCATTAATTGTTGATGAAATAATCAAAAATGCGCTTCTAGAGGATGGTGCATATGATGATATAACAACTAATTCTATTATTAATGGAAATGAAATCTGTAAAGTTGATTTAAAAGCTAAAGAAGATGGAGTTTTATGTGGCACAGGAGTATTTAAAAGAGTCTTTGAAATTTTAGGTGGAGCTGAAGCAGAATTTCTAGTTAAAGATGGAGAAAAAATAAAATCTGGTCAGATTATTGGAACAATTAAAGGCATGACTTCAACTGTTTTAAGTGGAGAAAGAGTGGCACTTAACCTGCTACAGAGAATGAGCGGTATAGCTACATTAACTAGTAAATTTGTAGAGAAGATAAAGGGTACTAATGCAAAACTTTTAGATACAAGAAAAACTACACCAAACCTTAGAATATTAGAAAGATATGCCGTTAAAATTGGCGGTGGAGAAAATCATAGATATAATTTAAGTGATGGTGTTTTAATAAAAGATAATCACATAGCAGCGGCTGGCGGAATAAAAGCAGCTATTGAAATGGTTAGAAATAATGTGTCTTTTGTGAAAAAAATAGAAGTTGAAACAGAAACACTTGAAGAGGTTAAAGAAGCAATAGATGCAAAAGCAGACATTATAATGCTTGATAACATGGATTTAGATACTATAAGGGAAGCGTTAAAATTAATTGATGGTAGAGCTTTAACAGAAGTTTCTGGTAATGTGGATTTGAATACGGTAGGTGCATTAGCGCAAACTGGTGTGGACTATATTTCTACTGGATTTATAACTCATTCAGCTAAGATACTAGATTTGAGTATGAAAAATTTAGTTAGGTTGTAATGATAATATAATAAAAGGATCGGTCTAAAGATGATTTTTTAATCATTTCTAGACTGATCCTTTATTTCCTTCCAGAAAAATTCAAAAGTTAAATATGGTATAAAACGTGATTTTTCATACACATGTCCGTAGGTTCATTTATTGATAAGTTTCTTTAAAAAAATTTATCATATAAGCATCAGCTTTTACCAATTGTTTACAAGAGGATTATTCTGTATAATTATACTATCAATCCAAGTAAAAGGATCTCCGTCTAAATAATATACAACACTACAACCTGAATCATTAGCTGTTAATGCAATGTAATAATCTTCATTAGGATCTATTATTGCATAGTATTTATCACCTGAACTGTAAGTGTCATATCCTATCATACTCATACTATGGCCTTCGAATCCATGAACAGGATCTATATATCCAAAAACTCCATTCACTGGTTCGTTCGAATCTATAAGATGTTGAAAAGTGCTAAATGTCAGTACACCATTTTCTACCTTTGGTGTAAGTCCCCAATGAGTATCTGCTTGACAAATTTGAGCTTCATCCCCTCCTTCATCTACAGGAGATCCATATATGTATTCAACTACATCTTGAGCTGATAACTCCTTATAAAAAGTTCCTTTAAAATAATTTATCATAGAAGCGTCAGTTGCCGCCCAACACCATGGATGATTTCCTTGTAAAACTATTGGTACATATAATAAATTATGAGAAGTTAATGAATCTACAGGTGAGTCATCTGTAGAATTATATAATTGTTTTTGAAAATATTTTGAGTTCATTAAAGAATTTGCAGATATAGTATTTTCTTTATTAGTACTATTAGTTATTCCTTTATTTATTTTATTAAGTTCACTACTAGTTATAATATTAGATTCTAATTTTTTATCTTTATCTTTATGAAGTAACACGGATTTATTTGAATCAATTGCGAATAAATCTCCATTCATACTAACAATTCTAAAATTACAATTATTATTTATGGATAGTTGTTGTAATGTGTCCCCAAAAGATCTACTTAAAGCACCAGTATATTTTCCATCTGAGATTTTAGTAATTGAAAATATGCCCTTTATAGTATTGTTATATAATACAGGGTAGCAATAGTTGTTGCTAGTTACTAATTTATTATTTTGATAAAAATAAATATTGAAAGGTTGCCCTAATGTAAAATTAGATATTTCTTTTGAATTAAATCCATATCTATCTGGATTTTTATTAATAATTTGAAGTTCTTCTCCGAAGTGTTGAAGTGTGAAATTAGTAACATCACTTGGTACTTGAATTGTTATTAATTTAACCTTATTGTAGGAAGTACTAATTGGTTCTGCATTTACTAGATTACTAAAAGACATAGATAGAAATAAACCAGATAAAAATAATGTAAAAAAAATTTTTGCCTTCTTCATAAAAACCCTCCATAATCAACATGTATTTGTAAATATATTACCATTAAATACATAAAATGTATATATTAAATTTTTGTATAATGTTTATATGCAATTGCTGTAAATTACAGCTTAAAAAAAGGCTTACATTTCCATAACTATATACATTTTATGTATAAAAAGTATATAACATAGAAAAACCAACTTGTTAATAAAAACCAAGTTAGAAGAAATATTGAATGGAGTGGACATGCTTAATTATAAATACATAGATGGTTATTTAAATAAATTCATTGTAAATACTGTGATTAATTTAAATATAATGAAATTATTAAAAAAACAAACATTTTAAGAAATAAAAATACATGTTATAATATACCTGTATTAAAATATAAAGCTTGTATTTTTATGAAAATACAAGTTAATAGTTGCTATTAAGGGGAAAATCTTATGGAGGTGTTTATAATGCGTAAAAACAAATTTTTTTTATTTTTTAATATTTTTTTAATATTACTAATTACTGGGTGCACTAATAAATTGGACTATGAAAGTAATAGCGTAAAGCCAAGTTCTTATAAAATTTATAGTGATTCATTAGATGATAAATTATTAAGTACTGAGAATTTTGATGTTTCTATAGATTCAAATAAAACTATAGTATATATTCAATCTTTAAAATCAAATAAACTAACACTATACAAATATGAATGTACTAATAATGGAGTAATGAATATATCTATTGAAGAAAATACAAATTTTGTTATATCTCTTCATGCAAACAGCATTATTTCTTACGATTGGAATATAAAAAATAATATTGATAATTCAGTTTTAAAATTTGAAAAAAAGACAAAATTAAAAGTTCCCTTTCAAAATCATAAACAATTAATTGGAGTAAATAATGATAGACAAAATTTTTATTTTAAAACATTAAAAAAAGGTAACCAGAATATTATTCTTAAATATGAACATATCGGCTATTCTGAACCAGAGTATTTTCAAATAAAAGTGAATTTAAATATAAATTGAAAATTTGCTAAATAACGCGGCCGAAGCCGCTTTTTTATTACTCTGATTTTTCTAACATGATGACAAACTCTTTTCTAAATTGTTTGGGAGAAATATTTTTATAGACTTTGAAAAGCTTGATAAAATAGCTGGTGTCACTGAAACCTACGGAAGTACCGATTTCTGTTACATTCATAGTGGTAGAAACCAGTAGTTTTTCGGCTTCCATAATGCGTATATAATTAACGTACTCATTAAAATTCATCCCCATTTGACTATTAAAGGTTCTGGAAAAATAACTGGAGCTCATATTGCAAAGGTCAGCCATGTCGGTAGCTTTAATTTCTTCATTAAAATGCTCTAAAACATAATCAAACGAAGGTTGTAAACGCTTGATTAATGTTATATCAGTAAGTTGAGATGCCATAAATTCTGGACTGGTTTCATTAAAGTATCGCAAAATCCATAGAAAGATTCTGCCAATATGATTTTGTATGGCTAGTTCATAACCATAGGCTTCCTTTTGGAATTCATTTAAAATTTCATGGAGAAGCTCAGGTATAAAGGTGGCTTCAATAATGTTTTTATTAATTACCTTTTGATGGGTTGAAGTTTCTAAGATGAATGGGAGTACATATTTTAAATGCAAATGGTTATGAAACATATTGCTGTAAATAACTTCTGGTTCAAAACGGAGCACAATATACTGGCCCCCTTCTTGAGTCAAAGAGTTTATTAAATGCACCTCTTTTGAATTTATCAAAACTAAATCACCTTCTGTGAACTTATGGCTCTTTCCTTTTAAGATTACTTCATAAGTACCGCTAATACCATATAATATTTCAATATAACTATGATAGTGAGCAGGCCAAACCTTGCCTGATTTAACCACAATTTCATTGTGACACCAATAGTTATAGGAGATACCATTTTTTACTGCTTTCTTCTCTTCTGTATACTTCATTCATAACTCCTTGTAAGACAAAATATTTGTATTTTTAGGTATATATATTATATCATAGTTTATTTTTGTACTCTATAATAAAGTTATAATATAAGTTGGAGGTAAGTGATATGAATACAGAAAAAATCGGCATTCCAATAAAAGGTTTTGCTGAATTTAGCAGAAAAGTAGCAGCAGAAGGTGCTGTATTATTAAAAAACCAAGGACAAAATCTTCCTATTATAGAAGGAGAGTGTGTTTCTATTTTTGGAAGAACTCAAATTAATTATTATAGGAGCGGAACAGGTTCAGGAGGTGGTGTAGTTGTTGAATATACAACCAATCTTCTAGATAGTCTTAGAAATAAGAAAAAAATAGTAGTTAATGAAGAATTAGCAGCTACATATGAAAAGTGGATTGAAGAAAATCCCTTTGATAATGGAGGCGGAGTCTGGGCAGCTGAGCCATGGCATCAAAAGGAAATGCCGTTAACAGATGAGCTGATAGCAGAGGCAAGAAGAAAATCCCAGAAGGCAATTGTTGTTATTGGGCGTACAGCAGGGGAAGATCAAGATAATTCAGAGGCTGAAGGAAGTTACAAATTAACTGTTCAAGAAAAAGAAATGCTTAAGTTAGTTACTAAATACTTTGAGCACGTAGCCGTTGTACTGAATGTATCAAATATTATTGACATGAGTTGGATAGACGATGAAAGTTATCTAAATCCAATTAATAGTGTTATATATGTATGGCAAGGAGGTATGGAAGGTGGTAATGCTGCTGCGGATGTGCTAGTAGGAGAGGTTACACCAAGTGGAAAGTTAACAGATACCATAGCCTATACAATTGAAGATTATCCTTCAACTAGCAATTATGGTGATGAAGTTAGAAATTACTATGAGGAAGATATATATGTTGGCTATCGCTATTTTGAAACTTTTTGTCCTGAAAAAGTTCAGTTTGAGTTTGGTTACGGTTTATCTTATACAGAGTTTGAGATAAAGCCTGAGGAAGTTAAAATTGTTACAAAAGAGGATGAAAAGTATTTTGAAATAGAAGTTGCAGTGAAAAATATTGGAACAAGCTATGCAGGTAAAGAAGTGGTTCAGGTTTATTATGAGGCACCTCAAGGTAAGTTAGGTAAACCAGCAAGAATATTGGCAGCCTTTGATAAAACAAAATTACTGGAGCCAGGAGAAACTCAGTGTCTTACAATAAGCTTCCTTGTTAACAGCATGGCATCCTATGATGATGAAGGTATTACAGGACATGCATCTTGCTATGTGCTGGAAAGTGGAGAATATAATCTTTATGTAGGAAACAGTGTAAAGAAGGCTAAAAAAGTTGAAGTTGAAGGAAAAAGCAGTTACTTAGTGGAAACACTTCAAGTAATAGAACAACTTGAAGAAGCATTGTCTCCAACGGAAGACTTTACAAGAATGAAACCAGGAATCCGAAATGAAGATGGATCCTACGAAATAACTTATGCAGAGGTACCTAAACAAAAAATTTCCTTAGCAGAACGTATTGAGAAAAATCTTCCGGTAACAATTGCTCAAACTGGAGATGAAGGATATAAATTAAGAGATGTTTATGACAAAAAAGTTAGTATGGAAACCTTTATTGCTCAGCTAACAGATGATGAGCTTTCTACTATTGTTAGGGGAGAAGGAATGAGTAGCCCTTGGGTTACACCTGGAACTGCTTCAGCTTTCGGCGGTGTAAGTGAGGGATTATTTAATTATGGAATTCCTATTGCCTGTACAGCAGACGGCCCTTCTGGTATTCGTATGGAAACTGGACTTAAGGCTACACAACTTCCAATTGGAACAGTACTTGCTGCAACTTGGGATGTAAAGTTAGTGGAAGAACTTTATGTAATGGAAGGTCAGGAATTATTAAGTAATAATATAGATGCACTTTTGGGACCAGGGTTAAATATCAGACGTAGCCCATTGAACGGTCGTAATTTTGAATATTTTTCAGAAGATCCAGTTATAACAGGTGCTTTTGCAGCAGCGCAAACACGTGGTATTATGAAGGGCGGCTCAAATGCCACTTTGAAACATTTTGCTTGCAACAATCAGGAAAAAGCACGTTGTTTTGTTGACGCTGTTGTTTCTGAACGTGCAATTAGAGAAATTTACTTAAAGGGATTTGAAATAGCAGTTAAACAAGGCGGTGCTAATTCCATTATGACGTCTTATAATCCTATTAATGGTCACTGGGCAGCTTCTAATTATGATTTAAATACTACTATTCTTCGTAAGGAATGGGGCTTTAAAGGAATAGTTATGACAGACTGGTGGGCAAAAATGAATGATGTAGTAGCAGGAGGCCCTGAAAATCGTACTAATACAGGCTTTATGGTTCGTGCACAAAATGATTTATATATGGTAGTAAATAATTATGGAGCAGAAATTAATTGTTCAAATGATAATACGATGGAATCCTTAGAAAATGGTTCTTTAACTCGTGGGGAATTACAACGCTGTGCTATGAATATTTGTGGTTTCTTAATGCATGCACCTGTATTCTTTAGAAAGCAAGAGTTTGTAGAAGTTGTGGAAAAGGTTGAAGCAAATAGAGAATTTTTGACACAAAAAACCATAGAGATATTTGAAGATACAAAGGTTAATCCTTCTTCAGCAGGCAGCACCTATTTAAAAGTGACGAAGGCGGGCGTATATCGTATTATCGCAAATATTAAGTCCCCAGGAAGTTTCTTAGCTCAAACCTCTTGTAATATTATTTTGAACGGTAAAATTGCAGCCAGCATTCAAACTAATGGTACAAATAATGAATTGGTTAGATACAAGCTAGAGAAAGTTGAACTTGAGGAAGGATTATATGAGATGAAATTTGATTTTGTGAAATCAGGAATTCAGATTGATTGGATAGAATTTAAAGAAGTTTAACTATGTTTAAATCTACTATACGATAAATAGCCCTTCTGATATAATGGAAACATGCATAATTTTATATAATATGAGGGTATATATATGAATAAGGAATTTAAGGCTGATATAAGTTTGTTTATAGCAACCATAGTTTGGGGTTCTAGCTTTCCTATAGTAAGCTTAGCACTAAAAGATTTTCCACCATATTCTTTTGTAATGCTTAGATATTTACTTGCAACGGTTATGTTATTGCCACTTTGCTTTAAAAGACTTAAGAACATAAATAAGGAAACGGTGATAGCAGGAGGAATAATAGGGGTTACGGTTTTTGCTGGTACAGTACTTCAAACGGCAGGATTAGTCTATACTACCCCAAGTAAATCCGGTTTTATTACTGGACTAAACGTTGTAGTGGTACCAATTTTAATTGCGATAATATATAAAAAATTCCCAGACGTCAGAACTATTATGGGTGTAATAATATCATTAGTAGGTCTTGGTGTAATGTCACTTAGTGGTAAAATGTCATTGAATTTTGGAGACATTCTAACAATAGTAGGGGCAATTATGTTTTCAATTCAAATTTTGGTTGTGGATAAATATGCAACCAATGTTGATATTCTTCTGCTTACTTTCGTAGAATTTTTTGCTACGGGTATTTTTTCAATAATCCCTGCAGGCATCATTGAAAGATTTAATTTTAATTTCAATTTTATGTCTATATTTGGTATAGCATATACTGCACTTTTTTGTACGGTAATAGCTTACCTGATTCAAAATAATATGCAGCCATATACAAATCCATCTCATGCAGCAATAATTTATTTAGCGGAACCAGTATTTAGTGCTATTTTTTCAACCTTTATTGGAGATAGATTAACAGGAAGAACTTTAGTAGGTTGCATATTAATATTTTTAGGAATGATTGTTATTAATTTAAAAGTTATTATATCAAAAACTATGGTAAAAAATGAAGTAGGGCATACTGGCTAGTTATTTTATTCAATATGCCTAATATTGGGAGGGAACAACAGATGAAGGTATTATATTATGATTGTTTTTCAGGTATAAGTGGGGATATGAATTTAGGTGCATTGATTGATGTTGGAGTTCCGGAAAATTATCTGGTTTTAGAGTTAAAGAAATTAAATATAAGTGGGTATGAAATAGAAATAAATAAAGATATGAGAAAAGGAATTTTTGGAACAAAAGTAAATGTATTGCTTAAAGAAGAGGGTCAACAACATCACATAGACCATGAGCACGAACATGAGCACGAACATGAGCACGAACATGAGCATAACCATGACCATGATCATAGCCATGAGAATGCCCACAATCACGATCATGTTAATGAAAGTCATATGCATCATCATAGAGGTCTTAAAGAAATAGAGGAAATTATACAGCAAAGTAATCTTAGTGAAAAAGTAAAAAAAATGAGCATGGATATATTTATGCAAGTTGCTAGGGCAGAGGCAAAGGTTCATAATAAGCCAATATATGAAGTACATTTTCATGAAGTTGGTGCAATCGATTCGATTATTGATACAGTTGGAGCTGCTATAGCTATAGATTATTTAAAGGTGGATAAGATTATATGTTCATCTATTGAACTTGGAGGCGGTTTTGTAAAATGTGCACATGGAATGATACCTGTCCCTGCACCAGCAGTTGTTGAAATTCTACAGGATGTGCCTGTTAAGTCTGGAAAAGTACAGTTTGAAACAACTACACCAACGGGTGCAGCCATTTTAAAAGCACTGGCTGATGAGTATAGTGATAATAAAAATTTTAGTATGAAAAAGGTTGGCTACGGAATAGGTCAAAGGGATACAGATATACCAAATGTGCTTAGGGTATTTTTGGCTGAAACAAAGGAAAACAGAAAATTAGATATTGAAACAGCTTACGTTTTGGAATGTAACATAGATGATATGAATCCAGAATTTTATGATTACATAATAGATGCATTATTTGAAAAGGGTGCGGCAGATGTATTTTTAACCCCTATAATTATGAAAAAAGGCAGACCAGCTGTAAAACTTAGTGTGCTTGTAAAAAATGAAACATGTGAAGCAATAGAAGAATTTATACTTTGTGAAACTTCAACTTTGGGTTTTAGAAAATACCAAGTAGAAAAAAACATGCTGAAAAGAGATTTTCATAAATTAGACACTAAATTTGGGAGTGTAACCATAAAAAACGGATATTATAATGGTAAAAAAGTTAAGAGTAAACCTGAATATTCTGACTGCAAGGAGCTTGCACTTAAGAATGGCGTAGGACTAAAGGAAATTTACGATGAAATTAATAAACTTTGATTTATAGAGTGGGTGAGAGTATGGATTCAGAAAATATGAAAAAATTTCTTGGAAAAATAAAAAGTGGAGAGCTTAGCATAGATGAGGGGTTAGAACAAATAAAAGATTTATCATATACAGACCTAGGCTATGCTAAGATTGACAATCATAGAGAACTGAGAGTTGGATATCCTGAGGTTATATATTGTGAAGGAAAAACAGTAGAGCAGGTTAAAGGAATTGTAGAAGTCATGTACAGAAAAGACAATAATATATTGGGAACAAGAGCATCTAAGGAAATGTACAATGCAGTAAAGGAAATATGTCCTGAGGCAATTTACAATGATATATCTAAAACCTTGATTATAAAGAAAATGGAATGTAATTTAACAGATTCATATATAGCCGTAGTAACAGCTGGAACTTCAGATCTTAGAGTTTCCGAAGAAGCCGCTATTACAGCAGAACTTTTCAATAATAGAGTAGAAAGAATATCTGATGTTGGAGTTGCCGGCATACATAGACTTTTTGATAAGTTAGATTTAATTAGGGGCGCTAAAGTTGTTATTGTAATTGCAGGTATGGAAGGAGCACTTGCTAGTGTAGTAGGAGGGCTAGTTGATAAGCCAGTTATTGCAGTCCCTACTAGTGTTGGGTATGGTGCAAATTTCGGAGGACTTTCAGCACTACTTTCAATGCTTAATAGTTGTGCTAGTGGAGTTAGTGTTGTTAATATTGACAATGGGTTTGGAGCAGGGTATCTTGCTAGTATGATTAATAAATTATAAAAAGATAAGGTCTTAAAATAATTAAATTTATTTTAAGACCTTATCTTTTTGTTTTTTGAGAATTATTTAGTGATAACTAAAATATATTATTATATGAAAAGTTTTCAATAGAGTGTGCACTCACCACTTTATTAGTTTTAGGGAGGGCGTTTAATGAAAATTATTGATCATATCGAAAAAAACTTAAAGGAAGCATTAGTTAATTCCACCGTAGAACTTTTAGATAAAAATCCAGAGAAAAACATTGATAAAATATTTTCGCTAATTAAAAAAACAGTGAAATATCCTGATGAGAAAGCTAGAATAGATTTTGTGTATAACTATTACAAGGAGAATAAAGTAACACAACAATTTGTACAAGACATAGTAAAAACCACAGATAAAAATTGTCTTAAGAAATTGTTTGTGAATTTCTTTGCAAATGAAGTATGGTTTGGAAAGGAGCAAAGAGCAAAGCTTGAAGAAGAAGGTGGAGAAGTTCCTTTCATAATCCTTTTAAGCCCATCTATGAGATGTAATTTAAGATGTACAGGCTGTTATGCAGGAAATTATAGTAAAGAGGATGACCTTTCTGAAGAGGAAGTTGATAGATTAGTAAAAGAAGCTAGAGAATTAGGCATATATTATATAGTAATTCTTGGAGGAGAACCATTTGTAAATAAATATATGTTAGATATATATGAGAAGTATAATGATGTCATGTTTACTCCTTTTACAAATGGAACAATGATTACACCAGAAGTGGCAGATAGACTTAAAGAGCTGGGAAATGTGGTTCCAATGTTGTCACTTGAGGGTTTTCAAGAAGAAACGGATAAACGAAGAGGAAAAGGTGTATTTAATAAGGTTATAAATGTGATGGATATGCTTAAGGAAAGAGGAATATTGTTTGGTGTTTCATCTGCAGCAACTAGAGATAATATTGATACGGTAACCTCAGACGAATTTATTGATATGCTAATAGAAAAAGGCTCTAAGATGAGTTGGTATTTCCTCTATATGCCTGTTGGAGAAACTCCTAGTATAAAAACTATGCTTACACCAGAGCAAAGATTAAAGCTTGGTGAAAGAACAAGAAAAATGAGAACAGAAAAACCTTATTTTACAATAGATTTCTTCAATGATGCTCCATATGTTGGAGGATGTATTGCAGGGAAATACTACTGTCATATTAATTCAAAAGAGGATGTTGAACCATGTATATTTGCCCATTTTGCAACCTGTAATGTAAAGGGTAAACCCCTAAAGGAAGCTTTTAAAACTGAATATTTTAAGAATCTTAGAGATAGACAACCTTATAACAACAATCTATTATTACCTTGCATGATGATTGATAATCCACAGGTTATAAGGGATGTTGTGGCAGAAACAGGAGCATATCCAACTCATCCAAGTGCTGCCAGAATGATAGAAGATCCTGAGTTTATGTATGAGCTAGATAGACTTGCTGAAGAATTTAAGCCAGAAGCAGAAAAGGCATGGAAAGAAGTATTTGATGAAAAGGGAAATTACGACATGGCTAAATTATAAATAATGTAATAATACGGACTTTATTGGAAATAGTTTAAAAAAAGTGTGGACATTTTCATTGCATAAAATTAAAATTAAAGTTATGAGCATAGTTAATTTGTTAGATTAGGAGCAATGATAATGAATAAAATAAGAAAGATACTAATTATAGCTATTTTAGTAGTTGTGAGCGTATGGATAATTTCATGTAAACAAACCACACAAGAAATTACTAGTGATAATAAAGTTAATGAGTTAAATGGTAAGGTTAATATATGGGCATCTACAAGGGATGCAGACTTGTTAAATAAAGAGATAGCACTTTTTAATAAGAAATATCCCAAAGTACAGGTGAATATAAATACTTCTGATATAAATATAATAAAAGACAATCTATCTAAGGGTTTAAAGGATAAATCAAAGCTGCCTGATATTATTAGTTTAGAAGATACAGAGGTGCCTACAATTGTTAGTAAGTTTAAGGATAATTTACTTGATGAAGAAAGTACTGTAGACTTTAAAAGCGATTCATATGTTAAGTATCAGATACATAATTCAACATATGATAGCAATGTGTATGCTTGCCCTTGGTATGTGGATCCTGTATTCATGGTATATAGGCAAGATATATTAGGAAATTTAAATGTTAACTCAGAGGATATAAAATACTGGAATCAATATGTAAATATTGGTGCGGGTCCTGTAAAATCAGCTGGGAAAGCTATGCTTTCTATAGATTATTTTAATAATAGTCTTCTTTACAATATTGGGCTTCGTGAGCTAGGAATAAATTATTTTAGTGATGATGACAAATTGGATTTAGAGGATTCTATTACTCCAGCACAATTGGTGTTTAATGCTTACAATAATAAAATACTATATGATAGCAATAAACTTGGTGAGGAGGAGAATTTTTCAGCTGGAAACACATTGTCTTTAGTTTGTGATTTAAGTACTTTAAGAGATATAGAAAATAAATATCCAAATTTAAAAGGAAAGCTTAATGTTGAAAAGGTTCCTGCTTTTGAAGCTGGAGGCAACAGGGATGTAGTAGAGTTTGGTGAAAATATAATAGCTTTAAAAAATTCTAATAAAAATAGGGGTGCAATGGAATTTATAAAATTTTTATCTTCTAGTGATGAAAGTTCTTCTCTTTTATTTGATAACTATGGATATTTAACTTCAAATACAGTACAGTATACAGATCCTAAATTTTATAGTAAGGATAGTTTTTATAATAAGGATTTGGGTAGGATGGCTATTGATGAAGCTAATTCTCTTGTAGATGTAGAATATAACAAATATTTTCCACAAATAAGAGATATGGTTCAAAATACTATAATAGATAGTTCCATTTCAAATAAAGATTTAAAGCAGAGTATATATAACGTGCAGAATACTCTTAAAGCTTCAAATACCATAAATAAATAGGATAAGGCGCTAGGGGGACTTTCTTTCATATGGCTAAAGCTTTTCATCTAGATTCTAACGGTGAAAAGCTTTAGTTTTTATTTTTTTCAGATACCTTGTATCTTGTTTTCAAATAATGTCTTATAAACATTTAAAGTTTCTTCTGCTGTCTTTAGCCAGGAAAATTTATTTGAGGCTAGTAAGCCTTCTTTTGATAAATTTTCCCTCTTGCTATTATCAGTTATTAAACTGTACATATTAGAGCAAAGGTCATCTATATCTAAAGGATCTATAAGTATAGCACCATTATTAGCTACTTCTCGTATAGAAGGTATATTGGAAGTAATAACGGGGGCACCGCATTTCATTGCCTCAAGTGGAGGAAGTCCAAAGCCTTCATAAAGTGATGGGTATACAAATACTTCGCAAGCATTATAAAATATGGGCATGTCACAGTCTTCAATGTAATCTGTAAAAATAATACTTGAAGCAACCTTTGAATTTTGACTTATTTTTTGTAAGCTTTCAATTTCATCTTTTCTAGCTCCACAAATCAGCAGATTAATATTCTCATCTAGTTCGGGTTTTATCCGTTCAAAAGCTTTAATAAGTAAGTTTACATTTTTTCTTGAACTGAATCCGCCTATATACAAAATAAAATTAGAGTTAATGCCATATTTTTTGTTTATATAATTTTTACAATGTGTTTTTTGCATAGGTTTGTAAATGGTATTAGCTGCTAGAGGTGTAACAAAAATTTTATCTGGATTAGTAGGAAAAAATTTTAAAATATCTGCTTTTGAACAATTAGAAACGGTTATTATTGCATCTGACATTTCTATAATTCTTGGCATATCTCTTAAAAATTTCGTTAAATAACCTTTGCCAACAGTTTCAGGCATAATATATGGTATTAAGTCATGTATTGTGACTACTTTTAAGCAATCTATATTTTCTGAAAGTCCAATTCCATTTTGAGAGATATGATATATATCAATATTATTGTTTTTTATATCTACAGGGAAATAATGTTCTTGAAAAAATCTGTGATATCTTTTAGACGCCATTTTTACATTTGTGTTTGACTTTTCATAGGATTTATAATCAGCCCCTGACCAATATATTGTGTATTCATTTATTTTATCTAAAGTTAAAAGACTTTTAAGGAGATTTTCTGTATAGGTACCAATACCAGTACCTCTGTACCAGTTTATACCCCTGGCATCAAAAGCAATTTTCATATTACTCGCTCCCAAAAATTGATTAATATGCTACATATATTAATAATATTAATATTCGGTTACAAATGTGCTAGTATTCACACACTTATAAATAAGTTCATATAATAAAACATAATAATTGTTTATGGAGGCAAAAGCTTTGGAAGTTTTTGAAGTGGCAAAGCTTGCAAACTTTAACTATGACGTAGATGTAATTAATGTTATAAAAATAAAAAATGTTTATAGGTTGGAATGTAGAGAGGGAGACTTTTGTCTTAAAGTTGTGCATTACGAATTTGGACATTTCTTATTTATTTTACAAGCAATTAAACACTTGATAGCAAATGGATTTGTGAATGTACCACAAATAATATGCAGCAAAACTGGAGCTGATTATATAAGCTTTGGAGATCAATATGCCTATCTTACACCTTGGGTTACTGCTAGAGAATGTAACTACGATAATCCTTTAGATTTACTTTTAGCCTCATCTACACTTGCAAATCTTCATAAAAAAAGTGAAAACTATACAATAACAAAGGATATGGTTCCAAGATACAACTGGTCTAAATGGATTGAGGTTTTTAACACAAGGCTTGAAGAAATTCTTGATTTTAAAATGAAAATAGAAGAAAAATCTAAAAAGACCGAATTTGATTTTAAGTATATAAAAATGATAAATAATGAAATCAAAAGAGGAGAAAAGTCAATAGACAATTTAAAGTCAACAAATTATTTAGAAAAAATGAAGGAAGAAATTAAGAAAAATGGTTTTTGCCATCATGATTATGCGCATCATAACGTACTAATAAATAAAACCGGAGAAGTAACAGTAATAGATTTTGATTATTGCATTTTGGATACACACCTTCATGATTTATCCAGTTTATTGATAAGAAGAATGAAAAATGGAAAATGGGATTTAAAAAGTGCTATATATATCCTAAATATATATGATTCTATATATAAAGTGTTTAAGGATGACATTGCTATTATGGCTGCCTTTGTAGAATTTCCTCAAGAGTTTTGGCAAATTGGTATTCAATATTATTGGGAAAAACAGCCATGGGAGGAGGAGAACTTTATAAATAGATTAAATCGAATAGAATTAGATAGAAATGAAAGACAGGAATTTGTTGAAGAATTTAGAAATTTAAAATACGGAGATTATTAATGATGTGCTTGAGGTGAGTATATGTGTGAAGTTAATAGGTTAACCCTAGAACAATATTTATTGGAAAACAATATTAGAGTTGTAAGTAGCTTTAAACAAAATCATATATTAGATAACATTACAGAGGATAAGGTTTTAGAGCAAATTGATATAATTCATCAATTTCATTCAGTTGCAATTAAATATGAAGGTTTTGAATACAAGGTTATTAATAATAAAATAGGTAAAACTGTTGAAAAATATAAACTACTTTTAAGAAATTTAAAAAAAACAATAAAGAAGATGGAGTCAAATACTTATAATAATAATTTTGAAGATACTCTCCTTAAAAATTCAGATACCTACCTAAAAAGGGCTGAAGATTGTATGGAGATAGTAAATAACTCTAATTATATAGAACTGGTTAAAAGAAGCATGGATAGATCGGAGTTATGTCTTACGAACACATATTTTAACAATATTAGAAGCAGAAATGGATTAGAGATAGCCAGCATTAATAGGTGTGCTTATAATATGTTAGAAATGGATGGAGTGTATTTGATTAGAAAACTTAAGAGAACAGGTCTGGATATAAATTACAATAAAGTAATTGACTACTTTTGTGAAATTGAAGGATTTAATAAAAATAGTGGTATGTTTATGAAAGCACTATGTTCATATCCTCATGAGTATATGAAATGCTGTGAAAGATATAGGCTGAACAAGAATACTTCAAATTTAAACTATTATGAGATAAAACTTAAAAATGCTATGGAAAGAGACGGAAAGAGTTTGTTGTCGGAGGTAACATTATGTTAGATTTAGGATACTTAGATAAAAATTATCTATCAAAATATGACTTAGACGTTAGGTTGTTTGATAAATATAACTATAAGGTATATGATATCATTCCTGTTAGAAAGGCATATATGCTTATCACTGAAAGTGGTAATAAGATACTTAAGAAGATTGATTATACCTTAGAAGAATTTAGATTTATAGTTAATGCTTTGGATTATGTAAAGAGAAGCTTTACAAGAATAATTGAATTTGAAAAAAACGTAGATGGTGAGATTTATACAAAATGGAATGGTGAATTTTATTGTGTTATGAATATGGTGGAGGGAAAGGAATGTGAGTTTAGCAATCCAGTAGAACTAGCAATTGCAGCTCGTGGCATTGGCGAACTTCATAAGGCATCGGAGGGTTTTAGAGACAAAACTTCAAGTAAATATGTATGTGGGGATTTGATAACGGATTTAAATAGAAAAAAACAAGAAATGATGTTCTTTAAGAATATGGCTAATCTTTACGAAAATAAGAATAAATTTGATGATGTTTTTCTAAAAAATGTGGATATATATATTAAAAAAATAGAAAACAGTATAAGTCTATTAAATAAAAACCTATATTATAAGTTATGCAGTTCAGAGGATAAAATAGCTTTATGTCATCATGATTTAGCACATCATAATATAATAATAAAGGAAGATAATGCATATTTTGTAGATTTTGATTTTGCGGTTATAGATTTAAAAATTCATGATATATGTAATTTTATTAATAAAGTTATAAAAAATTTTTCCTTTGATATGGATAAGGTTAGGATAATTATAGAAAATTACTGCTTATCAAATACGCTAACTAATAATGAATTAAATATTTTATTTAGCATGCTAACTTTTCCAGAAGATTTTTATGAAATATCAAAAGACTACTATACAAGAAGAAAAGAGTGGGATGAGAATGTATTTATTTCAAAGTTAGATAGGAAGATTAAGCTAGAGGATGATAGAGTTGAATTTCTGGATGAATTCAGTAAGTATGTAAAAGCTTATAAGTAAGAAAAAATGTGTATCAAAAGCTGAACTTTTGATACACATTTTTTATAATTTACTATCAGCAATGGATTTATATATTTTTAAGGTTTCTCTTGCTGTATTTTCCCACTTTAACTTACTTGTTAGGAGTAAGCCCTTAGTTATCATATTTTGTCTTAAATCTTCATCAAATAACCCCATATACAATGAATCACATATAGCTTCTTCATTATATGGATCTACTAGTAGTGCAGAGTTATTTAATATCTCAGGTAGAGAGGTAATGTTAGATGCAACTACGGGTATTCCTGAAGCCATAGCTTCAATGGGTGGTAATCCAAAACCTTCATAAAAAGATAAATATACAAAAAGTTTAGCAGCGTTA